>Ga0209490_10001253_pt1 | contig 24753 bp, 24 predicted proteins | sample MAT06_FD_187209 | JGI IMG/M metagenome (GOLD analysis project Ga0209490, IMG submission 187209) | Freshwater microbial communities from Lake Fryxell liftoff mats and glacier meltwater in Antarctica - MAT-06 (SPAdes) (version 2) | ecosystem: Environmental > Aquatic > Freshwater > Ice > Liftoff... | reverse complement strand
TAGAATTTAAAGAACAAATCCCAAAACCTCTCAATTCCAACATTCCTCGCCTAAAATACAGAAAAGTCTAAAGTTAAACTGTATTTAAGCAGCGTGCATTACTCCCAGGAAAGGGCGAATATGTTTCAGACAGCACTCAACCAAGGTACGACAGCAACGGATACAGCGCTTGACGTTGAACTCCGCAAGGTCTTTAAGGTATTTAACGGCGAAACCGCAGTTCGCGGAGTTGACCTCAGCATTCGCCAAGGAGAATTTTTTAGCATTCTCGGCCCTTCCGGCTGTGGTAAGACTACGACGCTGCGGTTAATCGCTGGTTTCGAGACTCCCTCGGCGGGCGAATTGATGATTCGCGGCCAGTCGATGACTAACACTCCGGCTTACCGCCGTCCGGTAAATACTGTGTTTCAAAGCTATGCTTTGTTCGGACACATGAATGTCTGGGACAATATCGCTTTTGGATTGCGGATTAAAAAGCTGCCGAAAGCGGAAGTTGAAGAACGGGTACGGGAAGTTTTGCAGTTGGTGAAAATGGAATCTTTCGCCAACAGGTTTCCTGGTCAAATGTCGGGCGGCCAGCAGCAGCGGGTGGCTTTGGCGAGAGCTCTGGTAAATCGACCGGCGGTTCTGCTGCTGGATGAGCCCCTCGGTGCCCTGGATTTGAAGTTGCGTAAGCAGATGCAGTTGGAATTGTCAAATTTGCATCAAGAATTGGGTTTGACTTTTGTGATGGTGACTCACGACCAAGAAGAGGCGATGAGTCTTTCTGACCGGATTGCGGTGATGCACGAGGGCAGGATTGAGCAAATTGGCTCTCCTGAAGAAATTTATGAGTGCCCCCAGTCGGCTTTTGTGGCGGATTTTATTGGTGATACGAATTTGTTTTCTGGTACGGTGGAGTCGATCGACCGATCGACTCTCACAGTTCGCACATCAACTAATCTGAAAATAATCGTTCAGCAGTCAGATATGTGGAGTGGTGTCATCGGCGATTCTGTGAAGGTTAGCGTCCGGCCCGAAAAAGTATATTTGAATCTCTACCAACCGGAAGTTTCGGTCAACTGTTTTGAAGGGCGACTCAAAAATATTATGTACATGGGTACCCACGTTCATTACGTGGTTGAGTTGTCGTCGGGCGATAAAATTACGGTGCGCCAGCCAAATACAGGTGGCACTTTCCCAGACCCGCATACGCCGATTTATGCTTACTGGGGAACTACTGATTGTCTCGCTTTGGGCGATCGAAAATAATTATGAAGGAAGAAGGAAGAAGGAAGAAGGAAGAAGGAAGAAGTAAGAAGGAAGAAAGAAGAAGGAAGAAGTAAGAAGGAAGAAAGAAGAAGGAAGAAGGAAAAAAATAATTCAACCTTTTTCAATTACCGATTCCCAATTCCCAATTACCAATTACCAATTACCAATTCTCAATTCCCAATTCCCATTCCTGAATCAAAAATCTAAAATCAGAAATCTAAAATCAAACTGTGCCTCCAACTAATCTACCAATTTCCAGGTTTTGCAGGGCTAATTCTACACGTCGTCATTTCCTAAAAAATTCGGCGGCGACAATCTCCGGCTTAGCCCTTTCTAGTTGCGGCTGGAGACTTGCAGACGTACAATCTGCCCCTCCCGTCAAAGGTAATGCTGACCAACTTTTTATCTACACTTGGGCTGGCTATACCGATAAAGCTTTGCTCGATCGCTTTGCCGAAAAAACAGGCATCCGCGTAGTTGCAGACGTATTTAGCTCCAACGAAGAGATGCTGGCTAGAGTTCAAGCTGGGGGCGGCAGGGCTTACAGCATCATTTACCCGTCTGACTACATGGTGATTCAGATGGCGCAGCTAGGTCTGTTGAGCCAATTAGACCACTCGATTTTAGGCGGACTCGATCGGCTAAAAAAGCAGTTCCAAAACCCTGTCTATGACCCAGGAAACCGCTACAGCGTAGCTTTGGCTTGGGGAACCACAGGCCTAATTTACAACAGCGAACAGCTCAAGGAATCTCCAGAAGATTGGAGTTATTTGTGGAAACACAAACAGGAGTTGAAAAAGCGAATGACGCTCGCCAGTGATGTTCGAGAAGTCATGGGCGCTGCGTTACGGATGCTGGGCTATTCCCTGAATTCTACGAATCCAGAGCAAGTCAAAAAAGCTTACGAAAAGTTGGTAGAGTTAAAACCGTCGATCGCCTCTTTTACGACTGACGCTTGGCGGCCGCAAATGCTGACTGGGGATTTGAAGATAGCCATGTGTTACTCTTCTGATGCCAATGAAGTAATTCCAGATAATGACAAATTGCGCTACGTTGTGCCAAGCAGCGGTTCTTCCCTATGGACTGACACTTTAGTAATTCCTAAAGGTGCTCCGAATCCCGAAGCAGCTTATAAATGGATTAACTTTATGCTGCAACCAGATGTTGCTGCTTCTTTAGTAGAGCGGTTAAGTTTTTCAACTCCTTCGGAAGATGCTTTTAGTTTATTGTCGCCGGAAGTCCGGGAAAACCCAATTCTTTTCCCTTCGGAAGCTGTGTTGAAAAATTGCGAAGGTGTGGCTCCTGTAGGGAAATTTATGGAAGTGTACGATCGCTATTGGACTAAATTAACCAGCGGCTAATCTTAATTTTTGCCATAAATTTAATGTACACTTCGATTTACCGTGGGGTGAGGCGGGCTGATGAAATTGTTTATTTTAGGCGATTATTGTTGGTGAACCCTTCGGCAGTGCATCGCCCGCCCCTAGCAATCACAACTCAAAAATCAAAACACTTATTTATGGCTGTTTCCACTCAAGCTCCTCCTCCTACTCCTCCGAGTTCTTCGTCGAAGGCTGAAACTGTTTCTCCCTGGTCATCTTGGGCTGGGCCACTGGCATTGCTTGGCCCTTCTGGCTTATTCCTGATTTTATTATTAGTAATACCAACTCTGGTGATTTTTCAGCTTAGTTTGGTGCCGAATATTAAGCCGGGAGATTTGGTGAATCCTTCGGGAATCGGCAATTACCTGCGAGTGTTTGAACCGCTGAATTTGCAGGTGATGGGTCGATCGCTCTTTTTCGCCACGGGAACGACTATTCTGTGTTTATTGCTGGGATTTCCCGTCGCTTACTGGATAGCTCTCAATGTCTCGCCCAAGTGGCGGAATTTAACTTTGTTGGGTTTTGTGTTGCCGCTGTGGACTTCTTCACTTTTACGATCGTACGCTTGGATTACAATTCTGCGTCCTACGGGCGTTCTCAACTCGCTCCTGGGACTTTTGGGCATACCTCCTCTAGAATTGCTAAATCAAAGTTCCGCCGTTCTCATCGGCATGGCTTACAGCTATTTGCCCTATATCGTGACAATTCTCTACGCTTCTTTGGAAAAGCTCGATCGCAGGTTACTAGAAGCGTCTCAGGATTTGGGCGCGAATCCGGTAGAAACTTTCTGGAAAGTGACAGTACCGCAGACGATGCCGGGGATTGCGGCTGGTTCTTTGCTAGTATTTATTAGCTGTTTGGGCGATTTTGTCGATCCAGAGTTGCTCGGTGGAGCTTCCAGCATGACGGCGGCTCGTTTAATTTACAATCAGTTTTTGGGGGCGACTCAAAATTGGGGGCTAGGATCGGCTCTGAGTATGGTATTAATTTTTGCAGTGAGTATCGGAATTGCACTTTTACTCAAATATGGCGATCGTAATGCAGTTTAAGAAGTCATTAGTCAGTAGTCATTAGTCATTAGTCATTGGTTATTGGTTATTGGTTACTGGTTATTGGTTACTGGTTATTAGTAGTTGCTTGCAAATAACAAATAACAAATAACTACTGACAAAAACCAATTACCAATTACCCATTACCCATTACCCATTACCCATTACCCATTTCCAAGATATGGAAAACACAGCCGACAATCCACAGGAGGAAATACCACCCGATATGTACTTAAAACCTAAATTTAAGATTTCTTGGCAAGTAATATTTGCCGTTTTGATGTTTTTTTATATGTACCTGCCCATCCTGGTACTCACATTTTACAGCTTTAACAAATCGCGTTTTAGCGCCGGCTGGGAAGGATTTACTTTAGATTGGTACGTTAAATTATTTAGCGATACGCGGATTTTAGTTGCTCTGAGAAACAGTTTAACAGTGGCTGTTTGTGCAGTAGCAATCTCGGCTGTACTCGGAACTCTCATGGCTGTTGGTTTAGCCCGCTACCGCTTTCCCGGCAAAAGTTTATATCAGGGAGTTTCCTATTTGCCGATTATTATTCCAGATATTTCCAGCGCAGTTGCTACTTTGGTATTTTTAGCAGCGCTGGCTATTCCCCTCAGTTTGTGGACAATTGTCGCGGCTCACGTTGTATTTTGTTTGGCTTACATTGCCCTAGCTGTTTCTACTAGATTGGCAGATTTAAACCCGTCTTTAGAAGAAGCAGCCTTGGATTTGGGGGCGACACCAGTTGAGGCTTTTATTCAGGTTTTATTACCTCAATTATTACCTGGTATTGTTTCTGGTTGCTTGCTGGCTTTTGTCCTCAGCATGGACGATTTTTTGATTGCGAGTTTTACCGCAGGTAGCGGAACTACAACTCTACCGATGGAAATTTTTAGTCGGATTCGGACTGGGGTGAAACCTGATATTAATGCTCTGAGCGTGCTATTGATAGTAGGTTCGGGAGGATTGGCGTTTTTAGCAGAATATTTGCGCGGTAGGGGCGATCAAAAACGGGCTAATTAGTTATTAGTTATTAGTCATTTGTCATTTGTCATTTGTCATTTGTCATTAGTAAATATGCTTGGGTTAGCACTTTTTTTTGCTAATTTTATTTATGGTTCTTGTCCCAAGTGTATTGGATTATGTTTTTTTAATTGTGAGCTATGGATCAATACGGTTTACTTAACGCTTTTTTGTCATTGCGAGTGTACCCACGAAGCAAACGAGCGTGTCTATTTTTAACGTCGTTTTCCCAACGGACTGTCTTAAGTGAACCGTATTGAGCTATGGATGGCAATCTCAAGTCCCTGCGATTGCTTTCCCGAAGCGCAATGACATTATTTCCTAAGTTTGTAGTTTTTACTGCTCACTAATCTTTTTAGTTAATCGACATTTAAATTATTGTGGGGTGGGCTTCTAGCCCGCCCCAAAAATTCAATCTAAATGCCGCAACAGCTTATTTTGCTGGTGGTAATTTCACCTTACTAGCCAAACCTACTGCTTCCAAAAATTGAATTGTCATCCAAGTGAAGTCAAATTCCCACCATTTCATACCGTGACGGGCAGAGTATTGATAAGCGTGGTGGTTGTTGTGCCAGCCTTCGCCGTAAGTCAAAACCGCAACCCACCAACAGTTAGTAGAACTATCTTTCGTTTCGTAAGTGCGGTAGCCAAATTTGTGAGTAGCGCTGTTCACAAACCAGGTGCAGTGATATACCAAAACTAAGCGGGCAAAAATTACCCAAACTACAAATGACCAGCCTGCTGCTAAGTAAAGCAACACGCCAAAGACGATTTGGATCGGGAGAAAGTAGTTTTGCAAAAATTGGTAAAATGGATCGCTCGAAATGTCTTTTGTGCAGCGGGGAATTTCAGCGTGAGCGGGGCCTTTATACAGCATCCAGCCAATGTGACTCCACCAAAAACCATTTTGGGCGTTGTGAGGGTCGATCGCATTTTGGTCAGAGTGGGTATGGTGTAAACGGTGTAACCCAACCCAATGAATTATTCCTCCTTGACAGGCAAGGGTTCCGCAAAATGCTAGAAAGTATTCTACGAATTTTGGTGTCTGAAAACTGCGGTGGGTGAGCAGGCGATGCCATCCGAGAGTTATTCCCAAACCGCCGGTTATCCAGTGCATAAATACTGTTAAACCAACTGCTGTCCAGTTAAAGTTACTCGGAAGCAATGCGAACAAAGCGCCGATGTGAAGTCCTGCTAAACTAATAACGTGCTTCCAATTGTATTGAAGTTTGTCTTGTGTTGCTATTGTCATTCTTTTTTTGATTTTGATTAGATGCCGAGCTGGATTTACGCAGAATAGTTTGGGTTCAGCAGTCAACTGTTTTGCTGCATATTTGACCAAACTAATAAAAAATGAATGATAGGTTTTGGTTGAGGATTGAAAAAGATTTACGGTTTTATTTTGAAATTAAAAGTTTTAGCTGCGAAACAAAAATTTTTGTTCCCAAACCAATTATAACTGATTATGGTGTTGGTTGGGTCGATCGCACCAGACGATTCAATCTCAGTTCAACCCAACCAAAACCCGATCGCCAAAACAGCATTAGGCATTGGTTACGAGCCGTTAGTCCAAAACTGGCGACCGACAACCAACGACTAATTGCCGATCACGCTATTTTGCTGGTAATTTCACTTTGGTTGCCAAACCCAGCGATTCCAGCAGTTGAATTGTCATCCAGGTGATGTCGATTTCCCACCATTGGAGACCGTGGCGAGCGGAGTATTGGAAGGCGTGGTGGTTGTTGTGCCAGCCTTCGCCGTAGGTGAGTACAGCAACCCACCAGCAGTTAGTCGATCGATCGCCCGACTCGTAGGTGCGGTAGCCAAATTTGTGGGTAGCGCTGTTCACCAGCCAAGTGCAGTGGAACACCACCACGATCCGCATAAATACGCCCCAAACCACGAAAGACCAGCCGCCTAATAAATAAAGCAACACGCCGAAGACAACTTGGATGGGGATAAAATATGCTTGGAGAAACTTGTATACTGGGTCGTCGCCAATGTCTTTTGTAAAGCGGGGGATTTGAACTCTCATCGGCAGATCTGAGATCATCCAACCCATGTGGCTCCACCAGAAGCCTTGATTAGAATCGTGGGGATCTTCTTCGGTGTCGGAATGTATGTGGTGTAACCGGTGCATTCCTACCCAGTCAATGGGGCCGCCTTCGCAGGAAAGAGTACCGCAAATCACTAGAAAATACTCTAGCCATTTCGGTGTTTGAAAACTACGGTGGGTAACAAGACGGTGAAATCCGAGGGTGATCCCTAAACCACCTGTTACCCAGTGCAGGAATACTGCTAAGCCGACAGCAGACCAGCTAAAATTACCCGGCAGCAGAGCAAATAGAGCGCCGGTGTGCAGAAAGGCCATAAAGCCTACAACAGGCCAATCAGGAGAAGTTTTTTTGGAAGTTGAAATCGTCATGAAGATATTATGTTTACAAACTAGGGGCCGCATCTACGCCATAATGAACAGCGCGCACGCAAAGGGTGAGCGAGGTATAGATGAATAGCGTTTCACGGCTACAGGAAGCAGAACAGGCACTCTTTCAGATTTTTTCTGGTATTGACGCGACAGTCAAGCAAAATCTGCAACGAGTCTTAAAAGCTTTTCGCAGCCACCGGGTTGGAGTCCACCATTTTGCAGGTGTTACGGGTTACGGCCACGATGATTTAGGGCGGGAAACTTTGGACGGGGTGTTTGCCGAAGTGGTAGGGGCCGAGGCCGCGGCGGTGCGGGTACAGTTTGTTTCGGGTACTCACGCGATCGCCTGTGCTCTTTTTGGCATCCTACGTCCTGGTGACGAAATGTTGGCAGTTGCTGGTTCTCCCTACGATACTTTAGAAGAAGTGATCGGCTTGCGGGGGCAAGGTCAAGGTTCACTAATTGAGTTTGGCATCCTTTACCGTGAGTTGCCTCTAACTCGCGAAGGAAATGTGGATTGGCAGGCACTGAGCTCTGCTATTTCAGCAAAAACTCGCCTGGTTTTTATCCAGCGCTCTTGCGGTTATTCTTGGCGATCGAGTTTGTCTATTTCTGAAATTAAAAAAATCGTCGATCTAGTCAAACATCAGAATCCTAACACAATTTGCTTTGTTGATAATTGTTACGGGGAGTTTGTTGAGGATTGCGAACCTACTGCTGTGGGTGCGGATCTGATGGCTGGTTCTTTGATCAAAAATCCGGGGGGTACGATCGTCCCTGCGGGGGGTTACGTCGCCGGCCGGGCCGATTTGGTAGAAGCGGCAACTTGTCGCTTGACAGCGCCAGGAATCGGCAGCAGCGGCGGCGCAACTTTTGATTTGAATCGGCTGCTGTTTCAGGGTTTGTTTCTGGCTCCCGGCTTTGTGGGGGAGGCGATGAAGGGCAATCATTTGACGGCTTATGTTTTTTATAAGTTGGGTTATCGGGTGAATCCGATTCCTTTGGCGAGGCGCAGAGATGTGATTCAGGCGATCGAATTCGGTTCTGCTGATAAGTTAATTGCTTTTTGTCGGGCGGTGCAGCAAAATTCCCCCGTGGGCTCGTATTTAGACCCCGTACCGGCTCCGATGCCGGGGTATGAGAGTCAATTGGTGATGGCTGGAGGTACTTTTATTGATGGGAGTACGTCGGAGTTTTCCGCAGACGGGCCTCTGCGAGAACCCTATGTGGCTTTTTGTCAAGGGGGGACTCATTGGACTCATGTGTCGATCGCCCTGGAAGCTGCGATCGAGGCTGTGGGCCCGGCTAAGCAATGAATATCTTGCAAAAATAACTAGGACGGGCAAGATGCCCATCCCACAAGAAAAGAAATTTGTGGGATGGGCATCTTGCCCGTCCGAAATAACTAGGACGGGCAAGATGCCCATCCCACAAGAAAAGAAAATATTGTGGGATGGGCATCTTGCCCGTCCGAATATGTGATTAAGGTCGATCGGCTAAATTTGTCACTAATCGACCGTCTTCCATGTAGATAATACGATCAGCAATATCTAGAATGCGGTTGTCGTGCGTCACTAGCAAAATCGTGCAGCCTTGCTCCTTTGCTAGTTTCTGCATGATTTCCACCACATCTCGCCCGGATTGTTTATCTAAAGCCGCCGTAGGTTCGTCCGCTAAAACTATCTTAGGGTGGCTGACTAACGCGCGGGCGATCGCCACCCTTTGTTTTTGTCCTCCCGACAAATTTTCTGGGTAATAATTAACGCGTTCCCCCAAACCCACAGCTTCCAACATGGCTATTGACAAAGCATCCATATTCTGATTCAGCATTTCTTTGTGCAATTCCAAAGACATCCGCACATTTTGCTTAGCCGTCAAAAACGTCATCAAGTTATGCGCTTGAAAAATATAACCAATTTGCTTTCTCAACTTAGTTAACTGAGTTTTACTAGCGCCGCGTATTTCCTGCCCCAGAATATTGAGACTCCCTTCTTGAGCAGAACGCAGACCTCCTAACATCGTCAATAAAGTTGTTTTCCCCGAACCAGAGGGCCCCGTCATAATTACTATTTCCCCAGGGTCAATGTCGAGATTTATCTCAAATAAGGCTTGTTTTTTGAGGGAGCCTTGACCGAAGTAATGGTTAAGATTTTGGACGGATATTACAGGTTTATTTGAGATGTTTTGGTCGAAGTTTGCGGGAGAGTTTAGGGTTTGCATGATGATTTTTTGTGATTTGTTTGACTGCTTATTCTTCAGTCGGCGGAGGCCGACTTTGTTTGTGTAGTCGCGGTTTCAACCGCCGAGTTTTGTTCTAGAAAATGTCTGCGGGATCTGCTGATTGCAATTTCCGCAAAGCCAGCGCCCCAGAACCAGTACACATCACAATCGTCAAACCCAACACAGTAGTCGCCCGATTTGCAGTCATCGAAATCGGCAGCAATGTCGCAGATTGCGCTAAAGAATACAGTCCGTTAGCCAAAACAATTCCCGGCAGAAAACCCAATACAGCTAATAACAAAGCTTCCTGAACTAAAACTCCGACTAAATAGCGATCGCTATATCCCATTGCTTTTAAAGTCGCGTACTCAGCCAAGTGATCCGAAACATCCGAGTAAAGGATTTGGTAAACAATAATCAGACCAACAATGAATCCGATAATTGTACCGAATCCAAAAATAAAGCCGATCGGAGTAGCATTTCCCCAATAAGCCTTTTCAATTTCGGCAAATTCCGCTAAAGTTAAAACCTTGACATCATCCGGCAAGATAGATTTCAACATTGACTGAACTTTTAGGATATCAGCCCCAGGCTGCAACTGAATTAAACCGACATCAATTTCATCCGGTTGGCGGTCGGGAAATAAGTTCATAAACGTAGAATCGCTAGCAATCACATTACCGTCAGCCACAAACGAAGTACCGAGAGTGAAAACTCCTCCCACTTGAATATTGCGTTTGTTGAGTTCAGTTTCGAGAGTAGATTGTTTGTTGAAAATATTGGCAATCTCGCCATATTCAGGTCGAGAAGCTTGGTCAAACAACACATTATTGAACATTTGAATTTTAGCTAGCTTTTGATTGACATCCGGCAAATTAAATGTTGTGCTTCCCGGATCAATCCCAAAAATCAAAATCCCTCGCGTAGTGCGGTTTGTCGGATTTCGCCACTGTCCCATCCCAATATATAATGAACTTACGGACTTGACTCCTGCAACTCCTTGTGCTTGGTAAATTCGCTCTCTGTTGAACTGTTTTACCGCAGCAAAAGTTTCAAATTGAGGATTAATTAAAACTAAATCTGTCTGTAGACTTTCGTGCGGTTTAACAGCAGAGTCGAAGAGTGCATCTCGAAAGCCGAGTTGCACAAAAATTAGAATATCTGCAAAGGCAATTCCGGCGATAGCAACAGCAAGACGAGTTTTTTCTCTAGTTACTTGTAACCAAGCAAGGGGTGTTTTGCGAAACATATATTTTGGGAATTGGTAGTTTTGTAGGGTGTGCACTGCGCACCATAGCCTTAGTCGGAGTGGGCAGATTGGGAATTTTGTAATTTCGTAAGGTGCGCAGTGCGCACCCTACTTTATGCGGAGTTTGTAAATTTTATTCAGCATTACTCAGCGCTGGAATATCAGATTGCATAATTAAATTAATATTGCGCGAAATCTTGTCAATTTCCCAATCCCACCAGCGAATTTCTAACAGTTGTGCAACCTCAATATCACTGAAACGCTGCTTGATTAAACCTGCGGGATTTCCCCCAACAACCGTGTAAGCGGGAATATCTTTTACCACAACAGATTTAGCAGCAATTATTGCACCGTCGCCGATTTTAACTCCCGGCATAATCACCGATTCGTAACCGATCCAAACATCATTTCCGATGACAGTATCGCCTTTACTTGGTAGTTCGATTAATAGATTCATCGCCGTTTCCCAGCCGTTGCCAAAAATCGGAAATGGATAGGTAGAAATGCCGTGGAGTTTGTGATTTGCACCGTTCATGATAAATTTGACGTTGGTGGCGATCGCACAAAATTTACCAATAATTAATTTCTCACTCCCGTAATGGTAAAGTACGTTTCTCTCGAAGTTTTCTGGATCTATTGGATCGTCATAATATGAGTAATCGCCGACAATAATATTGGGCGATTTAACAAAGTTTTTGATAAAGCAAACCCGGCGCTGGTCTGCCATCGGATAAGGTCGGTTTGGATCAGGCCCAAATTCTGTCATAACTTTCAATTATCAAAGGTTCGTAGTGAGGACTTTAGTCCTTCTGAATTGCTACCATTACCTGCAAATTGGTCAATTCTGCAACTTGTTTGCTAGCTTCAGGATTTAAGTGAATTTTCACTTCCACAACTCGGCTATCCAAGTTTTCTCCCGGCTGGTTACTAAACACGTTTTGCTTACTAACTTTCAACCCAATTTCTTTAACTGTTCCTGCTAATTCTCCTGAAAATGCTTGGCTAGTAACGCCTGCTTTTTGTCCAACCTTAATTTTGCTGATGTCCGTTTGGTAAACTTCGGCGACGACTACCATTTGCTCAGTTTCTCCCACGTCTGCAATTCCGTCATCGCTGATTTTTTCTCCGGGGCGAGTGTGAATTTTGAGGATTTTTCCGGGGTTCGGAGTGCGGATATAAGCTTGATTTAATTCGGTTTGGGCGCGCTTGACTTGGGCGATGGCGCTGTTGATTTCGGTTTGCGCTGCTTGGATATCTACGGGCCGAACTTCGCCTATTTTGTCGAGAGTTGCTTGGGCTTCTTTCCCTTGTTCGCTACCACTATTTTTAATGCGATCGAGATTTGCTTCGGCTTCGTTAAGTTGCTGGATTGCTGTACTATTAATTCTGGCAAGATTGGCTTCGGCTTCGTTAAGTTGCTGAATTCCTGTACTGTTAATTCTGGCAAGATTTGCTTCGGCTTCTTCAAGTTGCTGTTTTGCTGTATTGTTGATGCGGCTGAGATTTGCTTCGGCTTCTTTAACTTGCTGGCGACTTGTTTCTAACGTCAGCCGTTTGGTGTCCATTACGGATTTAGAAATTGCGCCTTCGTCAACGAGTTGTTTGTGCCGCAGATATTCGGTTTCTGCATTATTAGACTCGGCTTTTAATTTGTTAATTGCGGCTGTTTGTGCTGTTTTTTCTCCTTGCCACTGTGCAGTTATTCTGCTAATTGTTGCTGTTTGTGCTTTCCTTTCTCCTTGCCATTGTGCGATGATGCGGCTGATAGTTGCTTGTTGTGCGGTTCTTTCACCTCGCGATTGCGCTTGGATGCGATCGACTGTTGCTTGTTGCGCCACCCGGTTTCCTTGCAATTCTGCTTCTAGCTTGCCAATTGTGGCAGATTGTGCAGCAAGTTCTCCCGACTTTGCCCCGGCTTTTACCTTTGCTAAATTGGCTTCAGCAACTTTTACCTTTTCTTTGGCTTCGTCTAAAGCAGATTTTAGCCGATCGCCCGCATCCAAAATCGCGATCAACTGCCCTGCTTTCACGCGATCGCCCTCTTTGACTAAAAGTTTCGCCACGCGATCGCCATCCAACGTCTGCGACACTCCCAAGCGAATCACTTCGCCCAGGGGTTCCAATCTTCCCAATGCCGTGATTTTCCTTGGCGCAGGTGTTTCTACCGGCAAAGGTTCAGCATTTTTAGCTAAAGATCCAAATTGAGAAATCCCGTAAAAAGTTGTACCGACGCTAATAGCAGCGCCAGCAATTACCAATCCCATTACCAATGGATTTTTAGGCTTGATGAAAGATTGAAAATTCATATTCCTCCTATATTTGCGGTTGTTTTTTTTCTAAATAAGCTAGAAGCATTTCTTTTAATAAATTCGATTGTTCAGAAAAAGATATACTTTCACCTTGATAAAACCTTCTTGCTACCAATCCGTCAATATAGTTGATGATAAATACAGCAACTGCTGGATCGGAAATTCCCAAATAGCAAAAAACTGCCTCTTTGTAACGCTTTCCTGCTTGCTGGAGTGCCTGATTATTGTCAATCTCTTTGCGAGTTTTGTGCTTACAAAAATCAAATGTAATCAGCAAATCTTTAAGAATATAATCCTCCTTTTTACAGACATACTCCATCAGTCTTTCTATTTTTTCTCCTAATGTTGGCGGATTTCCCAATTCTGCTAGCGCTTCTTCTTTCGTATCTTCATAGCTCAAGTATTCAATTAACTGCTCGAACAGACTTTCTTTGCTAGAAAAATAGTGGTAAAGCGTGCCTGTAGAAACTCCGATTCCCAAGGCAATTTCGCGCATTGTGACTGATGAATAGCCTTTTTCGGCAAAAAGCTCAAAACTTTTGTTTAGTAGTTCTTTGCGGTACAATTCGCGGTCAACTATCTTTGGCATAGGTCGATCGATCTTCTGATTTTTTATTCCAGATTCTAGGTTATCGGAGATTTAAGGGCGATCGACTAAATATTCCTATATCGAACATCCGATATAGTATAACCCAATACAAAATAGGGTTTTGGTGGCTGAGCTCGGAAAAATTAGGTATATCGAACACTTGTTCTAATTAATGTTGCACAGACTAGCGAAGCTTGTCAAGGGGTGCAGTAAAATTATTTTTAGAGTCGATTTGTCGGGGCGGATTGAGTACAAAATCCCAAACACCGCAATCAATATTCCTAAAAAACCCGCCAATCCTGCGAATTAGCACCTGAATTCTGATGAAAATCCGAACCTACGAAATCAGCGACACCCAAAAAATTGTAAAACTGTTCTACGACACCGTGCACGAAGTCAATATCCGAGATTACACAACAGCCCAAGTAGATGCTTGGGCGCCAGCAGATACTGACATTCAAACTTGGATGCAAAGTTTAAGCAGTAAATTTACCTTCGTAGCAGAAGAGGGCGATACAATTGCAGGTTTTGGAGAATTAGAAATCAACGGTCATATCGATCGCTTCTACTGCCACAAAGACTTTCAAAGACAAGGAATTGGCAAGCTAATTTTAACACAAATTGAGTCAAAAGCCCAAGACTTAGGAATTAAAAAGTTGTTTACCGAAGCCAGCATTACAGCTCGACCTTTTTTTGAATCCCAGGGATTTGTTATGCTTAGAAAACAAGAAGTAGAACGCAGAGGACAAAAATTTATCAACTTTGCAATGGAAAAAAATATATAAAAAACCACCTTTTGTGTAAAATTAGATAGAATAGTTTTGCAGAGGAGTTGCGATGGTGACGGAAGCGACAAATGTGCTGGGCGGAAAGTTAGAGACTTGCTGCACATCGCCCATGACAGGCTATTATCGGGACGGCAAATGTAATACTGGCGGTGGTGATTTTGGGGCTCACACCGTTTGTGCTCAACTGACAGAAGACTTTTTGAAATTCACCAAATCCAACGGAAACGATTTGAGCACTCCCGTACCCGAATTTAATTTTCCAGGTTTGAAGCCTGGAGATTGCTGGTGTTTGTGCGCTTCTCGCTGGAAGGAAGCAATGGATGCTGGATGTGCGCCGCGCGTGGTTTTGTCAGCGACTCACGCTTTAACTTTGGAATACGTTTCTTTGGGCGAATTGAAGGAACACGCTGCTGATTTGTAGGAATGTGCGATCGCATTTTTATACAAACTGTAGGGTGCGTCAGTTGGCGTTATTTTTTCAATCATCCAAAAGCTTCTGACTGACGCACCCTTTACGCATCTATCTAAAATCAAGTCAGGAGGCAATAGTCAAATGGATCGACTAGAGCATTACCGTCAGTGCATTCAAAAGCTGCTAATTGAAGACAGCAAGATAGCACCAGTTAACGGAGAAATTGAGGTAGAAACAATTTTTGATAAAGAAAACGATCGCTATCTTGTCATTGATTTAGGATGGGACACACACCGCCGCGTTTATAACTGTGTGTTTCATTTAGATATTAAAAATGGCAAAATTTGGATTCAGCGAAATCAAACTGACAGGCAGATTGCTGATGAATTGGTAGAAATGGGCATACCCAAAGAGGATATTGTGCTAGGACTTCAGCCAACTTATGCGCGCGAATATACAGGGTTTGGAGTTGCATAATTTCAACCGCCGACTTGTAGGGTGCGTCAGTTAGCATGATTTGTTAAATCATCCAACAGCTTATGATTGACACACCCACAAAATCTTAACTTATCACTCTTCAGTCCGCGCAGGCGGACTTCGTTTGTGTAGTCGCGGTTTCAACCGCCGACTGACTTATTACTCTTCAGTCCGCGGAGGCGGACTTCGTTTGTGTAGTCGCGGTTTCAACCGCCGACAGACTGCGGACTTCGTTTGTGTAGTCGCGGTTTCAACCGCCGACAGACTGACACACCCTACAAAATTAAACCTCTGGTAACTTATATTGTCCCACAATCCGCTTAGCATATTCTGGCACATGAGCCTCCAATTTCTCCGGGTAATTCCGCTTCACATACAAATAATTGCGAGTGAAATGAGAATCAATTGAAAAACGGGCATATTCCAAACCCTTCGGCCCAATTCTTTCAATAAACACCCCCATCAATTTCGCCGCCCACATCGGTAAAGTCACGCCTTTTTCGTAAGCCGGAATACTTTGCTGAACAGCTTCTTTCCTATTTCCCTGAGACATCACCGGCTGAGTGTTAAGCTGATCCGTTACCAAGTCTAACATCTCTTGCCCGGTGTCATTTCGCACCACAATCCACTGCCAGCCAAAAGGTGCGCCCATGTAGCCGACAACTAAATCTGCCAGAGAATTGACATAATCAAAACAGCTCAAACAAGAAGGAGCAAAAACATCTTTCAATTCCTTAGTATTCAGCCCGAAAAACGGCACTTTCTCGCTCGAACCATCTTCGTGTTTGAAGTGAACGTTAAAGTCTTGCATAAACTCGTAAGAAACCACTGTTTCAGGAGAGCGGCTAGTCGTGTCTAGGAATTTCTGCAAGCCAGCGCGGCTGACATTATCGACACAGGGTGTTCCCAAAACGTAGAGCTTTTCTAAACCCAGTTTTTTCTCGACTGTTCGCAATGCTTGAATTTGACAGCCAACGCCAATTACTAACAGCCGTTTCATCCCTGACTTCTCGATTTGTTCCAATACTGAAAGGTTGGGAGACAGTGTTGGTTTGTTGACTTTTGCTGCCAGAATTTCTTCGCGATTCCTAGCAATTATTGGCATCGGTTGAAAGCGGTCTTCTTTCGTGTTTTGGACGCAAACAACGCCTTCAACAATGCCTTTTTCTAGCATTTCAATGGCGATTGAGCTGACAATCCCAGTCCACTGAGCGCCCTCAATTGGTTCTTTTTTCTTAGCCGCCATCATGTTTTGACTGACGCCGAAGTACCAATCGTCGGGATTGTCGAGATTGCGCGATCGCCCGTGAATCTCCTCTTCCAGTTCTGCGATATGCTGAGTTAAGAAAGCGCAAGCTTCCTTGACATAATGGATATAATATGTATCGCACAAACCGCACTCGCTGCAAAGTTCTTTAGCAGGGCGGCGGCTGCCCGGTTTCAGGGCTTTAGATTTTTGGTGTTTAGTAGAATCTATTGCGGTCATCTAAATTGCTAATTTTATGGAGAAACGGCTTTTGTTAGGATATCACACCCATTCCGGTGATTCAGTAGTCGCGCTAATTAAACGTAAAACTTTGTTCGGTATTCACAAATCCCGAATCAGGGCGAACATGGGGGCATAGCCCCTAGAGAAACCTGGTTTCTACGTGTTATATTTTTGGAGATGAATATTCTTACTCTTTTAGTCCCTCTTAACTCGGACTTTACCTGTGTAGGAGTGAATTCTATTCGCCCGAAATTATTAGTATCAATCCGGATGTAACGGCTAATCGCGCGAATAATTTTCCAAATAAAGCTATAAAAAAAATGGTAAAAAGATTTGTGGCAACAGCCGTCGCTGGCATCATGATTAATCTGGCAATTTCTAGCTTTGGATTTGCTGCTTTAGTTCGCCCGATTCCCGCGATGAATCAAACTGTGGCGGTGCTAGAAAGAATGTTGGGCGCGACACAAACGCCGGCGGCGATCGACTATTCGCGCTTGGGGATTGGCGGAGTTCGCTTGGGGATGTCTATAGAAGAGGCTAAACGCAAGTTGGGCAAACCGCAGCGTGACGAAACAAAACCTGGTGGCAAGGCGATCGGGGGCAAAATTCGCACGCTAACCTACTCAAAATTGACAGTAGCAGCCTGGGATGGCAAAGTTTATCTAATTTCTACTACCAAGCCAAAGTTGCTGACAATTGATGGTGTCAAGGTAGGAGATAGCACCCAAAAAGTTGTTAAAACTTACGGTTACGGCTCGCAATCTGTCCAGGGTGGAGTGACTCGGTTGATTTACAGCAATGATCAAAAGGCTTCTAATTTGGTTTTGGAACTTAAGGGCGATCGCGTGCAAAAGATTATTGTCGGCACGCAGCTCAACTAAAATATTACACAACAGTCCAAAAATCCCCGCGTACAGGTTCGCAGTCAGGACTTCAGTCCTGCTTATTTCTTAGGTTTTTCAGCCTTTCGGTGAGTTTACTGGAGGGCTTTTTCCTGGTGTGCGATCGCCCCCTGATAAAATAGTATAATGTTAGTGTTTTTAATCTCTGTCTTTCGTCAGTAACCCAGGTCTAAAGACACTGGGCTTGTAAGAGCAATCAAGCAAGCCGTACTGACCAGCCTCAGTCTTAATTGACTACGTTTTTTGAGTCACGACACCCTGGGATGCGAAGCTAGTTCCTTGCTCTGTCACTTGTAGTTAAACAGTCTTAAGGTCACTGAGACAGTGCTGCAAGTCTAAAAAGCTCTTAAAACATTGGCGAAGCTAACTTTACCAGCAATGAGTTAGGGACAACCATATCCCGCCGGGGGGACAACCATATCCCCCCCACCCCCTTTTTAAGATTCACGGGGATTGAAGTCCCCCGTGTCGTTTCCCTCTCAGGACTAAAGTCTCTGAGTTTCCCACTTACCGTGTTGTTTCTATGAAATGCAGTATTCAAGGATGTCCAGGTACTTATGAGGAGCGGGAAATCATTCACGCTGTTCGATACCAAGGTGAAATCGTCGTAATCGATAAAGTTCCCGCAGAGGTTTGTACATTCTGTGGCGATATTCTCCTAAAACCGAAGACTGTTCGACAAATTGAACTGTTACTCAAAACAACAATAAAACCTGCACGTTCAGTACCACTTTATGAGTATTCAGCATCAGGTAAACGCTAGTACGAAACACATTAAAAAATTCAGGTGCGCAATCACACGCTAAACCTTACTTCGGTGAGTTGACTGGAGGGCTTTTTCCTGATGTGCGATCGCCCAAATCTCCTTAATCCTCTTCATCAACATCCGACAATTTTGCCATTTCCTCAGCAATTAGTGTCTGAAAATCCTCTCCACAGTGCACATTTAGATGAATTGCAGCACTCATGAACTCTGCTAGAATTTCTGCTTTTTGTCGATCGCTCAAATCAGGTAACTGAAGCTGATGGATTAAAGTAATAACATTTTGACACTCAGTACCCAATTCATCAATTAACGTTCTTAGCGTAGAATTAGTTACAAAAATTGTCCGATCGCTAACTTCCATATTGATTTATATCGTTTACGGTTGTTTTTGGATGATTTAACCGCTCTTGGCGCAGAGGACACAGAGGAATAGAAGAGAGAGATCAACAAAACAATGTAGAGACGCGATATCGCATCTCTACACATATTTCAAAGTAAAGTGCGCCTCAGCGCACCCTACTAATTAGCTGTTCTGGGGAACGGGAGAAGGAACGCTCGAACCCACAGAATTACTCGGGGCACCAGTCTTAGCCCGCTTCTTGATCAAGATTGGCTTGACGCTGTTTTCTCCACCAATCGGGGGATCTTCTTGTTGAGCGTAATCAGCACCCATCCAAGCCGGACGGCTTTGATCGAAGGCCATTTGCAAAGCAGCAGCGGCGATCGCGTGGGAGTCGTACTCCTCGGACAACTGAGACACCAGAGGCAAGAAAGATGCCATCCGTTCGCCAGCCAAAGCTTCGCGAACTTTACCCTGCATCTTTTCCAACTGACGCGCTTCGATTTGGGCGCGTGTCGGAATGTTTCGTACTGTCAAGCTCGATCGCACGTGGCGTTCAATCAAGCGCAATTTGCGGCGATCTACCGGTTGAATCAGCGTGATCGCAGTTCCTTCGCGACCAGCCCGGCCCGTGCGTCCGATCCGGTGAACATAGCTTTCCACGCTATCGGGCAAATCGTAGTTAATCACGTGAGTCAAGTGATCCACGTCCAAACCCCGCGCCGCAATATCAGTCGCCACTACCCAGCGGACTTGACATTGGCGGAACCGATGCAGCAAACGTTCCCGCTGTGCTTGGTTCAAATTACCGTGATACTCGTCAACGCTGTGACCTGCTGCTTGCAGTTGGCTGGTAAGTTCCGCCGCCGACTGCCGCGTCCGCACAAAAATCAGTGCAGATTCCGGGTCTTCCATTTCTAGGATTGGCTGTAGAGCTCTTGCCTTCGACCAGCCGCGAGGAATTATGTACACGCCTTGGCTGATGCGCTTCGGCGTTGCTTTTGGCTGTTCTACGGTGACGTTGATGGGGTTGCGCAAATGGCGCGTTACCAATTTCCGAATGGAAGCTTCCATCGTCGCCGAGAAAAACGCCGTTTGACGATCTTTTGGTGCAGCATCCAAGATTTTTTCCACATCTTGGATAAAGCCCATGCTCAGCATTTCGTCAGCTTCATCCAAAACCAGCCATTTTACCTTGTCTAGTTTCAGGCTGCCGCGGCTGAGCATATCTAATATGCGTCCGGGTGTACCGACAACTATGTGAACGCCACGCTTCAAACGCTGCATTTGGCGATCGATCGATTGACCGCCGTACACTGTCAGAACTTGCAGAGAGCGACCCACTTTTACCGGGCCGTCGCTGCTGATGCCGCTCAAATCGCGGATGGCTTCAGTTACCTGCATCGCCAATTCGCGAGTCGGTGTCAGCACCAATGCTTGCACCGCAGTTACATCTAAATCAATCCGCTCCAAGATGGGCAACGAGAATGCTGCCGTTTTGCCAGTTCCTGTTTGGGCTTGACCCACAACGTCGCGACCTGCTAACAGGTGTGGAATGGCTTGTACTTGGATGGGAGTAGGTTCTGTAAAGCCGAGTGTTTCCAGATGGAGAACGAGTTCTTCCGAAAGACCCAAGCCTTCAAACAATAAATTCATTAATGCTCCTAATAACGAGTCTTAGCCTTCTAAGTCGCCCAACTCGGATGCGGATTTCTGCTCTAGGGCAGGAACTCATCTATGAGTTCTGTATGGTGCTGCGCCTGCGCGCACCTTTTCAAATAGCAATCGAGTATAGGGCAGCTCCGTCGATGGTGACTAAATTTACCGATTCGACAGCCGTCTTTGATTTTGTGACATCACCGATACCAACCGCCAGCGATCGGGTTATCGACTTCCAACATTCTTAAAATAGTACATTGGACTTCCTTTGAGGTACTTGCAAGCTTTCTCTCTAGGGCATTTTATAGTGAGGATGATGACCAGCCCCACTGAACTGCACTACATAGTAGTAGTTACAGGTTTGTTAGTTCAGGCGCTATCCCGCAATCCGTCGCCTGCGGGATTCAACAGGGGATGCAGCGACCGTTACCGCCTATCCATCTCAACACTCTTTCGGGATACCGTTGTGGTGTAGGGCGGACGGCGAAGCAATCTCAAATTCTCCCCGCTTATTTCTGGCTTGTTATCATCATAACTCTTTACATTCAGAAACAAAACATTAAATTCGTTAAAATTCTCTGATGTTCTGTAGGGATAACCGCACCCCTACGGGGAGCGTCGATTGCCAGAGAGGGGGTAAAAAAGTTTACAGCCCCTTTTCTACATATCTTTGCACAATCTTGCACTAATGGTTAATTTTCTTGGACAATCTGCTAATCATTTTTTGATTGGTGTCCGGTTTTTTTCGCCACACCGTCTCAGGTGACAGTTCCAGCAACACTCTTGACTTGACCGTAGAGGTCATAGACATCGGCACTCGTAATTTTCACCGGTACGATCGATCCCAGCCGTGCTTCTCCTGTCACATAGACGAGTCCATCTACTTCTGGGGAAAACCGGGCGGATCTACCAATCAACTCACCTGTCTCTGGCTGTTCTTGTTCTATCAGGACATCAACTACCTGACCGACAGATTCTTGATTCTTCTTCAATGATATAGCTTGTTGTGCCGCCATTACCGAATCGCGCCGCATTTCCATTATTTCTGCTGGTATCTGCTGAGGCAAGCTGAAGGCTGGGGTTCCTTCTTCGGCGGAAAATGTGAATACTCCGACGTGATCGAATTCGTGGCGCTTGACAAATTCCAGCAAATGTGCTGCGTGTTCGTCGGTTTCGCCGGGGAAGCCGACAATAAAAGTTGTCCGCATCACGGCGTTGGGAATTGCTGCTTTGAGCCGATCGACTATAGCATCATTAATCCCAGCTTGAAAAGGTCTGTTCATCGCCCGCAGAATTTCCGGGTGCGAGTGTTGCAGAGGTAAATCCAAGTATGGCAAAACGTTGGGCGTTTCGCAGATTGCCGCCACAACTTGCGGAGTCAAACCTGTAGGATAGGAATAGTGCATCCGAATCCAAGGCACATCTACTTGGCCCAAAGCGCGCAGCAGTTCGGCTAGCTTCGGTTCGCCGTAGATATCTTTGCCGTAATTGGTGGTAATTTGAGAAATTAAAATAATTTCTTTGACACCTTCGGACGCTAATTGCTTAGCTTCGGCGACAATAGATTCGATCGTGCGCGATCGTTGATTTCCGCGCAAGTGCGGGATAATGCAAAAAGCGCAACGGTAGTCACAGCCTTCAGCTATTCGCAGATAAGCGACACCTTCGGATGTTGTGCGATAGCGGGGAGTAGTTTCGTCAGCGATGTAAGTAGGTTCACTAGAGACGAGGGAAACTCGATCGCCCTTTTCGACCCGCTGCATCACATCGACTATTTTATGATAATCGCCAGTGCCGACAATTGCGACGGCTTCCGGCAATTCATCCAGCAATTGCTGCTGAAAATGCTGTGCCATGCAGCCGGTGATGACTACTTTTTTATTAGCTTCTGCCAATTCTACCAGGGTGCGGACTGATTCTTCTCGCGCAGCTTGGATAAAACTGCAAGTATTGACGACGACGTAATCGGCTAATTCTTCATTAGAATCGACTTCATAGCCTGCTTGAGCCAGCAAGCCAATCATGTGTTCGGTATCAATGCGATTTTTTTCGCAACCGAGGTGAGTAAATGCGATCGTTGGCTTCGTTGCCATGCAGTAATATTTGCTGTTGCGCTATTTTCGAGAACGTTTTATGATATCACACAATTTCAAAAATTGCAAGCTTGCGTGAATTTGATCCGGGAATTACGCATCAAAACCAAAGAAACCGGGTTTTTGGGAGTTTCTGCGCTGGAAATCTATCACAGTACAGAATTATTTTATACGATGATTCTCTATAAATTTAAAAGAATACGCAGTCTTTCCTCTACCATCATTAATGTTGTTGGACAAACTGCGCCCCAGAGTTCAAAAAGTCTTTCTATACTAATTGAGCGTACATCTTCACATTTGATGAAACTTCGCTGTCTAAGTCCTCCTTCTGGAGGGTTAACTTCAACGTGCCAGGGAATTCTTTTATCTTTAGATGTAACTGGCAGCACAACGACTAATTCCGAAGCACCCTGATTGAATAAATCTACAGATACTATCAGACAGGGACGCTTGCCAGACTGCTCGCGTCCTCGTATTGGATTCAAGTCAATCAGCCATATATCACCGCGTGATGGTTTTGCTGCTGAAGTCATTCTAAACCATCCTCTAAAGTAATATCCCAGACCGATCGTTCTTCAAGTTCTTCTTGCCAAGCTTCGGAGTTATTGCGTAGAGCAATATAAGCTTGGTTTGCTGCTTCTAAAAACTGTTGTCTTCGGTATTGTTCGATGGCTTGTTCGAGAACTGCTTGGATTGATTTCCCAGAACTTGCAGAGAGTTCTGCGAGGATTGTATAAAATGTGTTGCCGATCGTAACTGTAGAAGTTTGATTCATGTTAGTTTTTTACTTACCCCAACGTTACCCAACTATAATAGCTCGTATTGAAGACACATTTTGCTCAAGCGACTCGATACAGATGACGGCAACTCTTAACTTGGCCGATGTTTTGCCGTCTAAACACAAATTTTACACCATTGCTGCGATTCGCTCATCTTGCGGGAAGATTGCACCTCGCTTTTCTAGTTCGTACTTTGCATCTTCATCAAGTCCGGCATTGTTACCAAATCGAGCACTTTCTACTTTGGCGGTGCTCAGGTTTGTTGCCGTCAAATTAGCATGGCTTAAATTGGCATTGCTCAATTCGGCATCGCTCAATTCGGCATCGCTCAATTCGGCACTCCACAAGTCGGCATCGCTCAGGTTGGCACCCCTCAGGTTGGCACCCATTAGGTTGGCAAAGATCAGGTTGGCACCGCTCAGGTTGGCACCGCTCAGGTTGGCACCGCTCAGGTTGACACCGCTCAGTTTGGCACCGCTCAGGTTGGCACCGCTCAGGTTGGCACCGCTCAGGTTGACACCGCTCAGGCTGACACCGCTCAGGCTGACACCGCTCAGGTTAGCACCGCTCAGGTTGACACCGATCAGGTTGACACCGCTCAGGTTAGCACCGCTCAGGTTGGCACCGCTCAGGTTGGCAAAGATCAGGTAGACACCGCGCAGGTTGGCACCACTTAAGTCAGCGCGACAAAGTTTTATGTTTGCTAGTTTAGCATTGCTTAAGTTAGCCGAACTCAGATCAGCACGACTCAAATCGGCATGATCTAAGTTTGCACCGCTGAGATTGAATCTACTCAATTTGCAGCCAACTGCTTTAACACTACTTAAATCAGCTCCTGCTAAATCTTCATCTGGATTTAGACCAGCCTGTTTCATCAATTCCGATAAATTATCTGTATCTGCTTCAAGGATTTGTTTGATGTCATTTGCAAGCGATTCAGACTCACTAGAGTTAGGAAGTTGCGATTGTCGTCCCTCAAATTTAGTCGGTTCAGACTCACTGGTATTAGGAATTTGCGATTGCTTCGTTCCACTCGCAATGACAGGATGATGTTTGAGTTCCGATTGCGTCGTTTCAGTCGCAATGACAGAATTATGTATTAGCTGAGTCTGTCGCGCATAAAATTTAGTCAGTCGCTTCTCTTCGCTCCAAGCAACAAAGGCAATTCCCCCAACTACACTCAATCCTACTGTCAAAGCTGGCGGATTTCCTCCTGTCAGCAACAGCATCCCCAACAAACCAACACCAACTTGAGCGGTTTGCTTGACTAAAGAATTTAATCCAGCTTCAGCTTCTTCATAAAGACTAATTTGTTTGCGGTTAACTAAAGTCATATCAAATATCTCCTAGGGATTATTTTTCAAATCTTTTAAATCTGCCCAAAATCGACCAATGATTCGACCTGCGAGAACTATCCACAACAAAAAATCAGAAGCTACAATAATGAAACAAGCATAACGGGATACACCCCAAGGGCTTTCTTGCAGACAAATATCGAAACCTGAAAAATCTTTACCAATAATAATTTCACCGATTAAACCGGGAAG
>Ga0209490_10001251_pt1 | contig 24774 bp, 18 predicted proteins | sample MAT06_FD_187209 | JGI IMG/M metagenome (GOLD analysis project Ga0209490, IMG submission 187209) | Freshwater microbial communities from Lake Fryxell liftoff mats and glacier meltwater in Antarctica - MAT-06 (SPAdes) (version 2) | ecosystem: Environmental > Aquatic > Freshwater > Ice > Liftoff... | reverse complement strand
TTGGGGTAACAATACCTTGAACGCTTGTGGAGAATTGACCGCTACCGATGTTGAAGTAATTCTGCATCGGCAAGTCGATTCATAGAAGCAAGAATCTCAGTGGCTTCAGCCCTGAGAGTGTCAATTGAAATAGGAGATCCGGCTCCCTGGTTTTCCATTCCTTCTACAAATAACCCTTTATTTCATTTCTCAACGGTTGGCGGCCGCCGAGTCGTACTGTTTTTCTTTGCCAGCGCAGCTTTTGCACAAATCCAAGTTATCCTCAAAAGCTTTCAAGAGCTATCAGAGGAATTCCAAAGCTTGCAAGTAGCGCGGTTCGGAGTGAGCGTTGACCCAGCAGACAAAGAACAAAACAGACCGACAACAATTGCTCCGTCATTCCTCTTTTTCTGGGACTTGGATAAAACAGTCAGTCAGCAGTACGGTGTTTCCCAAGATGTCGAACAAAATGGAGTTGCCGGAGTTCACTATGCACCACAAACTTTTATTCTCAACGAAAACCTTCAGGTAATTAATATTTTGCCGATCGGCGAACCGCACCAACACGCCCAGCAAGTATTAGATTTTCTCAAAACTTTGCCCCCAATTGAGGAAGCCCGAGCAGCCACTCGCCACGCCCCGGTGTTGGTAATTCCTAACGTTTTGGACAAAGCATCTTGCCGCAGTTTGATCGATATGTACAAAGCTAATGGTGGCAGTCCCTCGGGCTTTATGAGGCAAGTGGACGAGAAAACTATTGGCATTCACGACGACAGTTTCAAGAAACGCCGAGATTTCTTTATTGAAGACCCGAAGTTGCAGCAGCGATTGAGTGCGATTATTCTGCGCCGGGTGCGGCCGGAAGTTGAAAAAGCTTTTCAGTTTACAATTACCAGGTTTGAACGGTATTTGATAGGTTGTTACGATGCTGACAGCGGCGGTTATTTTCGGCCGCACCGCGACAACACTAGCAAAGGTACGCTGCACCGCAGGTTTGCGATGACGCTAAACTTGAATGTGGGAGAGTACACGGGGGGATTTTTGCGGTTCCCTGAGTACGCGCCACACGGTTATAAAGGGGATTCTGGCACGGCGATTATTTTTTCGTGTTCTGTGCTGCACGAAGCGACGCCGGTGATTAGCGGCCAGCGTTTTGCTTTGCTGTCTTTTTTCTACGGCAATGAGGATGCTGCGCTACGACAAGCTAATTTTAAGTATTTAGCTGCTGATTCAGATTCCCGAATTGGAGAACCGGCGTGAGGAATGTCACTAGCGTGGTGCAAGTCCTAAAATAATTACAGAAGGTAGTTAGCGGTTAGCCACAAAACCTAATTCCTAGCTACCGATCGCTAAATAATAATCGATCGCCATGAATTTCAAACTTCTAAGTTTAGCAGTATCGGGAATTTTAACGGTTGGGGTTGCAACCAGCGCTACTGCGGTTGTTACGACATCCCCTGTGGGGCAATCAACAGATTTAACGGAATTTAACTCGGTGCATTCCCAGGGTGCGATCGCCCAAAATGTCGCAGAACAAACCAATATTCGGGTCTACGAAAAAGCAAGTCCGGCGGTTGTTACCGTCGATACAGCTAAATCTAATGGCAGCGGGACAATTATCAGCCCCGACGGCATGGTGTTAACAAACGCCCACGTTGTTTCCGCCGGCGGTACGGTGAATATAATCCTGTCAGACGGTAGAAAACTTGTCGCCGATGTCGTCGGATTCGGCGAAGAAGGTTTAGACTTAGCCGTGGTGAAGATTCGCGGTCAAAACAATTTGCCCACAATTCCTTTAGCCCGTCCCGGTTCGGTGAAAGTCGGACAACAAGCATTTGCGATCGGCAATCCCTTTGGTCAATTTCAAGGTACTTTGACAGTCGGAATCGTCAGCCGCATCGACCAGCAGCGGGGCTTAATTCAAACCGATGCCGCCATCAATCCTGGCAATTCAGGAGGCCCACTGCTAAACAGTTCAGGAGAATTAATCGGCGTCAATACTTCTATTTTTACTCGCGGTCGGGGTGGAGGTAATATCGGTATCGGTTTTGCAATTTCCGCAGACAAATTACCCGCTTTCCTGACAGCGGTGCGAGAAGGGCGAGCTCCCCGCGTGGCTCAAGCCCGATCGCCCTTTGGCAACAAATCACCTCAAAAAGTAGCGTTAAACGGGCCCGCCCTCAGCGGCCTCCTCACCGAAAAGTCTAGTATTCTGCCCGCAGACAACAGCTTTTTTGACCTTTACTCCTTTGAGGGAAAAGCCGGCCAGCAAATCATAATCGAAATGAAAAGTCAAGAAATTGACCCTTATTTAATTTTGCTCGGCCCCAACCAGCGCGAAATCGCTCAAGATGATGACGGAGCCGGCAGTAAAAATGCCAGAATTACAGTCAGGCTACCAGCAGACGGCACTTATACCTTGCTGGCAAATTCCTACCAAGCTAAGCAATCGGGGGCTTATACGTTAGAACTGAAAGCGAGTGCTCCTACGCAGCCTTCTCGGGCGATTTTGCAAGAACAAGGCGCTTTAGTCGCAGGCGGCCCGGTATTGCCATCTGACAAGAGTCTGTATCGCGAGTATACTTTTGAAGGTCGATCGGGTCAGTCTGTAAGCATTTCCTTAGAAAGTACAGATTTCGATGCCTATGTGGCTATCTTTGGCCCTAACGGTCGATTGCTGGGAGAAAATGACGATGTGAGCGATTCGACTAAAAATGCGTTTCTGAGTGTTACTTTGCCCGCTACGGGTCGCTACCGCGTAGTTGTCAATGCTTATGATGCTTCGGGCCGAGGTCGTTACGCTCTAACTATCCGTTGAAAATTGGGCATTGGGCATTGGGAATTGGGAATTGGGAATTGGGAATTGGGAATTGGGAATTGGGAATGGGGAATTGGTAATTGGTAATTGGTAATGGGAATTGGTCGAATTATTTTTCTTCCTTCCCTCTTCCTTCTTCCTTCTTCCCTCTTCCTTCTTCCTTCTTCCTTCTTCCTTCTTCCTTCTTCCTTCTTCCTTCGTTACAAATCGAGGTAATTCATGCGTCAAGTTAGTAGATTTTGGGCGATCGCGCCAATTGCTTTGTTAGCTACTTTTTGGGCAAAACCGACTGTCTCCTCACCTGTTTCGGATGCAGTTCGAGTCTCGAATAGTAGAAGTTCAACATTGATTTTGAAATCACCTGCTGTTTTAGCTCAAGAAAGTCCTAAGCCGTCACCATCTCCACAGCAGTCCCCAACTCAGAGTCCAACTCCTGCACCGATTCCTACTAAGGGGCCGTCTAAGGTAATCTTGGAACAAAAGGGAGAACTCAGCCCTGCTAAATCTTCTGTACTGCCCTCAGATAGTAGTTTGTTCGACGAGTATACCTTTGAAGGCACTCAAGGACAAAAAGTGATTGTTACTGTAGAAAGTACCGAGTTTGATACTTATGTCGCTATTTTGAACTCCCAGGGCGAGCTAGTTGGAGAAAATGATGATGCTACACAGCAAAATTCCAATTCTGAGCTTACTGTTACCTTATCTGCGAGCGGTCGCTACCGCGTTATTGTCAACGCTCTTGAGCCGCCTCCCAAAGGTAAAGGCAAGTACAGTTTGACCGTCCGGGAATCAACTGGAAATTAGTTTGAACGAAACTTCGGAGTCAGGACACGGCAATGCTGTGTCCTGATATTTTTAGATCAATTTAACGGAGACCGAGCCAGGCAAAAAAGTTCTCGCGGGTGAAGAATTCTAGCAGCACAAGTGCTACGAATCCCACCATTGCAAATCTTCCATTGGTTTTTTCGGCGTAGGCATTCCAGCCAAAGGCTGGTTCTGCTTGTTTTGGAGTATTTGAGGTTGTCGGTTTTGGGGATTGAGGAGTTTTAGGAGTTTTAGCGGTCATTTAAATTTTTTGAGTTTTGAGTGATGACTTTTAGGAAGCTTTGCGATAATCGCACAACTTCTCATTTAGATGAAAAATGAAAGCCGATCGCTAATCTGCCGAATTTTCTAAACTTTGCACCGATTCGATCAGATTTCGCACAGTTTCGGTACCTTCAGAAGGCTCAAAAAACAGTGGGAATTTGCCGCGAGCGATCATTCTTAAGCCCAATGGGCCCAGACTCAGCAAACCTTGAACATCGCGGAAGTAGTTTCCGACTACTTCGATGCCAAATTTGCGCTCGTCTATCCAACCACCTTCTTTTACGAGATTAATTAAGACTTTGTGGTGGCGGATCGATCGACTGGCTTGTTCGTCTTTGCGATCGAGAATCTCCTGTTTAATCTTACCAATTTGATCCATCGGCGCAACTTCCATCGGGCAAACCGAGTTGCAGTAGTAACAACGGGTGCATCCCCAAACGCCTGCGGTACCTTCGTTGTATTTTTCGAGCCGATTTTCGGTTTCGCTATCGCGGGAATCGGCGATCGTGCGGTAAGCTTTGGCGAGGGCGTGGGGCCCCACAAATTCCGGGTTAACTTCGCGGGCGTTGCACTCAGAATAGCACGCACCACAGAGGATGCAGTTGCCAGTTTGGTCGAGTTTCGATCGCTCTTCGGGAGTTTGCAGAAATTCTCGTTCAGGAATTGCTCGCGAGGCGGTGCTGATATAGGGTTCAACTGCTTCCAGGTTGTCCCAAAAACTGGTCATATCGACGACCAAATCTTTGATTACCGGCATATTTCCCATTGGGGCGACGGTAATTTCTGGGATGGAATCGGCAGACTTTTCTGCTGAACTGAAATGGGCTATTTTGTCAAGTCTTGCGAGTTCGCTACCGACATTTTCTTTGCAAGCTAAAGCCGATCGACCGTTAATTCGCATAGAACAACTGCCGCAAATTGTATTGCGGCAATTTTTGCGAAAAGCTAAAGTGCCGTCGTGTTCCCACTTGATGCTGTTGAGGCAGTCTAGGATGGTATTGCTCTCTTCCACATCTAGCGTGTAAGTGTGAACCCGGGGAGCCTCGTTTTGATTTTGGCGGACTACGTTAAAGCGGACTTTCATATTTTGAGCGAGGAATTTAGTGTCTATTTTAAGCTAAATTTTTGGACTCTCTAGAAAGCTCTTATTTTTTTAACAACTACCTAAAGTAAGAGATTTTAAAACTTTTATTATTGTTTGATAAACATCAATAATTCTCAAGTTATAAATCCTAAATTGCCACTTTTTTAAGCGGATTTGTGAGCTATTAATTGGAGATAAAAGTAATTAATCGCTGCAATTCGCTAGGCGGAGGTGTGTGATGTCCAGCTTGTTTGTATTAACTTTCATGTTTTCCACACCGGCTTTTTGTCTGGGTCTGCTAAATCCTCAATGGGTGGGACTGGGAACTCGCAAGCGATCGGCTGCCTTGTACGGCGGATTGATGGCAGTTTCGTTCGTTTTGCTTGGGGTTACAGCACCTAAGGTGCCACAACCAGTTTCATCGGGGCTGCTGGCCTCAACTGAATGGCCAGAATTTAGGGTAAGCGCACCTTTGCGCTGAACATAGCTGGGTATGCATCTCACTTTTTTGGCAGCATTACAAAAAATTTTACCAGGACTTACGCCCGGTTGGGGCGAGAAACTTAGTTTTTTAAGAAAAATACTTGGTTCTAGTCATTTACTGCGTATTTTGGTAAAATAAACCCGGTTTCTGCATCCTGGATTACTTCTACTTTTAACTAATAAAAGTCGCTATGTTTAGTTTTTTCATCTGATACCAGTTTTACATGAAGTTGCATAGAATAAAGATACTGTTGAGAGGTCATTAGTTATGGCACGCCAACTGATTCTGGCGATCGCCGAAAGTGCAGAGAGAAGGCGAGCAAGAACTAAAAACCAGTCGCACTGCTAGCCAGAAAGAACGATCGCCCCTGTTTCAAAAGTTATGGGGAGATCGTGGAGTGGCTGAATCAGACTTATCAGTCGTTAGCGTACATTTTTGTTCCATTGCTACTCGCACGCGTTTGTTTGCGAGGAAGTTAACTTTCCCTTACGTCCTATGGGTACACACATTGGCGTTCCCAAAATTGGGTCAGGAATAATACGACATTCTAACTCAAAAACTGAGAGTATCATCTCCTCAGTCATTACCAGTTTCGGTTCCCCAGCCGCAAAAATCCGACCATCTTTGACAGCAACTAAATAATCAGCATAACGGCACGCTTGATTCAAGTCATGCAATACCATCACAATTGTCCTTCCCTGACTTTGGTTCAACTCATACAACAAATCTAAAACTTCTATCTGGTGTGCCAAATCCAAAAAAGTAGTCGGCTCATCCAAAAGTAAAATATCTGTATCTTGTGCTAGTGCCATTGCAATCCAAGCTCGCTGTCGTTGTCCACCAGACAAAGTATCTAATCCTCTATCTGCCAACTCCAGTAAATTTGTAATTAAGAGTGCCTGCTGCACAATTCTTTCATCTTTGGCTGACCACTGCTGCAACCAATTTTGATAAGGATAACGTCCTTGTGCTACCAAATCTCTGACTGTTAATCCTTCTGGTGCAACTGGCCCTTGCGGTAAGATCCCTAATTGCTTCGCTACGTCCTTAGTAGAAAGATTAAAAATAGATTGCCCATCAAGATAAACTGTACCGTGATATGGTTTAAGTAATCTGGCTAGACCTCGCAATAATGTGGATTTACCACAACCATTAGCACCAACTAAAGCACTAATTTGTCCGGTAGGAATTGCTAAATTTAAATCTTTAATAATTGGCACACCATCATAAGCTAAAGACAGACTTTTGGTTGATAATCCTTTCATAGTTGATACCATTTTGAATCTTGAAGAACACAGTTCGCGTAGCGTGTCGTAGACAAGGCAGAAGGTCAGGAGTGAGAAATTCTTTAATTTTGAATTTATTCGTCCCTTATTTTTTCCGGTTACGAATTAACAAATACAGAAAATAAGGCGCACCAATAGCAGCAGTCACTACCCCACAAGGAAGTTCGATAGGCGCAAACATTGTTCTTCCTAGCAAGTCTGCGACTACAACAATCACACCCCCTAACAATGCAGAAGTAGGAATTAACCCTTCATGATTTGTACCTACCAACTGTCTGCCTAAATGAGGTGCAATTAAACCGACAAAACCAATCATTCCGGCAGTAGCGACTCCTGCACCTGCTAAAGCTACACCCACCAGCACTAGCAAACCACGTTGCCATTCCACGCGAGTACCTAAACCTTTGGCGACATCATCTCCTAAATTTAAGACGTTCAAATGTCTTGCCAATGTCAACGCCATTGGTACGAAAACAATCAACCAAGGTAAGAAGGAAAAGACTTGCTCCCAAGTGCGTCCGTAGACACTGCCAGCCAACCAAACCAAAGCATTACTAACGTCATAAATATCCCCAAAGGTAATCATCAAGCTGGTGAATGCACTGGCGATCGCAGACAAGCCAATACCCATTAAAATTAATAGAATCGGCGAACTACCGTTATTCCAAGCTAGGGAGTAAATTAAAACAGCCATCAATAAAGCACCTGCAAAGGCTGAAACAGGCAATGTGTAAATCGGTGCTGATGGAAATAGGACAATTACTGTCACTGCTGCTAAACTCGCCCCAGCATTGATGCCAATAATACCAGGGTCAGCTAAAGGATTGCGTGTGAGACCTTGAAAGATAGTGCCAGAAATAGCAAACGCCACTCCCACCATAAAAGCGACAAGGGTGCGGGGTAGCCGTAGGTTGTGAATCACGAAAGCATGGTCTGGGTTCCCTGTATCTAAACCAAATACAGTTTTAACGATATCCAAGGGCGAAATGGGATATTCACCTCTGCCCACATTCATCACCATCGCCACTGCAATCACCACTGCCAAACATAACAGCATCAGTGGTACACGTCGGTCTATGCGAAAAGATATCGCCTCGGAACGGATAACGAGCCAATCCAACTTCATACGAAATACTCGGTAGTTGGGAAATCCCGATTTTTAAATCGGGTGCTGGGCGGGGAACCCGCCTAGCAAGGAACAACGCCTCCGCGATTTTAATCGCCTTTTGCGCTCTGGTTTAGTCTAGTTGCACAACCAGTATGGATGAGCTATTATAAGATCATGACTCAATCTATATCGGTAAAATGCAAGCTTATAGTCCATCAAGAGTTGCGGCGAGAAATTGACCGCACACTTGATAGATTTGCGGATGCTTGTAACCAGATATTGGACACAGCCAAAGTTGCTAAATGTTGGAATGTAACTAAGTTGCATCACCTTGTCTACCATCCAGTGCGGCTGTCTACAGGATTGAAAGCTAACCATGTCTGTCAAGCAATTAGACGGGTGGTTAGTAACGCCAAAGCAGTTAAACAGATTCACAAATTTAGACCAACCTCGATTAGCTTGGATGCTCGGACATTTAAGTACGATGAATCCAATCAAGTCGCTGGTATTACTCTGATAAGTGGACGAGTTAACTTGCCTCTGAAAATTGGTGGGTATCAAATTGCATTGTTGCGTGGTCAAGCTCCAACCAGTGCAACTCTCAATAAAACTAGGCAAGGCGATTACTACATCAACATTGTTGTTGAGATAGACGCTCCGCCAACTGGTAAAACTCCGAAGGTGGTAGGAGTGGATCTCGGTCGGATCGACATCGCAACCACCTCTACAGGCAAAGCTTGGAGCGGCAAGCAAATTCAGTCTGTCCGAGACAAGTATTCTAAAACTAGAGCGAACATTCAACGCAAACGCACTCGTTCGGCACGTCGCCTGATGAGAAGGCTTCAAGGCAGAGAACAACGCTTTCAGTCCTGGCTTAACCACAACATCTCTAAGCAACTTGTCAGCGAAGCAAAACAACTTAATGCGGCACTGGCTTTTGAGGATCTGACTAACATTAGACAGAGCTTGAATCAACAGCCTAGAAACAAAACTGAGCGGCGTAGAACAAACAATTGGGCGTTCTATCAACTCAGGGTTTTTGTTGCCTACAAAGCGATAATAGCAGGTGTTCGAGTGGTATTTGTGCCACCCGCATACACCTCGAAAAGTTGCTCCAGATGTGGACACGTTCACCCCGAAACCGATAAGAAAAAATCTTATCGGCACGGGAAGAAATTTAAGTGTGGACACTGTGGATTTGATCATGATTCGGATATAAATGCTGCGTGTAATATCGCTGCCTTGGGGAGATCCGTAAGTTCTCCCGAAAGTCCAGGGTTTAGTTGTCGGTTAGAAGGTCAGCTTGACCTTTTTCCAATAGCTGCGCTTTGAGGCTAAAGCTCCGTCGCTGAACTCGCGGAGTAAGCTTACTTCTTCACCTTTGACTTAGCCAAGTAGACAAAAAAGGGCGCACCAACCAGTGCTGTCATTATTCCCACAGGTAATTCCTGGGGTTTAAGTAATACACGGGCGGTAATATCTGCAACCAAAAGTAAAGTTGCACCTACCACTGCGGAATAGGGCAAAATCCAACGGTAATCAGCTTTAATGAAAAATCTCACTATATGGGGAACAACTAAGCCGATAAAGCCGATTGGCCCGGCAATAGACACGGCACTTCCCGCCAGTAAAACAACGCTAATAGCCGTGATGATTTTCACCCAAGCTGTCTGTTGACCTAAGCCTTTTGCTATGTCTTCACCGAGACTCATGGTAGTAATTTGTCTACCAAGGGCAAAGGCAACGACTAATCCAAGGGCGACGAAAGGCAGTGCTTGCAAGAACATATTGATATCGCGCCCAGCCAGTGAACCTGCTAACCAAAATCTAATTTCTTCTAAGGTGCGTTGACTGACGATAAGGATAGCAGTTGTCAGGGAAGAAATCAGAGCCGTGAGCGCTGCGCCTGCTACTGTGAGATTCAATGGTGTAGGCCCTCCTTTTCCTAGAGAACCAAGGAAGTAGACTAACATTGCTGTGGCTCCTGCACCCAAAAAGGCCACAATGGTTAAAACACTCAAGGACGAACTGCCAAAAACAAAAATTGTGGCAACTACAGCCAATGCAGCCCCCGACTGAATACCTAAAATACCTGGATCTGCTAAGGGGTTGCGCGTTAAACCTTGCATTAACGCTCCTGATACTGCCAAGGCTGAACCTACGAGTATAGCAATGAGCGATCGCGGTAATCTTACTGTCTGAATTACTAAGTGATCGTAGGAACCATCAAAGGCTATAAAAGATGTCAAAATCTTTTCCAGAGGTATTTCTGCTGCACCTAAAGTGACACTATATACCAAGCAAATGAACAAGATAACCAGTCCCAAAACCAGACCAGATAAGGGTGATATTTGGGGATTTTTCCATTCTCTAGACAATTTTGTAAACCCTTTTGTCATTTTATACACTCTCAACAATTAACTATTTATTGACCATCAAATTGAACGGGGACATATCCAATTATTGGGTGTTGTTGTAGGTCATTCTGTCTAAGGCAAGTATTAATGAATTCCAGACTGTACGCGCCACAGACTAGCATAAATTCCATCAAGTGCTAGTAAATCCTCATGCTTACCCTGCTCGACAATTTGACCATAATCCATTACATATATACAATGACTGTGGCGAATTGTGGAAAGACGATGAGCGATCGCAATTGTCGTCCGATTCTGGGTAATCATAGCCAGCGACTTCTGAATCGCCGCTTCCGTCTCATTATCCACCGCAGAAGTCGCCTCATCCAAAATCAAAATTGGTGGGTCTTTGAGAATAGCACGGGCGATCGCAATTCGCTGCCGTTGTCCTCCAGAAAGTTTCTGTCCCCGTTCGCCAACGATAGTATCGTATTCTTGGGGTAGTTGCAGGATGAACTCGTGAGCCTGGGCTAATTTGGCAGCATGGATGATGTCTTCATTACTTGCATCAAAGCTACCATAAGCAATGTTCTCAGCTACCGTACCGTGAAACAGAAACACATCCTGACTCACCCAACCGATGCAGCGTCGTAGTTCTAAGAGTTGTAACTCTCGAATATCGATACCATCAACTAGGATTTGTCCGCCTTGGACTTCGTAAAAGCGTAGCAGTAGTTTGACTAGGGTACTTTTACCAGAACCAGTTGCACCAACAATGCCAATATTTGCACCTGGTGGAATGTGCAATGATAAATCTTTGAGTACATTTGTGCGATCGTTGTATGCAAAGGTGATGTTGTCAAAATGCACCTCACCGCGTACTTTTGGTAAAGTACGGTTTCCTGTGGGAATAGCAATGGGAGTATCTAACAATCCCATAACTCGTCGCGTAGAAGCCATCGCCCGTTGATACTCATCCATAATTTGGCTCAAACTGGCAAACGGCCACAGTAATTGCTGGACAATGAATACCATAAAACCATAAGTTCCCACAGTTAACTGATTATTCGCCACCGCAACCCCGCCAAAAAATAGCGTGGCGATGAAACCGATTACAACCACTAATCGAATTGCTGGATAAAAAGCAGCCGAAAGTGCGATCGCTTTACCATTACTGCGGCGATAGGATTCGCTTTCAGATGAGACACGACCTCTTTCGTAGGTTTCAGCCGTGAAGCTTTTAATTGTGGCAATCCCTGAGATATTATTAGCTAAACGACTATTGATAAATCCAGCTTTGTCACGGACATCTGCATAACGGGGTGCGAGTCTTTTTTGAAATGCTAATGAACCCCAAAAAATGAAAGGTGTGGGTAGGATTGCCAACCAAGCTACATTGGGAGCTATCACTAGAAATGAACCACCCACAGCTAAAATAGTGGTGATAAATTGCAGAATTTCCGCAGCCCCAGAATCAAGAAACCGTTCTAATTGATTGATGTCGTCGTTTAATATTGACAAAAGTGTGCCTGTAGAACGTTCTTCAAAGTAGCTCAGTTCTAGTTCTTGTAAATGGCTATAGGCATCAAGACGTAACTCATGCTGCATAGTTTGGGCGAGGTTGCGCCACAAGCGATCGTAGATCAATTCAGATAATGATTCTAAAGTCCAAATGAGTAAAGTTAATAATGATAGGATTGCCAATTGTCCAATGATGTTGGTAATCCCAAATTGGGCAATGATAGAACTTTCTTTTTCCACCACAACATCTACGGCGACACCTATTAAATAGGATGGTGCGAGGTCGAAGATTGTATTGAGGATGGTAAAAGTAGCCGCAGTCCACACTTGAGGGCGGTAGTTTTTAGCATAGTGTAATAAACGTAAGAGAGGATGGTTTTTTGTTAATGGGAAAGAGGTCATGATAAATGCCCAATTTAGAGAAAATAATTAATCAGAATTACCGAGAGTTTCCTTAATTATTACTACAGGGGGTATTTGGGCGAAAATAGCAGACTGCAACAGTTCAGGAATCTGTTTCCAAACTACAGTTCCTTTAGGGCTTTTGATATACAGTTGCATAAAATCTAGTAATGCGGTGGCACTTTCTCCGGGGGTGAGATTGACGAATAGATAGGTAGGTTTATCTGGACTAGCGACGGATACAACACAGCCATGATTGCACGCCCATAAACATCCCACTGGTTTAATTTCAAGTGCGTCAAATAGGAATTTATCGCTGCATAAAGTGTTGAGTTGGTCAAGTAAAATAGTACCGTCGCAGGGTTGATTTTTTTGTGGTTCTTCAGAGGAACGATGGCATGATTTACATACGAAGAGGGTGGGTTTGGCTGTGGAGTTGGGGTGTGTTAGGGAGGGATTTGTATGGCTCACCAATGAATTGATGAATACCAATAATTTATTTAGCATTTCAGTTTATTTGTATAAATGGGTTATTGTCACAACTTTCAATTTTGACCATGCCAAACATAGCTTGTGGGTATATTCCGGATCGCATTGTTAGTAAGATACAGATTTTATCCACCTTCCGGCAAGTATTTAAACAAGTCATCCAATACACTATTAGCTTCTGCTATACCGTGCGATCGCACTGGCACGTTATTCAAGCAATTGCCCCTCTTCGCGCTCCGGTACTTCCACAAGGTATTTCCGCAGATCATCAATCACTGCCTCAGCACCAATCATATCTGGACCCCATAACCACGTCACCCCACTGACAAAGTAGACCCGCTTTTGTTGCACGGCTTTTAAAGTTTGCCAAAGTGGATTGCGTTGCAAATTCTCCACAACTTTTTGATCATCATCGGTAAAACTAGCAACAAAGAGAATATCGCCATCGGCTTTATTGATTTCCTCCAGAGAAAACTCTATATGACCCCCTGGTTCAATGACCCTATCCTGGCTGGGTGGGCGTTGTAAACCTGCATCCTTTAATATTGACCCGGCAAACGAATTGTTGACATTTGTGCCTATTCGACCAAAATTAAAAGAGATAAAGGATATTGTTTTATTTTGATAGCGGTTACCTAGTGCAGTTTTCAAGTCTTGAATTTTAGTTTGGTAATGTTGCCAAGCAACTTGGGCAGCTTGCTCTTTCCCTAACAGTTGAGCTGTGGAATTAAAAACTTCTTTCCAGCTTAATTCCAACCAACTGTAGGCAACTGTTGGGGCGATTTTAGTCACCAAAGGATTGATTGATTTAGGAGAGCTACCCCACCAGCTAAAAATGAGGTCTGGTTTCAGATACAGGATTTTCTCCAGATTCGGTTGGGCAGAACTGCCCAGAGTTGGTATTCCCTGAGCTTGGGAATACAAATAAGGAGGGAACTCGCCTGTGGCTGTTCTAAAGTCATTGGCAGTGGCGATGGGTTTAATGCCCAACGCTAGGGCATTCGCTAAATCCATAGTGGATAAAGTCACAACCCGTTGAGGGTGATGAGGTACACAGGTTACACCCATGCCGTGCTGAACCATGCGACAATTCTGTTCGATTGTACTGGTTTCGGCCTTGGGTAAACTGTTGTTGCCTTGGTAAAAAATCGCCAGTACAGTCAAGCTGGCAGCAAAGAGGAGATATACCCAAATGCGTCTTGAACTAATAATCATGAAGTGTACAGGTTTAGAATCGCCATGATAAAGAACCTTGAATCGTGAAGGGGGTGCCGATATGCACAAAATCACTGGAGCCGTATTCACTCACGTAGTTTTCTATATCGAAGAGGTTGCGGATGTTCAAAGCAGCGCGAAATTCATCTCTTTCATAAAAAATTGCCGCATCTGTTCTGACAAAACCTGGTAGGTTAACAGTATTGGCATTATCTATGGGGCGATCGCCAATATAATAAAGCCCTAAACCAAAACCTAGCCCTCTGGCTGCACCACTTTGAATCCGGTAAGTTGTCCAGAGGTTAACCGCGTGTTCTGGGGCATTAAACAGACGGTTTCCTACAGGAATGTTATTATCTTCCAAGACTCTGGCATCAGTGTAAGCATAGCCAGCAATAATATTCAAACCAGGCAGAATTTCGCCACTAATATCAAATTCTAATCCCCGACTCCTCTGTTTACCCGATTGTACGGAAAATCCAGGGTTAACGGGGTCACGAGTGGTCACATTAGAACGGTTTAAATCATACAAAGCTAGATTAGCAGTTAACCGATTGGTGATATCTGCTTTGATACCGACTTCATACTGAGTCCCACGCTCTGGGATGAGAGACTCACCAGAGAACGTTCTGCCAGTGAGTGGATTAAATGATCGCCCATAACTTGCATAGAGGGAAATTGGCTCAATTGGCTGATACACAATGCCCACACGAGGACTAAAAGCTGTATCTGACTGGCTCGACTTTGTATTAGCCAACCGATCAATTTCGCGATTTTCAGAATAATCAAAGCGTCCACCAATTAACAGCTTAAGATTTTGCTGCAATGTGATCTGATTCTGCACATACAAACCAGCAACATCCGTTGTGGTTAAACTATTCCTCGTCTCGTCTCCAAGGGTGAAATTCTGGTTATAAACCGGGTTAAAAATATCTACGGGTGCTATGGGGAAGCCAAAACCGCCAGCCGAGTCAATATCATAACGGCTGAGGCTAAACCCAAACAGAACTTGGTGTTCAACTTCGCCTGTTTTAAACTTGCCTAACAGGTTCGTATCAACTAAATAATAGTTAAAGGAACCTCTGTTAAAAGTTGCCACTCTGTTGAGAGTGCGATTGTCTGCGTCTAGGCTCGTAGGGGAAGCTCCTACCCCGTCAGAGAAATAAAAGTTATAACGAAAAGCATTGCGAAGCTTGAGATTATCGTTAAACTGATACTCAAATTGATAGCCTACCCTCCCGTTGATGATGCTTGTAGGCTCGTCAAATGGACCACCGGGGTTAAAGCTAAACGGAATTTTACCATTGGGGTTGGGTAGCAGTGTACCCACGACAGGTACACTGATAGCATCGTAACGCTCCATGATATTGACATCCCCCTCTACGATGAGATTGGCTTTGCTGCCAAGTTGGAAGCTTAAGCTGGGGGCAACACCAAAAGTTTTCGCTGTCGCAAATTCTACAGGACTATCATAATTCCGATAACCGACAATCAGTCGCCCCAAAACAGACCTGGCGGGATTGAGTGGCCCAGAGACATCAATTGTACCCTGGTAAAAGCCATAATTCCCAACACTGGCTTCAACCTCAAAGAACGGATTGCTTAAGGGACGGCGAGTTACATAATTGATGAGGGCACCGACAGAACCGTTACCACTATCCCCATACAAGACAGAGGCTGGCCCCCGTAAAACTTCAATGCGTTCAACATTGAAAATATTGCCATCCGAAGTGATTTGCCGATCCGGTAAACCATTGACCAGGGCATCATATTGCTCAAATCCGCGAGCAGTAAAGTAATCCCTTGTATTTGCTGCACCGCTCCCTTGTGAAATCAAACCAGGCACATTCTCTAAAGCTTGGGTGATATTGCGTGATTGAGTATCGCGCAATACTTCTTTTGGTACAACTTGAATCGATTGGGGAATGTCACGCAAAGGTGTATCAGTTTTTGTCCCAGTCGTAGTATTCGGCACTCGATAGGCATCTTGCTGACCCGTCACGACTAACTCAATTGGCCGCCGATCAGTTTGTGCCGATGGTTCCTCTTGCGGTGTCTCACTTGTGGGCTGCTCTGGTTCTGGTTGCAGTGGAGGCTGCGTCGCAATTGCAGCAGAAGTTACACCAAAAACCAGACCTGCATTATCATCAAATAACTCAACCGTTGGTAAAGCCTTCTCACCCACCACCGTTACCCGCACGGTATTCGCATCAATATTTGCAACTGTTATCTCAGTAATCCCCTCAACTGGTTTTTCCGAGCGGAATGTAAAAGCATCGCCACTAGGTAAACGCAGTTGGGCATTAGGAATATCAGCAATAAAGTTATTATCAGCACTGCGATTGGTGATTTGCAGTCGTTCTCGAACAGTCGTCTGTAAAATCACCTCCACACCTTTCTCTGTGGGTCTAGCTTGCACTCCCGTCACCTGTACAATTTCTGGTGAGGGGGCTGTTTGGGGTGCTGGCGACTGCACCAGCAATCTGGCGCTAGTGCTGGGACGCTCAACTTCACTCAATTGCCGAATTTTTCCAGTCAACAGAGATTGTAAATTTTCCTGACTTTCGACTTCCTGCTTTTCACCCATTGGTTGAATTTCTGCCGATGTAACTTGCACAATTTCACCCCCCTGGCCTTGGTAAGGGGGGACGGAAGACAGGGCTGTTTCATTCGACCGGGCCGTGCCCCCGTGCCGGCCCTCTGGGTCTGACCTGCCTCGCGAATCGTCTGGGTCGGGGGTAGGCACGGGGGCACTACCCCTAAAAAATTCACGTTTTTGGTGAGAATGAAACCACCCTGGGACGGAAGGGGGGTTAGTTGGTGCTGGCGACTGCACCAGCAATCTGGCGCTAGTGCTGGGACGCTCAACTTCACTCAATTGCCGAATTTTTCCAGTCAACAGAGATTGTAAATTTTCCTGACTTTCGACTTCCTGCTTTTCACCCATTGGTTGAATTTCTGCCCATCCCGGCCCAATTGCAACAGCATTCAAGCATCCCGATAGACTCAGTAAAAACCACAGTCGCACACTACCAGACAAACACCAACGCTTCATCGCAACTCCTAATACACCAGCTTTTTGTAGAACTTGACTGAATTAATCCGCTTTGCAGTCATACCCCTTCCCCCATTCGTGTCAACTTAAGCCTGAAAGCCTTGATAAATCTCGTTTTTACCTGAGTCCAGATCCCCCTAAATCCCCCTTAAGAAGGGGGACTTTGAGTAAGTTCCTGTCCCCCCCTTCTTAAGGGGGGCTAGGGGGGATCTAGATTTAATAGTCAAACAGCATTCTGTGACTGGGTTTGACGTTAAGTTGACACCTATGCCCTTCCCCAACCCTCTCCTTACCAAGGTCCGGGTCGCGACAGCGCGGGTGGGGTGCTTCAAGAGTTATTAGGTGTTAGACCCAAACTCGATTACTGCAAATAGTTTCTAATTCAATGGAGCTGAGTATAGAGAATTAATCGCAAGTGCGTCTATGCCCAAAACCGCATTATGTGCCTGAAAACGACTTTCTACCAAATAAACATCCGCTCGGCGTGATACCAAACCTGCGCTTAAAGGCTTCAGCAAAGCGTCTTGGCTCGGAATAACCAACTCGGTGAGCAACCTCAGTAATAGTTATGTTTCCTTGACGCAATAACTGCTCTGCCGATTCCATACGTTTCTCTGTCAGGTAGCTAAATGCTGTTTTGCCAAACATTTCCTTAAATCCACGTTGCAGAGTGCGATCGCTCACCCCGACACTTTGCGCTAACTCCAGCAATGACGGCGGATTCTCCAAACGTGCCACTAAAATTTCCCTAGCCAGATGAATCCGGGCGATGGTGTCTGTCTTCAATCGCGGCTCCGGTTGCAGTCCGTCTTGAGTAGATAATATAGGAGCTAACTGCAACGCCATTAGTTCCAACACCTTACCCTGTAAATACATCCGCTTTGTGATTCCCTGGAAAGGACAGTTGACAATTTGCTGTGCTACTCCCTGAATAGCCGCCGTAGTTTCCGGGTAGAGCAAAGTCTGCCAATCATTACCCTTTGCCAACAGACGCAACTGCTGGGGAATTTCTCCTGTTTCATCGGGGAAAAAAGTTGCCAGCAAGTTAGGAGGCATATGAATGTCAACGCCCACCTGTCGAAATTTGGGGGATTTTGTAAGCATTTTGCGTTGAATACCGCTACCAGAAATACACGTATATCCTTCCCCTGACTGCCCCCCATATTCGTCTATGACTTTGCCGGAAAGGAGAACGCAAAATTGCAGTGGGTGATCCCACTCAGGGATTTTATATAGGACATCATCGTGATATTCACAATCCCAAATCGTTAGCCAGAGATCAGGATGCACCTCAATATCCCGTATATAGCCTTTACCTAGTTGCTTGGGCATTTGACTGATGATTTCAAATGGCTCTTTTTCTGGTGCTTGGGGGCTATTTTGGTTAGCTTCTGCCCACAGTTCGCAATCCTCTTTCATGGTCAGGGTGATGGTCATGACTGGATGATATCTAAAATTTAATGATATTAATTATCAATTATCTTACCGCGAATTTTGTAATTGTTTCAACCATCGGGGCAGCCACGGGGGGCTGCCCCGACAAGAGAATGAAACCGCCCTGCCGTGGCTGGTGGTGAAGAAAGCTCTCAAACGCCTGAAATTTCTTGCGGGCGTTAGCGCAGCCCTCCAAGACTCGATCGAAAAGCGAAACATTGCCTTAGATATGCACGCGCCAAAAACCTCGGTTAATGCTTTGGCTTTTTTCGGTGATTGTACTGATTTGAAGAACGCAGATCGATCGGCTAAAATTATGTAATTGCTGAGCTTCCGCTGTATTAGTAAGGTGCATCTATGACTTACAGCTTGAGAATTGTGGATTTGCCTCCCGGTGAACGGCCGCGGGAACGGCTGATGGCCGGTGGCCCGAAAAGTTTGGCGACGGCGGAATTGATTGCGATTCTGCTGGGTACCGGTCAGGGAAAAGGTAAACTTTCGGCCGTGGGGCTGGGACAGTATATTTTAAATCAGTTGAGCTTGCACCAGCGCGACCCTCTGGCTGTGCTGCGTGGCATTAGCGTCCAGGAGTTGACGCAGATTCACGGGATTGGGCCTGCTAAGGCAACGGGGATTTTGGCTGCGGTGGAGTTGGGGAAGCGGGTATTTCAGTCGCGGCCGCCGGAAATGGCGGTGGTTGACTCTCCCCAAGCAGCGGCGGATGCGCTGAGTCAGGATTTGATGTGGCAGTCTCAGGAACGTTTTGCTGTGGTGCTGCTGGATGTGAAAAATCGGCTGCTGGGTACTCAAGTAATTACGATCGGCACAGCTACGGAAACTTTAGCTCATCCCAGGGATATTTTTCGGGAGGTGATCCGCCAAGGAGCGACGCGGGCAATTATCTCGCACAATCACCCCTCGGGAATTGTAGATCCGAGCCCAGAAGATATTGCTTTGACGCGACAGTTGCTGGCGGGAGCGCAGTTTTTGTCGATTCCGTTACTGGATCACTTGATTTTGGGGAATGGCGATTTTCGGAGCTTGCGGCAGACTACGACGCTTTGGGAGGAGTATCCTCAAGGCGATTGAACTCTTATACTTAACTAATTTCATTACTATCATTAGTTATTTGTATCTTTGGGCTCTCCGACGGCTGAATCAGCTCTGACAGCAGGCAAATTTTCCGGCTGGAGTCGCCCGCGAGAGCCTGTTTTGGCTGAATGTCGCTGCTGATACTTCGTTTCGAGCACAACTCGGTTAATCTAGTATAGGTAGGCTGAAGAGGTCGCTAATCCGATTTTTTTTGAGCATACTAAACGTATACTGAACCAGCACCTAAATACCCACTTATTAAGAGATTCTTAAATGGGATGTAAAATACACGGTGTGGTGATAGGAGGAGAACTGTGTTTCTGAGACTTGCAGAACAACACCGTAAATTCGTTCAAGATTTGGTAATGAACCTCCAAGCTTTAGCGATCGTGCTAGAGCATCGGGGTTATCTGGCATCCTGCTACACTTGCGGGGGTCAGATGAACAGTGCCTCATTTATGGTCAGTTTGACGGACAACCATCTGATTCGATTTTTAGTGTCAGATTACGGTATCACTTGGACTGAGATGCGGGACGACCGCGAACTCATGAAACTAGAAGGTGCAGAAGCTATTAGTCAGTTACAAGAACTGGCAAATCTCGTAAAGTATCAAATCCAACCTTCGGAAGCTACTTTAGCGACGGCGCAGTGAGTGTAGCGATTGCACGGTTCCGAGGAAGGCGACGCAAGAAAGTCAGTGCTTGTCTGCTAAAACCGAATCCCCAGCGAGTTAGTTGAGAGGGTTCATTTAGGTGCACAGCGATGGCTGCTCAACAGACAAGGGTGCTATCAGCGTGCCTTCAGACAGTTTAGCGCTCAGTCGATCGAAGTGAGCCTGGGCAGACGGCATACTTTATGCCAGAAGTCTCAAACTTGGAACCTCTAGTTTTTTTCAGCAGTTGATTCTCCCTTGAGAGCAATTAGCAAAATTTAGAAGTGCCACTGCTCGTCGGCTGCGATGTTAATTTCTCCCTTTGGCATTATTCAAAAGTCAAGGAATTGAAATTAACTTTAAGCAGGCAGGTAAAATTTAACATCCAGAGTGAGGATGAGGCTGTGAAGATTGGGCAAAAGGCAGCCCACGGGGTGTGACGTGCGGGCGAATTGCGTTTATTTTTGCTCTGCGATTTAGCTGATAAAGCTAACAATCTATTTGAAGCAGCATCACTGCTGTAAAAATCTCACAGCCGGCTTTAGCCGGCTAAGTTTTGCGTATATCTAGGCTTTTGGGCAATGTTGTGGTGTGAGGTTAAACAGCTCTTTGAAGTGCGCGATCGCACTTGCTAAACTAATTTTATAATAATTTAATGATTAGTCCTAAAATATTTATCGCCCAGTTTGGAGTAAGCATCAAATGGTAAATTTAAGCGAACTACTAGAACCCATCGCCAGTCAATTTCGCAGTCTGGGAATTCCCGAACCAATTACCCACTGGGGACACCCTGTAATGATGGGGATCGTGGTGGTGGCGATGGGCAGTTTTGTCGGGTATACGGGATGGCAGGGACGTTTGGCCGCTGATAAAGATGTCGCACTCAAAAGTCGATCGGATCACCGCAAGCTTGCACCGTGGATGTTTCTGTTTCTAGCTTTGGGCTATACAGGTGGCTTGCTGTCGCTGGTGATGCAGCACCAGCCAGTCATGGAAAGTCCGCATTTTTGGACAGGTTCGACAGTGCTGGTTTTACTGGCTATTGGCAGCTTGATTTCCCTCACGGGTTTTGGGGGTGGCAAGCTGGCACTGCGCGCGGTTCACGCTTATTTAGGCACGACGGCCCTTGCACTTATGGTGCTGCACGCGGCTTTCGGTTTAAAATTGGGGCTGTCTATTTAGATGAGGAAGAGGAAGGGGAACGGGAAGGGAAAGAATGTAAGGAAAGAAATTTTGCCATAACTTACGCATCGGTAGCCAGAAACCAGGTTTTTTATCGAAATACAGGGCGTTTAACCATTTATCCCGGTTGAAAAACCCGGTTTCTTTGGTGATGAGTGCATAAGTCCCGCATAGGTTTCCCTGAAATATTCCCCCTCTAAATTGCTAATTAATGAATCAAGCAACGGGTGTCATCTTCTGTCTTGCATACATTTTGGGATTGATTTCTACAGCGGTTTCTTGGGGTAGATACGCGATACTTGCTTTGGGAATAGCGGTGGCGATCGCCCTGCCGAAATTGTTGCTAAAATTTACTCTAAATTCTGTAAAAGTTACTAAGAAAAGACGCAGCAGACAAAAAGAAAATGCTCTGGAAGATCCCTTAGATGCGAGGGAAGAGTTGAGTTTGTTGGAGATGCTGCCGAGAGCGAAATGGGTGTGGGCAGTTGCGGGTTTGCTGGCATTTCTAGCTAGCATTTATTTGGCAGTTCGATCGCCCCAACCGGCAATAGATGACATCAGCAAACTGATTCCGGCGGTTGGGAACACTCAAGAAGTGGCGGTGACAGTTCGCGGTAGAGTTGTCAGTACGCCTCGATTGACTCGATCGGGTCGATCGCAATTTTGGCTAGAAACAGATTTAGTTAGCGAAATCAACGGCGGCGAGGGAGGAGCAGTTGTAAACCGCCCAGTATCCGGCAAACTCTACGTTACAGTGCCGCTGCTGCAAGCAACTGGTTTGTACGCCGACAATACGATCGCAGTTGTGGGTTCCTTGTACAAACCGCAGCCACCGTCGAATCCGGGGGCTTTTAATTTTCAAGCATATTTAGCCAGAGAAGGGGCTTTTGTAGGACTCAAAGGCCGTCAAATCGACTGGAGGAGAGAAAATGCGATCGCGGATGTCAATCGAGTTAACAGCCAAACGGCTGCTTTCTTGGAGCCCAGCGGGATGCAGCCATCGAAAATTCAAGCGATGCGGCAGCGGATCGTGCGATCGCAACTATCGCAGTTAAATGTTCCCGAAGGGCCATTGATAAGTGCGATCGCCCTCGGCAAACAAGCAGTAGATTTACCTTACAATATCCGCGACTATTTTGTGCAGGCTGGATTGGCCCACGCGATCGCAGCTTCGGGCACTCAAGTTTCGATGGTTTTGGCTTTAGTTATAGCTTTAACCAGGCGTTTTTCCAAACAATTACAATTTGGATTTGGCGTCGGTGCTTTATTTTTGCTCGTGGGTTTAACTGGCTTTGAAGCTTCAATATGCCGCGCCGCATTGATGGGATTTGGCACATTATTTGCTTTGGTGTTAAGCCGCGAAGTTAAGCCGCTAGGATTGCTGTTAATTGCTGCGACTATTTTACTGCTAGTTAACCCTTTGTGGATTTGGGATTTAGGTTTTCAACTGAGTTTTTTGGCTACTTTGGGGTTAGTCGTGACAGCGCCACCGCTGATGGCAAAGTTGGACTGGATGCCGCCCGCGATCGCTTCGATTGTTGTGGTTCCGATCGCCGCTTCAGTTTGGGTGCTGCCGCTGTTACTTTACGTTTTTAGCGTGGTATCACCTTACAGCATTTTAGTCAATATTATTGCCGCTCCTTTGCTGTGGATTTTGAGTATTGGGGGGATGGTTAGCGCTTTAGCTGGATTGATTTTTCCGCCTGCTGGAAGTGTTTTAGCGCAACTGCTGGACTATCCGGCGAAAGGGCTAATTGCGATCGCCCAATATTTCTCGCAATTACCCGGTAATTCGGTAGCTGTCGGTCAAGTATCGGTGTTTCAGTTAATCGCACTTTACAGTTTAATTTGCTGGGTTTGGATTGGGGGAAGAAAGAATAAGGAAGAAGGAAGAAGGAAGAAGGAAGAGGGAAGAAGGAAGAAAGAAGAAGGAAGAAAGAAGAAGGGGAAAAGTAGAGTTATTGCGCTGCCGGTTTTTTCTGCGGCTTGGATTTTACCGCTGGCGCTGGTGGCGGGAATAAGTATCATAGTTTTGCCAGCTTGGCACGTTCAGGCATCTTTATTTCAAGTTACTTTGCTGGCGACATCTGGCGAGCCAGTTTTAGTAATTCAAGATCGGGGAAAAGTGGCGCTAATTAATAGCGGTGATGAAAATACCGTAAGGTTTACAGTGTTGCCTTTTTTGCAGCAGCAAGGAGTTAATTCTGTGAATTTTGCGATCGCCACTCACGGTCATTTAGGTTTGAGCAGTGGTTGGGGAAAATTACTAGAACGCTTGCCAATTAAAACATTTTATGATAATAATGCTCCGAAACAAATTCACCGTGGCAACAATCAGGAATTTATCACGGCTGTGCAATCTCGCCAAGGCATTTACATTCCTTTAGAAACTAACAGTACAGTTGATCTGGGATCGACGCGGTTGCAGTTGGTGAATGCGGAGATTCCGGTGGTAGAATTCCTGGTGGGAAATCGAACTTGGTTGCTCGTCGGTGAAATGACACCGGAAGCGCAAAAACAATTGGCAGCAACGGGAACCTTGAAGCCGGCTCAAGTGCTGTGGTGGTCAGGAAAAGCCCTGACGGCTGAGTTATTAAGCGCAGTTGGGCCGCAAGTGGCGATCGCATCTGCTGACGAAATCGACCCAGAAACCGCCGCCCAACTGCGCCAAAGCAAAACCCAGATATTCTGGACAGGGCGCGACGGAGCCCTCCAGTGGACTCCAGCAGGGGGATTTAAGACCACTTTGGAATCTGAAGAAAATCAAACTTCTTTTTTATAATGATTTACAATGTGGCGCACTGTGCGGTAAAATACTTTTAGCTCACATCTCAAATCAATTGGAGAGGTGGCAGAGCGGTTGAATGCGGTAGACTCGAAATCTACTTTAAAGGCAACTTTAACGTGGGTTCAAATCCCACCCTCTCCGTAGAACCCTTACTGCACAAGGCTTTGGCATTATCAGTCTCCTTAGCCTAAAGTCCAGTTTTATCGGCAGTGGTATATATAAGTGGTATATGCGCCACTGCGGTATATACCACTTATTTTGTTTTTACTTCACTTGTTCACCGAAAGGGCGATCGGTCAATCGATTTTAGATTTTAGATTTTAGATTTTAGAGGCGACCCCACGGATAAATGCGGGGGCTTGAGGATTTGAGATTTGAGATTTTGGATTGATTCCACGGATAAATCCGGGGGCTTGTACCATCAAGAAATTCTTGGTCAAGTTAGAAGTATTTCTAAAACTGCCTCCATGTCTAACAAGTCAGACTTAGACTTTTTCCGCCGTGCCTTGAGTTTGTTGAGCAAGTCGGCCGCTTCTACTTTTGATAAATCGGTTCCGACCGTCGCCGATGTTTCGGGTTGAGTTGGCTCACGGTTGGCAAGCTCGGACTCTAGGGGCTTGCAATTAAATATAACCCCAATTATACTAGAAGGGTTAGGAAACAAAAAATCTGACATCAGCAGTTGTGATCTGTATGATTGGGATGATAGAAATGATCTTGAGTGAGCCAGTTAAATTGACA
>Ga0209490_10001250_pt1 | contig 24778 bp, 18 predicted proteins | sample MAT06_FD_187209 | JGI IMG/M metagenome (GOLD analysis project Ga0209490, IMG submission 187209) | Freshwater microbial communities from Lake Fryxell liftoff mats and glacier meltwater in Antarctica - MAT-06 (SPAdes) (version 2) | ecosystem: Environmental > Aquatic > Freshwater > Ice > Liftoff... | reverse complement strand
GTTTCTCTCAGTTCAATCTGACCGTCCTCCAGGATGCCAAACACCATCTCAGAATCGATAAAGGTATCTCCGTTTTGGCTTAAGTAATGAGTTAGATAGAGCAAATCATGATGTCGCTCAATCACCAAAGGAACGAACGGTTCATTCTCTCCACGAAGATGGAAATCTTCACCCTGCATAATGACTTCACTGAGTCCTGATTCTTGAAGTAATTGCGCCACCCGCTTTTCAGGATACCCTTCTTGCTCTGGAGAGAGGGCGATCGTGTTCGGTAGTCCTGTCTCTGGATTCGTGGCAACAGGTAGATTTTTAGATGGCTGTGGGAGGGCAATGGCTTCTGGTTGTGATTCTGACCTATCGGCGATTCTTTGAGATACCTCAACTTCTTCTTCAAGTTCTTCTTCTACCCCTATACTCGTGACACCAGAAGAAGATTCCCGATCTATGCTGACTTCTGCGTCTGCTTCTACTTGTGATTGTGATTCTTCTGGTTTTTCTGTATCATCAACTGCTGCTTGAGCATTATCTTTGTTTAATCCCAGTTCATAGTTGATTTCCTGTTGTCGCTTCAATGCTGCTTGTAATTCAGGTTCCTTGGAGAATGCGTCGTTGTTAACCTGTGACAGATCTGCTAGTCTCCTACGGACATCCTCCAATCTCCATTCTGTCTGCTGAATGCGAGGCTCAATATTGTTTAAAGCGGTGATCAGATTCGACGCAGTACCCACATAGGTATGCTCAATTTCACATTCATACTCCTGTTGCCCCCGAATGATAAGGTTCATTGCATCTCCCCATCGTTCTCGCTTCAGCAGCAGATCAAATTCACCCACTTGTCCAATGCGCTCAGGGCTGAAGTTCGTCGCTTCCTGCTTCTCTCGTGCCCTGGCTTTAATGGGTCTCATTGCCTCTTTCACGTCAGTAAACTCTGTGCCCTGTACGACCACGGTCAAAGATTCGAGGCTTGGAACCCCTTGAGCATCTGCTTTAAGGGCAGCAATTTGGAGCACGAACGTATCAATTCTCCCTGGAATGGACTTGAGTTCCTGGCTGATGCCATACTGCTGATTCAGGTGAGATCGTTTCTGTGCCGCCAGTTGGGAGACTCGGTTATCGACCTCTGCTTTTTCCATGATCAAGGGATTACCCGTGGCGATCGCCTTCACTTCGGCATAGGTCAGGGCAGCCCCGGCGACATCTGCCATCGTTCGGACTTCGCTGTTTCCTGCCATGACCTGAGAGATAAATTTCTTTTTTGTCTCCAGCGTTTGCCACATATAGGAATCAAAGCTGGGTCTACCATCTCTGCCCTGTGTCACGTAGCGGCGGATCTCGACTTCTGGGTTTTCATTACCCTGTCGCAGAATTCTGCCGTCGCGCTGCTCTACTTGATCGGGTCGCCAGGGGACGGTTAAATGGGATTCCAGTCCTAACTTTTTCTGTCCGTTAAAGCCTGTTTCCAACTGAGGTCCAGAAATTAAGATGCGAATCTTCCCGGCGTTGAATTTCTGCTGCATCTCCAGTTTTTGGACATCGGTTTTGAAATCTTGGGCAAAAGCGATTTCATTGGCTGGCACGCCACGCTCAATCAAGCCGTCTTTGATGTAGCGATAGACCGTAAACCGTTTTTGAACATCAATTTCTTTAGTATTCTTTGAATTGGCATCTTCTTTGGGTGTGCCCAAATCGCAGAAAATTAGATGGGTCGTGCGATCGCCATTGGTTTGCCCCCAAAACTCATGGGCATCCTCAATCAGTTGATCGACCTTATTGTGATCATGGGGAATAGAGGAATTGACTAGGCGCATATCGAGTGAAGCCTTGCGCCCATCGGTTGTGATTAACAGCATATTGTCATCACGAGGATCAGCATTACGGATGTTTTCTGCCCGTTCTGCCAGTTCCTCTACAAATGCTAATTGGGTGTCAGAAGCCGGAACCGCAACCACCTGGGGTTTTCCGCCTTTGAGTTGTGGGGTGGGCAGATTCAGCATCTCAGCCGTTTGAATATCTGCCGTCTGCCGGAAGGTGTTCATCAACTCTGGAATGTTGACGAACCGTGAGAAGCGGGTTTTGATCTTGTAATCGCCAGCGGGAGTAATCTCTGGAGCGGTGACGGTTTCACCAAAGGTACTTGCCCAGGCATCAAATTTCTCCAGTCCAATTTGACGTAATGCCTGCGGCTGCAAGTATCTTTGCATCGTATATAGTTCTGCCATTGAATTAGAAACCGGGGTGCCCGTCGCAAAGACAACCCCTTTGCCTTCGCCCTGTTGTTGTCCCAAGTAGCGGCATTTCATGAATAGATCAAAGGCGCGATCGCTTGTTGTGTTGGGCAGTCCGGCAATGCCGTACATCTTGGTGTGATAGCCCAGATTTTTGAAGTAGTGCGCTTCATCCACGTAAATCTGGTCTACTCCCAATTGCTCAAAGGTAACGGCTTCATCTTTACGAGAGTTTGCCACCTCATCGACTCGCTTTTCGAGGCGTTTCTTTTGCCGCTCTAATTCCTTGACCATGCTGCGAGAACTGCTGTTTCCCTTTGCTTCCGCTGCCGCTTCTTTGACTTGATCGAGTTCTGCTCGGTAGAAATCCAATTGAGACTCATGGCTCATCTTCAGCTTGCCGAAGGCAGAGTGAGTGACGATGACGGCATCCCAGTTGCCCGTAGCAATGCGAGACATCAACTCCTGACGGTTCTGAGCAGAGGAATCATCTTTGGTTGCCGCTAGAATATTGGAGTTGGGATAGAGCCGTTTGAAATCCCCTGCCCATTGCTCTAGCAGGTGATTGGGTACAACAATCATCGGTTTGTTGACGATGCCCAGGCGCTTCTGCTCCATAGTGGCGGCGATCGTCGTAAAGGTCTTTCCCGATCCGACGCAGTGCGCTAGTAGTGAATTTCCCTCTTGTAGAACCCGCCATGCAGCATCTTTTTGGTGCGGTCGCAGTTGAATTGCAGGGTTGGAGCCAGGGAGTTCTAGATGCGCTCCGTTATATTGCCGGGGGCGGAAGGTATTGAACTTGTCGTTATAAAGCTGGGTCAGGCGCTCGGTGCGTTCTGGGTCTTGCCAGACCCAATCTTTGAAGGCAATTTTAATCTCTTCCAGCTTCATCCGGGCGGCAGCGGTGGCATCCTGATTGACAACTAGGCGATCATCTTCCTTGTCATAAACAACCGGATCTTTGAGGTTCAGCCCCAGTTCAATCAGGCGTAGTGCCCCGACCCGATCGGTGCCATATATCTTTGTATTTTTGACTGATCCTGCTACTCGATTGTCCGCATCAACAGACCAGACATCCAAGAATGAAGAATATTGGATGTTAACTCCGGTTGGAGCCTCTAACAAGTGCCCAACGAAGTCTTGTATATCTGAAGGAGGCACCCAGGCGGCACCCAGGCGCACCTCAATGTCTCCTGGTGGAATGGGAGCAGGCTGCACCTCCTGCAATGCTTCGATGTTGATGGCATAGCGACTATTCTCAGTAGCAGCTTCCTGCGCCATCTTAAGCTTGGCTTTAACATCTCCACTCAGGTATTCATCTTCGGGAACCCATTGATTCTTTTTGGGATCAAGAAAAATGAGTTTTTCCTGTTGCAGATGGCTGGTTACTTCCGGTTCACTCTGATTTACCAGTTGAGCAATATACGTTAGATCAACCCTGCCTCGTTCATTGAGGCTGTAAAGTAATGCCTCTTTAGGGTTATTCGCTTCAGTCTTTTCTTGATGCGCTTGGATAACTCGATCTGAGAAGATTGCCGTCTTGCTTGCTGTTTTTGTTTCTCTGTCGTAGTTTTCTAGTGCCAATAGTAGAGGGTAATCTGGATCGTTTCTGAAAACCAATTTATTAGCAGTCTGGCTTAGGTGTCCAGAGGATTTGACAAACGAGTCATAGGTCTGATTCAGTGTTGTCTGTGCTTCCCGTAACTCTTCTTCGCTGCCGTTTTGTAGCTGCACTTGAAAGACAGACTGCACGGCATCTCGGATTGTCAGCATCCCTTGCAATCGCTCTAGCTTCTTCCCTTCTAATTCAACGGGTTCAAGGTAATATCCCACTCGCTGCATGAGTTGATCCTCATGCAGCACATAGCCGTAGGGCTTTACACTGTCCTGAAGGTTAGGGGGAATTAGAATGCCAGTCTGGTCAGACTTTATGCTTTCATTTACAGGGCGATAAATCCCTTCAGGGATCGATGCAAACGCTTCGCGGATAGCATTTTGGATATCTCTTCCATCGCCGTTTAGTGCCAATCGACCTGGATGGAGTTTGTCATTGGCTAGTGTCCCCAACATCATGTCGGGATTGCGGGCGTAGTATTCATTGATGGGCAGCGCATCACCCTCAATGCCAACTACAGCGCTGGGCTGAAGTTTTGTCCACGCAACTCCATTTGGCTGTACGCCATCACCCAACTTTTGAAGAATGATTAGGTCAGTTGTGACTTCTGTTCCTGCGACTTGTTTAAACGCATTGCTGGGCAACCGCATCGCTCCGACTAAATTTGCCCGTTCTGCCATCAGCTCTCGGACTCCTTGTCCGCTTGCTGCCTGCATCGTGCCGCTGGAAGTAATGAATGCCACCAGACCACCCGGACGAACCTTGTCCAGGGATTTCACAAAAAAATAGTCATGCAGGGTATTGATGGGCAAGCCCTTGTATTCAGGGTCGGCAACTCCAATTTCTGAGAAGGGAACATTGGTAATTGCCAAATCGAATATCTCATCAGGCAAAACAGTGTCTTCAAAGCCTCGAATGTGGATTGATGCATCCGGGTAAAGCTGCTGAGCAATGCGTCCAGAGAGGCTATCGAGTTCTACTCCAATAATTTCAGAGCGATCGCCCCACTCATCCGGCAGAGTTCCTTCAAATAGTCCGGTGGCTCCCATTGATGGGTCAAGAATTTTTCCGCCCCTAAATCCCAATCGCTCTAATCCTTCATAGATGGCGACCGCCACTTCTGGGGCAGTGTAATGAGCATTCAGAATAGCGGCTCTGGCGGATTCATACTCGGAGTCAGTGAGGAGAGATTTCAATTCCTGCTGCAACGATACCCACTCTGGCTTGCCAGTGAAGATATCGGCAACCGTTCCCCACCCCGAAAACTTAACCAGCACTGCTTGTTCTTCAGAAGTCGCAGTGCGTTGGTCGGACTCAAAATTTTTTAACAGCCGAATTGCTTCCAGGTTTGCCCTGGCTTTTGTTTTGGCTCCGCCTTTACCAATTTCATCAGAAGCCGTAATCTGATAGTTCTGGTTCATCCTCTTCCTCCAGTTCTACATCCTGGGACTCAAAAACGTAAAATCCCGCATCATTTGCCTGGAGTTCTGGTACATCCTCTTCGGCTGGCAGGTAAATATATCGTTCTCGAACAATTTGCCGCGCCATCTCAAAAGCGATTGGATTAGCGTATCCCTGTTCAACTAAACTCATGTGCAATTCATCTTCGTCAGCCGCTGTTGCTTCATCAGCCGCGATCGCCATCTCGTGAAGCTTTCCACTGGCATGAAGCTCCCCGTACATTTTGGGACGGTATTTGTGCCAATGCCGCAGGGCTTCTCTGGCACCAGGGGGGAAGCTGGGCGGAAACTCAACGGGGGGAAGTTCAAGGGAGGGTAGTTCTGGATCGCTCATGCCTGCTGTCCTGATGTCGGTTAACACGTCCAACTGTATCAATTTCATCTCAAGCCCAACTGGTCGATCGCCCAGCGCATCTCCGGTGAAAGGGTATCATCGGGACTAGATTGGATCGCTTGCTGAATCTGCTGTTTTAGAGCAGGTTGCCCAATTCGTGCGATCGCCTTTTTAAACTTAATTAGAGTTAGTTCTTTGGCGATCGGCAAAGGGATTTGAGTGGAGAGGTCTGCCTGTGCTGAGAGGGTGATGAGTTTACATCGACCGTCTCGTACAGTCACGACATATTCGCGAGGATCTTTAGGGAGATGATAGAGGAAATAATCAATGGTTTCATAATCATGGGTTGCTGTACGAGTTGAGGCAAGTAGCTGAGGGTTAGCAGCAGCCAACTTTATCCCTTGGAGGGGCAAGCAGGTTACTGTCTCTTCAGGGAGCGCCGCAATCACTTTTTGAGAAGCCACCTGAAGGGTGCCAAAGAAGACGATCGCCAAACCGACGCTGAAAGAGCTGCCTACGAGGATCATTTTTTTGAGTTTCATAATTCTTCAACCTTTGGAAACAACGTAGTATCGATAAACGAAACCTGCGATCGCCACTCCGAGCAACGAAAGACCAATAGGTTTTAGCAGTGCAGCCAGAACAAAAAGGATCGGGGCATTAGTAGCTTCACTAACACCATTAAGAATTGACGATAGGAACGTTAGACCCAGACCAGCAACGGCAATTTTTTTGAACAGTTCAATTTGCATTTTGTTGAGGTATGGCGATCGTGGACTCTTTAACGTATTCAGTTCCGTTAAAACAAAAGGTATGGAGGACGAGTTTTTCGAAGTTCTGCAATTGATGAACTTTTAAGCAGGGCGGTTCTACCTCTCGTGACAAATCAATCTCAAACAAAGGCACCCCTCGCGGTAGCTCAGGACGAAAATAGATATTCAAAACAGACGAAAGCTTTTGATCGTCCTCATCAAACAAATAGCCCACATAAAGGCACCCCAAGCGACCACAGAGACGATCGCTGTTGAAATCGATGAGGTAGAAATTTCCTTCTTGATGTGCCTTGACTTTTTCAACCCAGCCATCGGGAATATGAGTCAGTGAGGAAGTTGAGTGATCGGCAATCATGGTGCTGATTTGCTCGGCATTAAGCAGACCGAGGGCAGGACTCCAGAACTCAGCAGCCCTAGCGCTACAGCCGGAAAGCAGTAGGCTCAAGGCAAGGCTTAGAGCTAGGAATAAACCTAAGCCAAGCCTGGAGAAATAGGCTAACTTTGTAACCCATTGAGGTGCAGGTAGATCAAAGGGATCAAGTTCAGAATCCACAGATTTATTTTTTTGGTGCATGGCTTATTAAGGTGTGGAGGGTGAAGGCACTGGAGCAATCCGAACATTGTTAGGAATAGAAATGCCAAGCTGTCTCAACGCCCAAACCTCTTCATCAAACCAAATGATAGAGGTTCGAGAGCCAGCGACTTTTACGATATCTGCCTTAAATTTATCAATTCCAATTTTGTCGATCTCGTGTTCGTATAGCCCCAATGTCAAACGGCGGGCAACCGTTTGGGGCATGACCTGAGCGAATTGAACGGTTTCTCCACCTGGATTAAAGAAAACCTCTTGGCAGTCTTGTCCCGTTGTTTTGACGACCAGTAGTACGGGTGGTGAATCGACAGGTTTCCCCTCCTCAAGGAGACCAAAGAGATAGTAGGTTTCCCCTTCAAAGGCATAATTCGACACATTGTCTACATGAGCAACAGGACGCCTGATCCGTTCAGGGATACAGGAAGAAACACTTTCAAGGACTTGCGCCTGTAGTGCCCCTAGTGGAGTAGTCAAAACGAAGCCAATTCCTAAGACTGAGATGAGAATTGCACTAATCAGCGCTGAACGGATGTGCTTGCGGTTAGAGTTTGAGGTATTTTTCTGGATCATCATAATCTCCTGAGTAAATATCACCATTGACCGTGCCAGTCAGTACGCCAAAGTGGAGATGTGGACCAGAACCTAGCCCAGAATGTCCACTTAACGCAATATTTTGTCCTTGCGAAACAGAATCGCCAACGTTGACATTGAATTGCTCCAGATGAGAATACTGAGTCATCATTCCATTGCCATGATCTATGAAAATTGTGTTGCCGTAGCCTGAAACGTTGCCAGTGTAAACGACTCTACCCCCATCAGCAGCACCCACTGGAGTCCCGTCCCCCACACCAAAATCAATACCTTGATGAAATGAGCTACATCCGGCACAAGGACTTTCTCTTGCTCCAAAATCACTCGTCAGTGAGGCACCAGAAACGGGATTTATTAACGTCCCAGACGCTTTGCCATTGCCTTGAGCAGTCGTTTTAGACGTTGTACAATTCACAGGCTTTATGCCTTTGGAAGAACCCTCGTAAATTTGCCTGGCTTTAACGCCATACTCATAGACGGTAAGCACACCATTATTATCAGTCCCTCCAGAATCAACAGGAACACCAGGACCGCCGTACCACATTTGAGCAACGCGCTCAATTAAACGATCGCCCGTAAAAGGTTGACCCGTTGTTGGATCAGCTTGGGCTGTCGCTTGGGCGGTTAGATCGGCGATTTCGATCTTGAAAACTTCCTCTTGAGCAGCTTGCGGGTAATAGCGCAAGATTTCGTCTGGTGTCGGGCGGGCACCTTTATTAAGAGAATCCAGCCAAGCGGCACCCCCAGGATTACGACCGACGATCGCCTGAACTGACTCTTTGTAGGACATGGTTTGGTATCGCCCGATCGCCACGCCACACAATCCGGCACCATCACAGGTAGGATTGCCGATCGCCTGATAATTACCACTGCCCTGAGACTCGACGGCGGCGATCGCCTCACCCAAATTAGAACCGCCCACGCCTTGAATGCAGGGTGGATTGCTCCGGGCGATCGCAGGTGAACCACCACTCACACTAGCCCCACCACTCCCGAAACTAGCACTGGGAGCAGCACCACCAAACTCATTGAGTGCCCCGACAAAGATTAAGGAATTAACGGGATAAGTCAGAAATGGAACGCTGAACTGGTTGTAAGGTGTACAGCCCGCCGATGGGTCGCAGAACCTAAAAAACAAAGCTGAAGAAACCTGATCTGTGGATTCATCGGGTTCCCAAATGACCTGCTTAAAGAAGGGTCCAAAAGGATGCCGCCCCGTTGGTTCAAAGCCGGGAAGATAGTTCATTCCTGGGGTAGCTGCCAACGCACCATGCCCACCCCTAACGGCGTGATACTTACCGGAGATCCACTGCTTCCCCTCAAAAGAACTCTGCATCTTCTTACCCTGATTTTCCAAGTCATCCAGCTCAATGTACGCACATTTGGCTGGTGTCACTAGAGCGTCTGGCGGGTTAGTCAACATGCCCCCATCAGGGCAACTCGCATCAAACCCAACCACATCGCTGCCGGAAATCGTATCGGTTCTATTATTCTCAGCAGGACCATAGACCACATCAATCCGAGCGATAATACTGCCAATGGTGGCGATCGGGTTAGGAAATGAGGACAGCGGCACCTGACTTAGACCGGGGATCTGGGCGATCGTTTGAGATTCAAAGCCTTCAAATGCCTGAAGCTGAGGAATATCAATATTAGGGATTTCAGCAATATTAATTCGGGATAATTGATCCTTCGGTAAAGTTGAAAGAGATGATCCACCAAAGTCTGTGAATTGATCAAGGAGTTCAGACAATGGAGTACCTAACGCTTGTTCAGGTAAACCCTGATTCAGAAACAGGGTCTTTAATGGTGCCACTTCATTCAGGGAGAACTCGCCCAAACGAGGCACTACCTCAACTAAAGTACTAACTTTTTGATCAGCAATTAACGGGAATGAGGACGCTGAGATCTGAGTTAAGTCAACCTCAGAGAGCTGCCCAATTTGACTCAAAGAGAAGTCTTGAGGAGACAAAGAACCTGCTAGATCCTCCAGCTTCAACACGCCTGACACAGATTGACCCGCTTTCCAGGAACGCCCCAAAGATGGCGCTGAACCAGAGGTGCCGATCGCACCAAAGTCATCAAACGAGAACTGCGACCAATCGGGAATAATATCGTAAACGCTAGTTTCGTCAGTCATGGGTAACGATTGAGCAAAGGCGGTAAGCTGACCAGACGGTAAGTAGCCCAGCCAGAATAGGAGACATAGAAGGCAACTGAGGAGCCACCTCCAAGCGGCATAATGCATTAGATCTCCTCAATCTCTGGTGGGAGCGATCGGAATTGATCAGTAGCAGGCGCGCTCAATTCAGCACTTGATTTGGAATCCATACCAAAAAGTGTTTGCGGAGACGTAGCAAAAATACTAGTGTCTACTCCAGCGGCAGACTTAGCGTAACGAGCGCGATTTAAGATGCCTGCAATCTGATCAGAGGTATCTTTTTGGGCAGCAGCAGGCGTAAATTCTTGGCGTTCGGCAATTAATTCATCAACGGTCACGAATGGTAATTCAGGACTCATTTGATCTCGTTCCATATCTTCAAAATAGCGTTGATGGGCGACGCGTTGGATAGCTTTACCGACTTCATCCGGCGTACAGCCACGATACTCTCTTAGTAGAATTCGCCATTGCAATTCGGTGAAGTCATAGCGAAAATATTTCGTTAAATGAACGTTGAAAACCTGGTAAAGTGCGCCTGCTTGGGGGAGTCCGAAAAAGTGAATATAGTCAAAGCGGCGGATCATCTCTGCCGGAAGCATTTCTAAGTGGTTAATCGTGGCAAACATAATCACGGGTTCGGTATGGTCTTGCATCCAACTGAGAAGGCGACCTGCGAGTTTACCAAGGACTCCACCTTCTGTGTCCGATCGCCAGCCAGAGAACGCTTTCTCGAACTCATCAAAGAACAAAATCGTTGTGCCGATTTCGCTAACATACCGAATCAATTCATTGAGATTCCCCATAGATTCGCGGACGGTCGCCCCAATTAAACTATTCCAATCACAAGCAACGAGAGTTGCCCCAATGCGCTGAGCGGCTAACTTAGCGGCAAGGGATTTACCAGAACCGGGAATGCCCCACAGAAGGACAGCTTTGGGTGGACGCAGGTTACGTTGTTCGGCTTCTGGCTGTAGGAGAAACCGAATTTTGTCTAAGGTCGCGTCCAGTCCTTCTAACCCAGCCGCAAAGGGGACATCGGCTTTAGGCAGGAGGTTGATACCTCGTCCTCGCAGTTTCTCTTGTTTGTAGTTGAGGATAATCTCGGCGACCATGGCGGTATCTGCGAAGCAGCGCGCCTCAGCTTGTTGGAACGGGGCGATCGCCCTTTTAAGGATGAGGTGGATTTCACCCCTGGGTAAGCCAATACAAGCTTGAACAATCTGCCGTTGATCCAGGAGAGTTAGCTCTGCTGATTGACAGGCTTGATTCACTTGCTGTTGCACCTCTAACTTAGAAGGGAATGGATACTCTAAGACTGGCAGAATAGGATAAAGCGATAACGATAAATGGATATCCTCATCGAGGAGCACGAGATGCTGTCTAACCTGAGATTGCTGTTGTTCAAAGTGAGCATTAGCTACATGCACTTTAATATCATCTGGACTCAAGATCTGAAATAGCCCTTCCACAATGTAGATGCCGGGTTCATCTCGCAGGATTAAATCGAGCAAATCGGTGTTCTCCAATCCCGATTCCATGAAGACGACCCTTGCGGTATCTGCGAAGCAGCGCGCCCCAACTTGAATAGTGACGAGCTGCCAGCGGAAATAGCCACTGTTAGTAAAATAAACGGGTAAGCCCGCTAATTCCTCAGACCAACGTAAGAACTGCTGGAGCACATAGGGGCGATCGCAAGCTGCGGCTTGGAGTGCCACCATGGAGGTATTTTGCTTAGCGAGATTAATCCAATCGTCAAAGTTGGATAGGCGCGTCATGTCATTAACCTCTAGGTTTAGTTTTGAATTTACGTTCCTTGGGCGGCTTCACCCAAGTCAAACAGAAGCCACTTTCGGCAATCGAGTTTCCGTATTGCAGGGTGACGCGCGAACCTTTGACCTGCATTTCGCAAGAGCCATCCTGGAGGGCATCATTCCAGCGCATCAGGTCTTGGGCATATTTCCCCTCTTTACTGGTCGCCCAGTCTAAAGACTGCTGTTCGGGTAGCGTCAACTTTCCTTCTGCCCGCAATAGTCTTTGCTGCCCACTACCCCAATGACTACCGGATAGGAAACCCGCTGCAAAAACGGCAAGGGTCATGACACCCATAAACCCAAATGCCATCAGGGTCGGTTCTTGGCTTTTCATGTTGGCTTTATGAATTAGCTCATTCACCGATACGCTTAGCTGTTTTTCTATTCCTCTCGCCGCTGCCTTCTCGTAGTCTCTTAACTGTGAAAGCACTTGCCCATGACAATATTCGTAGGACTGTTTAAGTTCCTGGGGCGCTTTGAGGACTAGAACCTGAAGCGTAGAAGTCGCTAACAACAGCGAAAATATGGGGTCTTGCTCAGAGAAGCCAGAGGCTTGAACAATCCCCAAAACGTCTGCCTTCATGTCAGGCTCAAGCTTGTCGAGTAATTGATGGAGTCGAGTGGAATCGTTCATTTCGTCGAAGGGACTTTAAGTTTCTTCTCTGGGGCATCCTTAACTTGATCAGAGGACTGGAAATTAACACGACCCAACAGGGCTATGACTTCATCGAAAAAGGTCTTAATCCGTTGAGCGGCAATTACCCCTTGCTGCTCAGCAATTTTCGCCTGAGCTTCAATCAAATTAAGGTGATGGCGATCGACGAAATATTGCTCAGCGGAACCCAGCACAGGAAAGTCGAAGGTATCAATCAAATTCGGAGCTGTTAACGATTTTTGGTAAAGGTCGTCCTTTTCCAGATAGGAGAAATCAATCCCATTGAGCCGACCGCAATTGCGAATGAGCAAATGAGGAATCTTTTGATCCAAATCAGCTAAGCTTTCCTGTAATAGCTGGATGGAAGCATAGCAGCCATCGGTGACGAACCAATAGAGCAGTGAGATACCATGCTCTTCTGCTAAAGACATCAGATTTACCTGCTTAATCCACCGATTGAGAACGCCTTGGGTATTAGAGGGCAGATTGACAATGACATGCTTCTTAGTCGCCATCGAGAAGATGACATCAGGTTCTGCATAACGATGAGGGTGATCGCTGAGAGTGATGTGTGTAGCAGGGTGAATGCTGGCGACATCGCCCGTCGAGTTATCTGCCTCAATCAAGTCAAAATCCCAACCTTTAGTTTTGAAATAAGCCAGAAGGCAGCGAGAGACGAAGGTTTTACCGACTCCTCCCTTTTCACCGCCAATGAGATGGATCATGGTCATGGGTTAATCTCCAAACATGCGACGAAAGCTATCTTCAATCTGATTGCGCGGCTCTTTTGGTTCTGCCTCTGGCTCCGGTTCGTTCTCAGCAATGGGGATAAAATTAGTGCTTTGAATCAATGAGGCTGCAAGGGGCGGCAACTGATAAGCCTCTCGAATGGAATAAATGAATCCGGTCAGCTTGCCGATACAATCAGAAGCCATATTTTTGGCAGCTTGTAAATCTTCGGGTGTTTCTATCTCTTCCTTGAGAGCAAAGGATAGGAAACGGGCAATCAACAGATCTCCGGCTTCTTTGTGGAGGTCATAACCTCTGAGATGCATGTATTCGAGAACTTGTCCCAATTGGCTATCAGGAGAGGGCTGAAACCGTATTCTGATGTTCTTTCGAGCAGAGTTAGTCATAAGGAAATACTTGGGTAATGAGTTAAATCAAACGGCTTGAGGGTGTTGTGCCAAGCAACTCTCAAAGAGATAAACGATGTCAGCCATACGATGACTCAGCAATTTCCCATCATCCGCATCAATGTTGAGCGGTTCGCTCCAAGTCGGCTTCGCCCAAGATACAAACTGCGTTAGTTCATCTTGCAGATAAAAGCCTGCTCCACCGCCAATAACAAGGGTCTCCAAAGAGCTAGGGAGAGTCATATCCAACCAATTTTTAAGGAGAGATCCATACTCCTGTCGGGCAACCTGAATGGCATAACAGATCTCTTGAATCTCCCGCTCGACGTTCGCCTCTTGAGTAGAACGAACCAGAGCACGGATCAAAGGATTATCGGGCTTATAATCAGTGCCGATTTGAAAGATGATTGGCGCGATCGCTTCGTCTAATCCAGCAGTACGGTGAACGATACGTTTCAGGAGTTCGGTGAAGCCGAGAGCAGTTGTTTTACTATGATTGGGATCAACGGTGCCATGGCTAAAGGTCAAGCATGAGATATCCCGATGACCCACCATGAGAATGACTACATCTCTTTTCTTAAACCAGGCTTGTCCATGTTGCTGCACCAATTTCCAGGCATGACCGCCACCCTCTGGAGAGCAGAAGAAATCATCAAGGGAGCCTTTAATCTTTTGCCCTCGAAACTCAAACTCTTTTAGTGCCCTAGTAATTTGTTGATTGAGCTGGGCACGATTGCGGAATTCAGCATACGGAAGCACTGTGGCGAGTTTAACGCTAAACTTACTCGTTATTTTCTCCCGCTGGATAATGGTGCCAATTGCCGCCAAAATCTTGTACAGCGCCTGTTCATACTTGAGCTTATCGAGGCGGGCGATCGCCTTGAATTGATAAGCCAGTTGACCGACAGCATAATAGTTTTCGTCTTCAGGCAGCTTCAACCAAGCTTGATGCTCAGGGTCAGCACAAAAATCAACGGTACCCGTGTCAGTTGGTTTGACAGGCAGTGCCAAAACTTCAGGTTCCATCCAAAAATAATTGAGATTATCTCCTAGGGCATAGACTACTTTTGTCAGGGAAGATCCAGGATCAAGTCCAATCCGAATCTCTTGAGGGGAGTGTTTCATAAGATTGACTAAGGATAAAGAAAAAGACTTACACAGGGTGCCAGTGAAGGCAACGAATTAACCTGGCTCTAGAATTTCTTGTAGCTCTGGTTGCTGTTCTACGTCATGATCCCTCACCCGTTCACTCAGGTGAGTCTCTATCTCTTGCTTGAAGGTCAGCAATGCCGCTTTACTGAGACTGAATGCTTGATGTTCCCAATGCTCTCCAGTCCAGGTAGTGTTGATAACAAAATGCCCTTCATCATCCACGATCACCAATCGATTTTCATTGCGGACAAACGTGATAACTTTTCCATCCCACTGCACTTCATCGGCTTCTGCTGAGTTCAATACTCTAACTGCGATTGATGTCACTTCTTCAAGATGTTTTTGATGGAGTTCTGCTCTTGCCGATTGCACAGCCGCATTCCAGCCCTCCTCACTGGCACCTTGCTCGAATGCATTCTCATAGCGTTGAAAGGCGAAGTCTTCATACGTTAAAGCAGCGGTAGCAAAATATCTGGCTTGATTTTCCAGCGTGTTAGCCTGATCTAATCTTTCAACGTATTCCTTTGCCAGCTCTCCTAGCGCTGCTTCACTGATCGATGGCTGTTTATTGAATGGAGTATGGCGATCTGCATTCGATCGCTCTATGCCCGATTGTTCAGAGCGGTCATTTACCGCCGCCGATTCAATGGAATCCACCTGATCCTGAAGTGCCTCCCAGCGCTGCAGAATATCAGGCGGCAGATGGTTAAAGCCTGCGCTCGACTCGAAGTTAATGAGTTCGGCATTCACCGCTTGTAACTCGGCGATCGTGGAAACATCATCAAGCCGACCCTTTATTTGATTGAGGAAGGATATTTCCTGTCCAGTTGTAACGGTTTCGTTCCCAGTCAAGGATTTAACGGTTTCTATCTGCTCCATTGTTTCTCACCTATTTTGGATTTGGCTATCAATGTTCTACCAATCAGGGGTAGGGATACGATCAGAGCTATCTTTTGGTTCTTTTAAGGGCAACAATCGGTCCGCTTCTTGGGTTCTCACTAACAATGCTTGTTCCATATCAATGGAGGGACGCTGACTTTGTTCACGCTCTGTCAGTGCTGGTTTTAATCGCACCTGCCAATATGCCTCGCATTTTTGAGCAATCTCTTGATCTGATTTCGGAATATTGATCCGTTTGATATGCCAAGGCAATCCAGAACGTCTCCGCCCCTGAAGAGCTGGACTTTTGAGGATGCATTCACCCTGCCGGAAGCCCAAGATTTCGTCAGTCGAGATCAACGGTTTCTTGTGGATTTGCTCATTGCTGGATCGCCCACCACCACTTGTACCGCCCGATCGAGACAAACTTTTTGACTTAACCCAAACCTCAACTTCCCCTAAAGACTTTTGCCATTCGTCAGCCGTGTGGTAATGGTTGGGATTGAACCAGAACTGAGTTCCTAATCCCGACAAGAGGATGTCAGATCGTTCATTGCCATAGCTTTCCTTGAGCTGCGCCAAGGATTGAAAGCCATAGATACCGACAAATCCCTTAGAACGATGTTCGTTTGCCCAGGTTGGTGACTTGGGAATAAAAATAGTGGGAAATTCGTCTCCACAGAAGGCGATCGGGACAGTCCGTTGAATCGAGAAATTCTTCTGCATGACAATATTAATCACCGCAGCAATTAACGGGTTAAGAACATCTTGTCTGAAAATATCGCTCTGGAAGACGAGCATTTGCTTTTCACCGAGGAGAAACGGCACATTCGTTTCACCAATTAATGCAGGCAGAATCCGAGGACTCATGAAGCGGGTCAAAATATCAGAAGCGGTTGAAATAATGCTGGCGGTCGTTTTTTCTGATTCACTGGCGGCAATCAGTTGAGCAAACCCCACTTTGACAAAGGGCGGTAGATTACCGGAGGAAGAGGCGATCGCCAATCGTTGAGGGAGATTATCTAATTGCAAAACGCTGAAAGCCATGGCCAGGTCAGGGTATCGAGTAGATTTCGCAAACTGCATCAAGGCTTGAATCAATCGTTGTCCTGCGGGTCCAAAGAAGGCATCGCCTTTGCCAGTATCGCCTTTAAGATTTTTGTGGAACACTTCAGCTAGGACAGCAGCGGTCGTGTCATCATTCTCGTCATCCAAAAAGTCGAGGGGATTGATGATGCAGGTATAGTCTCTGCCAGGTGAGAAGATGCGAACATCATAGCCATGTCGAGCGGCGAAGCTGGCGAGATAGCCGAGCTGCCCGCCTTCGCCGTCATCGTCAGCTTTGTAGTCGTAGAGGACTATAGGAATACTTTGCTGAATAGCGCTGACACAGAGAGGATTAATAGCTGAGAAGGTTTTACCCGAATTGGCGCGACCAATCACCGCAAAACTTTGATTCGCATTAGGCAAAAATAGAGTCGGCGGGTGTCCAGTCAGGAAAGTGATCACTTGAGGAAAAATCCCTTTCATCTGCCACTTTTTAGGCGAGCCACACCAAAGCACGACATCGTTAATTTTGCTACTTTTCAACTGTCCTCTAGCGGTTTTGAGCGCGGCTAATTTTTCAGTGGCTCCAGCCCAACGCCCTGTTGTGAGAATGCCCCGACGATGCCCACCATTGAAAGCATTAAGCAAAAGGACGATCGCAAAGAGAGCAAATAAAACCAGCATGTGAGGCTGAAGGAAGGTTTGTAGAAGTGGCGCAAAGGCGTTTAGCAAACCTTGGGTGATACCTGACGTATAGTTAGCTTGGAGTATGATCATGGTTCACTCCTGGCTGCATCTAAGCCCAGTTCGCCCAGTGTGCTTAGGACGGCGATCGGCACCCCCACTTGCTGGGCGATCGCCATTAGTGAACCACCATTGCGAGACTGTGCCAAAACTTCCTGGACTTTGGCAACAATGGGGTCTGTGCTAGAGGTCATTCCCTGGCGAATGGCGATTCTTAGACCGCGCTCAATATGATTTGTCGTGGCGTAACCTTTTGCGGTTTGAATGACGTTGCCATTAGTCGCAATCACCTCGTTGTCTGGAACAATTGCGATACCGTTATGGTCCCGATTAGGAATCGGTAATCCTGAAGCAATTTCTAGATCAAAAAGATAAGTTTTTTGCCTTCCCCCCTTATTAATCGTAGTAATGCTGATATTGGGTCTGCTGCTACGGGTCAAGTTCTCAAATGCAATGCCATCACTAAGCCGTAAGATTAATGCTGTGGTTTGCCCACTATCAATTTCGGCATTCGGGGTATAGAGAACATAAGTCGGATCTGAGAGGGTGATGGAGGTAATAAACTCGTCGGTTCTAAAGTTAATAACACTGGCACGACCCGGAAAAATCTTGACCATTGCGCCTTCCTGGATGGCTGTCGTCGCTCCGATCGGATTCAATGTGGGCAATCTAGCAGGTCTGACCATTACCGCTGGTCTGGATGCTGGAGATGGGATTTGAGCAAGGGCGAGTTCGGGTAAACAAATCAACCCAGCTACAGAAATAGTGCAGTAAACAATCAACTTCATGGGTTAACTCCTAAAAATCCATTCACTATGACCGAAACATTTTCGCCCGCCTTAATGCTTAGAGCGGTTTGGTTGCCGACGCGATTATCACCATTGCTCCTTCGCCTCACCTGATTAGCCAATTCACCCAATAGGTCACTCGCAACACCGCTATTCCCACCGCTTACTTCATTGCCGACAGAAGCGATCGCCTGCCCCAGACCCCGTACTACATCTAAACCACGACGACTGCGGATTCTATCGGCTTTCACAGGTTCAAGATTCCTGTTGACGATCAGGACAAGACCAGGGGGAATATTTTCTTCTATAAATTGACCATTTTTTTGATACCTGACAGCAACAGCAGTTTGCTCAATCATTCGAGAACTTTCATTAACATTGGTAATTTGGGTAATGAAAATAGTCCCCTTTGGCAAAACCTCATTGCCCTGTTCATCATTAAGGGGTTCCTGTAATTGAACAGCAGAACGGGTAATGACACCACCTGCGACAATGATTGGAATCATCAACTCAGCTTTTGCTACAGCCCCGATTGGGATTTGACCTGTGTTGCTAACGGCTGCCGATGGGCGACGATTCAATATGCCATTAGCCCCAGGAGATAAGTCAATCGATTCAGTCGATTCAGGCTGTTGTGACACAGACCTGGAGGGCTGAGAGATGTCAGCGAGGCTGCCAGCGCCGAGGGTAGCACTGGCGATTCTAACCGGAGGGCTTGGTGCAGGCTGTTGAGCAGATTCCTGAAAAGATTCCATGTCCACATCGCCTCGCATTGCCCCAGCACTAGCGAGATCGTTCCATTGTTCAAATGGATCAACGGGCGGCTCTAGCGGTTTGGCTGGAGCGATCGGGGCACTGGGGGCTGACCTCGTGGTGATGGTTCGAGTTTGAATTTGAGATGGTGCAGGTCTTACTGTCGGTTGTACAGTCTTTCTGACTCGGACAGGCGGGGGCGGGGTGCGAACTCTAGCACCTGGAGCCGGGATACCCTGATCTTGCCCTTGCCCAACCAAAGCCAATTCAGTTTTCAGTTTATCCTTCTCATCTGGAGCGACAGCGGGTGTTTCTGTCTCCGTGGCGGGTGCCTCAACCACCTTCTGCCGACCACCAAATAACATTGTAAAGAGAAAGGCAAAAAGGCAAACCGAGCCAATGATACCCGCGACAAAAACCGTCCGTGGAACAGCAGAATTCGCCCAGCCTTGGCTAGGTAATTCCACATCTAGTCGTTCCTCTGGTAAAGCTAAGGGCGATGCGCCAGCCAGCGATCGCTGTTCCTCCAAACTTAAAGGTTGATCAGTCGGTTCAAGAGTAGCAACAGTTTCGGAGTTTGATCCGTTTTCTTCGTATTTCATGATTTCACCTTCAGGGGCACAATGTCAGTAATGATTAATCCATTGCTCAGTAGCTCGTAAATCTTTTGCCGCCAAACGAGCGGTTCGTCTTTGCCGAAAGTTGGCGGCACATAGGGAATGGCTTTCACCGTAATTGTCCAGTTCATTGGCACTTCTCGCAGCATTTGAGTAGGGCTGCTTTCAATTCGGGTAGAAACCACATCCATTTCCCACTGCGACTCAGAGACTTGAGTCGGGGTGCCAAGACTATAAAAACGAACCACAGAACGAGTCACGCCCCTAGCGACATTTTTAGGAATAATCGTGCTGCCCAGTTGATTCAGAAGCGCTCCTCGAAAGCCATCCTCTAAGAGGTAAGAGCCAAGGTAAACCTTCGTGGGGACAACGACCTTATTAGAAAGCTTAATGCCTGAATCAAGGTCTTTTGTACCTGGAATACGGTTATCCCATTCGTAGGTCAGTTGTATCCATGCTGTGATCGTCGATTGAATGATTTTCGGATCTCGGTGATCGACATTAAACTCTTGAACTGCCTCTGTCTTGCCGCTATCCATCTGGACATACACTTTTCCCCGCTTCGCTAAAGATTGATTCGAGAATGTGGTAATGAGCGCAATCAAGGTGATGAAAAACAAACTCCCTGATAATCCCAGCAAGATGTAAACCATCGTGCTTTCATTGCGAATCGGGATGAATTTCAACTGTTCCTTGAGGCGATCGCCCCCGTTAACACCAGCCTCAATGCTGTCCTTTAGGTTGTCTTCTGACGCTACCGTTAGTTTCGTTTTCATGGAGAGTATCCTTTGACTAAATCAATCCAGTTGCGGCTCTAGCTGCGACCCTAATGACACCAGCCACTGCATCAGCGGTCGCAGAGGCTTGACGGGATAACCCTTGATAGAGAGAAACCCCTCCACCCTGACCAATTTGGAGTGCGATCCAAGGCGATCCTAAGGCTGAGAAGAATAGAAAACCTAAGCCACTAAGACTCTCTGAAGTTCCTCGCAAATTAATGATCACAAAAGCCATCAGTCCTACCAGAATGTTGTAGCCAAGTTGGTAAGCCAAAATCCCAACAAAGCCAGCCGCCCAAGCCCAGATCATCCGTCCGGCGATCGGCATCAGCGATAGGGCTATGGCGATCGGGGCAAACAATGCCGTCAGTAGCAATGCCGCTTCAGACAAATTGATCGCAACCCATTGCAGGGTGTAGAGAATAAGTTCAACTAATGGTAGGAACGTAGATTGAAGGATTGAGGCAAAAGCCCCATCAATCCCATTGGTCGCTGCTCCCTGCCCAATTCCTTGCCCAAGAACTCTAGCTCCATCTACAACATCCCCCAGCGTCTCTATCACAGAGCCTGTCTGCGGTGTTAGAGAATTCCCCAAGAAATTTTCCGCCGCCGCCGCTTGAAAACTAGGAAACCCCTCCCTTGCGGCAGTAATCATGGCTTCGGCTTCAACCTGAGCATTATCGAAACAGGTCTGGAGCTGTGCCCCGACCAGCCCATCGCAATCCCCAAAGACTTGTCGAATCCGGGCGATCGTCACCGCATCAAGATTGACGTTTTGAATGGCAGTTTGCATCGTCACCCCCCCCAATGAGCTGCGAAGAATATCATCCAGGAGTGATTGTCCAACGCCTCGAAACGCCAGAACGACTCCCGACAAAATCAAGCCGTTATTGCCCAGCATGAACACGACAATGAAGGGCCAGGTAATCATCTCAACGAGCTTCCCCCAAGACTGGTTTTTCATGATTTCATCGCCATCACGAATTGCCATATACAGCAGAGCAAATGCCGCAATGCCTAGCGAGAAGGCAACGATCGCAGCCCATAACGTATTAGGGTCAGCGGTTAAGCTCAAATCCCAAGTTTTCTGCCACGATGCACGGGTATCCTCAGAGAGCAGAAGCGCATCCTGAAGCACTTCTACAGCATTCGATGAACCTGCTTGAGCTAAGAGTATGGTTAAAAGCATTAAATTCACCTTCTTCTTATTTCAGGTTTGCGTTTAATCTGTTGGTTTAGTCTTTGCCTTCTGTTCATCTCCTAACCCTGGCAAATAGAATAGTCCGCCACTGGTGATAATGCCGGAATAAGCTGAGGCATTACGACGCTGATCACTGACCCGTTGGGCTTGAAGTTCCATTAGGGTTCGACCCATTAAGACATTGCGAACTGAATCATCTCTGGCTCTAAGTTGGGCGTCTAGAGCAATTAATCCGGTATGCACCGTCTGTTCATGGGCTTGCACCGAGATATTGCGCAAAACGTTCTGGGAAACATCTTGCCCTTCAGAGTCTTCCATCATCGCGGTCGATGTTTTTAACGCATCGTCAGCCGCGATCGCATTGTTAGCTAATTTCTCTTGCCCAGTTTTGCTTAGTGCCGTTTTATCGGCGATTTGTTCGGCTTGATTTTTGCGAAAAAGATTCTCCATATAAACCCGACCGGACATGCCACCGCCTTCCTGTTTTCCGGCTAAAGATTCCATTAAAGCCGTGCCGCCCTCTGACGCGATCGCTTCATCCACTTCGTCTATTCCTGGTAGCCCTAATGCGCCTGCCTCAATATCTCCGAGTGGATCTGAGCCAGCACCCTGAGCATTCTCTTCCCCTAGTCTTGGGTCTGCCCCACTGTAAATATTGCCTGTGATTTTAGCGAGTTCAATATTGGCTGCATCTAAGATTTCCTCTAAATCAAAGCTACCAAGAATGCCCTTAATCCTCTCCCCTATGCCAATGACTCTAGAGATTAAACCTCCTGCTTGTTGGACTGTGCCGATCGCCCCGCCAATTTCACCCTGAGTCTCCTGGTCTAGGACAGAATCGATCGTCCTGTTAATAGCACCATTCGCCTCAGTTGGAGCGTTATCAATTCTGCCGTTAATGTCATCAACAGCCCTATTGCCCTGATTGATCACACCGTTGATTGAATTAACGTTTTCGTTGACCGTTTCATTGATGGTGCGATCGACGCCTGGATTGCCCGTAGCTTGGCTAAATGCAGGGGCTGCGGATAGAAATAATGCGACTAAAGATAAAGTGACCGCAAAAGGAATATCTGAGGATTGAAAGTGATTAGTTCTCATCTGTAAACCTCTCAGTGGATGCTTTTGGATAATCTGGTAGACCAATTTGCTTCATAGATTTAGTGCCCAGTAACGCCGCCTTATACTCGTCGGTAAAATGCTTTAAGCCTTCGAGATAACCCCGCTGGGTGAGCGGGTATTCAGCCATAATGCGTTCTCGCGCTAGTTTCTCCTCATCGTTATTTGCTAGTGCTGCCAACATCATTGGAGGTGCATAAAAACGGGTATCCCAAAATCGTCCATTCCGTTCAATCAACCAGCGAGAAAACATTTCGCCTCGGTTCTGCTTATATTTCTCAGTCGCGTTGAGGTTGATTACTTCTTCGGGAAAGTTGAGATGGTCAATGTAGGCGTTGGTCGAACCATGCCGAGTTAATCCGGTGATGGTTATACCCCGATTGGCGAGAATTTGGGCACTGGCTGAGCAGTTGATAATTGCATCAAGGTCTTGGAGCAGAATCATGATCGAAATGCCCTCTTTACGCCCAGTGGCAAACTGTTCGCCAATGATTTCAGCAAAGCCACGTTTGGCGAGTAAGACTGACAACTCATCTCCGACAAACAAACTCTTGGGATGCTCTAATGCGGTTCTTAGACAAGCCATTTGAGCACAAAGGGCAATGATGTAGCTATTGTTCTCATTGGTTAAACCTGAGAGAGCGTAAAACGTCATCTTTGGCTTGGGATTCACGCTGGAGGGTTTACCTAACAGATTGCCCACGTTGGGATCTAATAGTTTAGCTTCGAGTTGTGAGTAGATTTGATTAATAGCTGCGGCATCCAGATCCCCGTAGCTCTCTAAGTTCATCTTTTCCTTAGAGCAGAACTTCAACAAATCGCTGGCGGTAGGCATCTGTTGCCACTCTGATGATTTCCATCCTCCCTCGAACGCATTGTTATAACGCTCAATCATCTCGGCATCGGCGAGGAATACTTCCAACAGCCGCAAGACGATCGCATTGACTCTGACCTGTAAAGATGGGTCGATGATTTGATCCATGGCGATCGCCACAATTATTTGCCGAACGAAATCCTTCCAACGTAGAAACCGAGGCTTTTGCAGAGCTGGGGGCAAGTTTCTTAAATCCGGCGGTTCTAACAAATTCAACGTTTCTTGGAGGATGTTGACGTATGCGCCATCCTCATCTCCCAACATCTCGACCAGTAATTTGTAAGTGCTGTTACCGCCCGTGGATAAATCCATGCCGACTACTGGGATGTGTTTGGCGATCGCATCAATGACAATCCGTCCCCCCAAGACCGACTTGCCAGAGCCGCTGGCACCTGTGACAATCAGACGCTCCGGTTCAGTGAATAAATCTACGTAGAGCGGTCGCCCACCCAATTCTGTCACCAACTCCATGCCTGTTTTATCTAAGGGTAGGGGGCAAGTAAGGGGCAGAAACCCTGTCACGCTACTAGAATCCATGGTGATTCGACGCTCTGAAAAAGCGGTATAGCTCTTGAGCATGACAAAGTTATTAATCGGCAAAGTCTCAGCCCAAACCCGCCAAGCAATATCATTTTCGACAACGGCTCTAACCGTTTCAAACGATTGACAAAGGTGACTCGCAGCTTCCTCGCAGGCGCGTTCTGTATCCCGCCAGAGCACTAAAACAGGAGCACAGTAAAGGGGCAGCGTGCCCTCGGCAATCCGCACTAAAGCATCCGAGGTGTGGTGATCTTTAATATCGGCATAAACCTTTTTGCCCGTTCCTTCTTCGATCGCCCGCTTGCGTTCCCAGAGCGATTGGCGGTTGAGCTTTTCCATCTCGTCCTGGACGACCCAGCGCTCACGAGTGGTGATTTGAACTGCCATGTCGATGTCCTTCAAGTAAGGGCTGCTGAGGCGCTCCCAGACCCATTTAAGGGCAATCCGACCACTGCGCCATTGTTTAGGCGCTTCTTCCAATACAACGACTTTCCCAACTTTGCCATTGCAGTACAAGTAGCGTTTATCTTGATGATGCTTGGGGCAAGATGTCTTCCCTTTTTCTCCCTGGATTAGGCGAGAGACAATATCTTTGCTGCCTGCGAGCGGAATGGTTTGCTCGGTTCCTTTTTCAGTATCTTCAATGCGAATGACCTCTGGCATTTCACCGTAGTGATGACGGTTGAAGCGATACCACAACCATTCCCAAACTTCTTCCGGCTTCATCGCGGCGATCGTCAAGTCAGCTTTAGTTTCGAGCAGGTTACGCCAAGGCAGATAACCATAGTCAAAAATCTGACGCGCCGTTTTTAGATAGAAGTCTTGGAAGTAAAGTTGCTCAGTGCCAACTAAGGAGCGGCTGAAGCCCTGGATTCTATCTTGGAACCATTGCACCCCTTTACCAATCGGGTCGGTGCGTTCACTGCCACTTC
>Ga0209490_10001249_pt1 | contig 24785 bp, 16 predicted proteins | sample MAT06_FD_187209 | JGI IMG/M metagenome (GOLD analysis project Ga0209490, IMG submission 187209) | Freshwater microbial communities from Lake Fryxell liftoff mats and glacier meltwater in Antarctica - MAT-06 (SPAdes) (version 2) | ecosystem: Environmental > Aquatic > Freshwater > Ice > Liftoff... | reverse complement strand
CGAACGCACCGTGCAGTTGAGCGTCGCTAAAGAACGGGCCGAACAAAGCGAGCAGGTAAAGCAGCAGTTCCTGGCCAACATGAGCCACGAGATCCGCACGCCGATGAACGCCATCATGGGCATGAGCGGGATCCTGAAAAGGAACGAGCACACGCCCGAACAGGAGAAGTACCTCAATGCCATCAGTCAGAGCAGCGAGAACCTGCTGGTGATCCTTAACGACATCCTCGACCTCAGCAAACTTGAAGCAGGCAGGATCGATCTGGAACGCGTCCCGTTCGATCCGCGGAAAGTCGCGGGCAACGTGCTCGACATCCTGCGCTTCAAAGCCGAGGAAAAAGGCATCGCATTGGAATTGTCCATTGACGACGGTGTGCCCGGATCACTGCTGGGCGATCCCACGCGCCTGAACCAGATCGTGCTGAACCTGGCGGGGAACGCGGTGAAGTTCACCGAACGCGGATCGGTCACGATCCGCGTTCGTGGTAGCGTCGACCCACCGGGTCGACCGGATGGCGTTGCATTGATCATTGATGTGATCGACACCGGCATCGGTATTCCTGCGGACCGTTTGGAAAAGGTCTTCGAAGAATTCACGCAGGCGTACAGCGACACCACGCGCAAGTATGGCGGCACGGGCCTGGGTCTCTCCATCAGCAAGCGGCTTGCGGAAATGCAGGGCGGCACCGTCGCGGTCATAAGCGAGCAAGGCGTGGGCAGCACCTTCACGGTGACCATTCCCTATTCGCTATCGGCCAACAAGGAGGATCACGAGAGCACGTACCGGCGGGAAATTTCCCGCCCCAACGCGCTACGCGATCTCCGCATCCTCCTTGCCGAGGACAACGAATTCAACGTGATGGTGGCACAGGACGAACTTGCGGATGCCATCCCCGGCGTGCGGGTTGATGTGGCGGCCAACGGAAGGATCGCGGTGGAAATGGCGAGCGCGAACCACTACGATTTGATCCTCATGGACGTGCAGATGCCCGAGATGAACGGCTACGATGCGACCCGGGCGATCCGAGCATTGCACGGAACCAAATCGCGCATCCCTATCATCGCCATGACGGCGAACGTGATGAAGGAAGAAGTGGAGCGTTGCAAAGAAGCGGGCATGGCCGGCTTCATACCGAAACCCTTCACACGGGAGGAGTTGGTGGGGGCCATCAGAAATGTGATGCGCGCATGAGCAGGGAAGTGTCATCGGAAGAACATCCGACCTTGCACGTGATCCATGAAGACGGCCCTGACGCTCCTGTTGCTGGCGCTGTTCGTACCGGCGAACTCGGCGGCGCGAACGGACACCCTGCTGATCACGAACGACGCGCTCCGTGACGGCCACGCCTTCGTGCGCAACATCGTGATATCCGTTCCGGGGATCGACCTGATAGAGCATGGCAACCCGCGCTATCGGCTTGCCGACGACACGGCGCATGCGGGGCGCATGTTCGACGACCACGATTGGCAGCCGTTGGACAGCATGGTCGACGCTGGATCCGTTCGCACCAACGTCTATTGGGTACGCTTCGATCTGCGCGTGGCCTCGGAATTGGCCCGCACATCCGTTGATCTCGACATCTTCACACAAGGTGCCATGGAGGTGTTCTTCAATGGCGAGCTGGTGGAGCATTTCGGGTCGATACCCGGCAAAGGCAACGCCGAAGGCTACCAAGCCGCTCCTTTCGTTCCACGACGGCACGTGCGTCTGCGCCTCATGGGTGATGGTCAGCGCGAAACGATCGCCACACGGTGCGTTCATGATCCCATGTTCCTGGCCAGTTACGCGCAAGCGAACAAGTTGGCACTCACCCTGCATCTCCCGGAGGTGAGCGGGACCATCGACCGCATGGAGGACAGCACCCTGCTCCAATACGGGCTGTTCGTCGGCATCAACCTCATCATCCTGCTGCTGGCCGGCGTCATCATGTCGCGGTCCGAACGGGACCGGAGCTGGTTGTTGCTGGCCCTCTTCTCCCTGTTCATGGCACTGGTCGGTTTTACCAACATACCGCCCAAGGGTGACTTCGGTCTTTCGCTCCGCATGGTGAGCGGTATCCTCTTGCTGAACCCGATCGTCTATCCGCTCGCGCTGTTCTTCCTGGTAGCGGTCATGCGTACGCTTTTCGCCACGCTGGATCGGCGCAGTGTGCTGATCTTCGGATCGATCACGCTGCTCATGATCATCGCGAGCTACGAGCCGGAATCCGATCCGACCGGAGGCAGCCACCTCGATGGCTGGATCACCATCCTCTTCTTCTTCGAGGTGGCGCGCCAAGCGGTGCGAGCGGTGCGCAACCGGGTGCATGGCAGTTGGATCATCGGGATCGGCGCGGTGCTCTTCATCATCAACGGGGTCTTCCTGGAGCAATACTACCAGTACACCGGGCATGAAATGGCCCGTTGGTTGCGCACCTTCCTGCGGTTCTCTACCTCACCATGCCGGTCACCATTGCCATATTCCTAGCGGTTCGTTCAGCGCACCAGAGCCGTTTGTTGGCCAGGCAGCGCGATGAGCTCGATAAGGAGGTCAATGAACGCACGGCGGAACTGCGGCATGAGAAGGAACGCTCCGACCAATTGTTGCTGAACATCCTTCCGGAGGAAGTCGCAGAAGAATTGAAGAACAACGGTGAGGCTGCGGCCAATCACTTCGAACAAGCCACCATCCTCTTCACGGATCTCAAGGGCTTCACCGAAGCGAGCGAAAAGCTCTCACCCCAGGAACTTGTGGAAGAACTGAACACCTGCTTCAAGGCCTTCTACCACATCACCACCGCCCGCGGCCTCGAGAAGATCAAGACCATCGGTGATGCTTACATGTGCGCGGGCGGGCTCCCCGACCCGAAGACATCATCGCCTGCTGCCGTCGTTCATGCAGCGTTGGAGATTCAAGCCTTCATGACCGGTCGCAAGACGGAACGCGATGCACTCGGCTTACCCGCCTTCGAAATGCGCGTGGGCATCCACACCGGTCCCGTCGTCGCCGGCATCGTGGGCGTGAAGAAATTCCAGTACGACATCTGGGGCGATACGGTGAACACGGCGAGTAGGATGGAGAGCAGCGGCGAGGTTGGGCAGGTGAATATCAGTGAAGCCACGTATGCCTTGGTGAAGGACGCTATCATCGGCGAAGACGGTGTAGCGTCGACCCTCCCGGCTCAAGGCCGGGATGACAGGGTCGACCGGAACAACGATGGGCATGGTAGCACCGTTCGGACCCGACCCACATTCACCTTCACCCCGCGCGGAAAGGTGTATGCGAAGGGGAAAGGGGAAATGGAGATGTACTTTGTTGAACGGAAGTCCTCCAACGTCCACCGTACGGCGGACTATGGCGGTTAAAGATGGAAATGTACTTCGTTGGGGGCGGATGATCGACCGGTCATCCCGAGCACCATACCCCTGGGGTCATGCATTTCGTAGCGCCAGCACGCCACTGGCTCAGCGCCTCAGGGTCTACTTGGTCGGTGGCTTGGCCGATAGCGCATGGATCAACTCCGTGGATGTTCCGAACCACGCGATGGTCGGCGCCAGCTTCGTCTACTTATACCATTTGGAAGTAGAAATACGTCCGATCCCGCAAGGCGGGACAGGTTCTGCTCGCTCTTTTCCGCTCAGGCTTCTTCAAAAAATAGTTCCGTAGCTAAGGCTATGCAACGGTTTTTTGGATCGCCTGGCCAAAAAATAGCTTCGCATCTTCGGACGCATTTCTACTTCCAAATGGTATTGTACCAATTCGCAGTACAGATCCCCCCAAAGATGCGCCGCTATTTTTCCCGCCAGCGGGATGAAACATTCGCAGGATGATCCGAGGAGATCGTTGCGTCCACCGGACGGCGGACGGGACGACCTCATCGGAGAAGTAATGCGGAAAAAGCGTCATCGTCCCGACTCTTCGGGGAGCAAGCAGAACCTGTCCCGCCTTGCGGGATCGGGTGGATCTGTACTGCGAATTGGTATAACACTGGCGGGTACGGTGATCGCCACCGAACAGGCTCTTAGAAGGATAGCGGCTCTTGCTCACAACTGCGAAGGCATGCACCATAATGGGCGAACCGCTCCCGCTGTCTGTTGCGATGCAGGTAGGGCTTTTGGCTGCCCAACGAATCATACTTCCGGCCTTGCTGGCGCATCCCCGCCGTCGGTCAAGGCCTTGCGCAGTATCTGGAAATCGATGGGCTTGGTCATGTGCATGTTGAAGCCTGCGGCGGCCGTACGAGCTTGGTCTTCCTTGCGACCGTAGCCGGTAAGGGCGATGAGCTTCAGGGGGTCGCCCGCATAAGCTCCGCGCAGCACGCGGGCAACTTCGTAGCCGTCCATGCCGGGCAGGCCGATGTCGCAAATAATGACCTGAGGGCGGAATTCCCGCGCGGTTTCCACACCGGTAAGGCCGGTGTAGGCCGTACGGACGTCGTGGCCATTGCGTTCCAAGAGGAGCTTGATCGTGTCCGCGGCATCCCTGTTATCATCGATCACGAGTATGCGGGAGCGCGATGCATTGGGTACCTCGGGCTGATGTGCGGCAGGGGCTGGAGCAGTGGTGAGGTGCAAAGGCAGGCGAACGGTGAAGGTGGCCCCCTGCCCCGAACCTCCGCTGATGACTTCCACCGTTCCGTCGTGCAATTCGGCAAGGCCCTTCACCAAGGTGAGGCCAAGGCCCAAGCCGCCCCGACTGCGGTCCAAGCCTTGGTCCGCTTGGCGGAAAACGTCGAAGATGTACGGGAGCATGGCGGGGTCGATGCCCATGCCCGTATCCTTTACGGTCATGTGCGCCAAGCCATCCTCCTCATCCACATGCAAGCGCAAGGCGATGTACCCGCCAGGGTCATTGAACTTGTGGGCGTTGTGCAGGAGGTTCCCTACCATCTGCGCCAAACGTGTGGGATCGCCATACACAGGGAGCGGTCCTTCAGGCACGTCCAATTCGAAACGCATGTCGGTCGCAAGGACCATGCGGTAGTCCGCCGCGGTCTGGCGCACGATGTTGCACAGGTCGCACTGCTCCTTGCGCAGCAGCACCTTGCCACGCGCTATGCGCGTAGCATCGAGCAGGTCGTCGACCAGGCGCGTCATGTGCTTTACCTGCCGGTTTATGACGCCAAGGGCTTGCACTTCCAAGCTGTCGGCTGTGGTGGACATTTCCAGGATCTCCACCGCGTTGCTCAGCGGGGCCAGCGGATTGCGCAGTTCGTGCGCGAGCATGCCAAGGAATTCATCCTTGCGCCGATCGCCCTCCTGAATACCCTGTACGAGCAAGGCGTTCTCCAACATGATCGCGGCGCGCGAAGCCAGCTCGCGGGCCAAGGCTACGGTGAGCGAGGGATAGCCAGGTTCAGCGTCCTTCCGCACAAGCGCCAGCGCGCCATGGACCTTGTTGCGCACCACCAGTGGGAGCACCAGCGCACAACCACCTTGTATCGCGGGCCAAGGGTTGGTGCTTTCCGCACCGTTCGGAAGCGCTGCTGGCAGATCCTGCAACTCCATGTGCTGCCCGCTGGCAACGGTGCGTTCGAAGGCTTCGGCCAACCAGGGATAGGGGCACACCGAAGCGGACTGTTTGCGGGCCGGTTCTCCGGGCAGGGGATGCGCCCATACGCATTCCATCCGTGTTGCTTTCCCTGTTTCATCCAACACGCACAGCGCGCTGAGGTCGGCGAGGAAGGGAACGGGAACACCGGCCAGGGTAAGCAGCATCGGCTCGAACTCCAGCGACCGCATCATTTCCTTTCCCGCATCGGCCAGAAATGCCGATCGCACTGCCGCTTCCTCCGTCTCACTGCGTCGCGCCCGCTCTTCCGCCTGTGCTGCGCTCTGCCGCCGCATGCGGAAAAGCTCAACGAACACCTGCACCTTGGCCCGCAGGATCTCCGGCACCACGGGGGTGGCTATGTAATCCACCGCTCCGCTCGCGTAGCCCTGTGCCATGCGCACCTCGTCGGTGAAGGCGGTGAGGAAGATGATGGGCGTGGCCGATGACCGCTTGCGTTTGCGGATGAGCTGCGCGGTCTCGAAACCGTCCATGCCGGGCATGCTCACATCCAGCAGGATCACCGCGAAATCACCTTCCAGCACTTTCTTGAGCGCTTCCGAACCGCTGCGTGCGGTAACAATGTTGAACTCCGGTGTTTCCAGCACTGCGCGGTACACGAGGATCTTTTCCGGCAGATCGTCCACCACAAGAATGTCCGTGGTCTGCACAGCGCGCGAGGGCTTGTTCAGGTCGACGGGCGCCGGTCGTGTGGTGGTCCGCATGGGTCCAGGGTGCATCAACGGTGTAACCAGCCGCGCAGGATGGCGAGCATTTGTTCGGTGTCCACGGGCTTGGAAAGATAGTCCCACGCACCGGCCTCGATGCACTTCTCCCTGTCGCCCTTCATCGCCTTCGCTGTTACAGCGACAATGGGCAGGTTCTTGAGGTCCGGGATCTTACGGATCTCCCGCGTGGTCTCCATGCCGTCCATCTCGGGCATCATGATGTCCATGAGCACGATGTCGATGCCGGGTTCCTCCTGCAGGATCCGGATGGCGTCGTGCCCATTGTCAGCGGAACGGATCACCATATCGTGTTCCTCCAGCACGGTGCTCAGCGCGAAAATGTTCCGCATGTCATCGTCCACGATCAGCACTTTCCTGCCGCTGAGCAGGCGGTCGCTCTGGCGCAGTTCCATGATCTTCTGCCGCGCAGGGGCGGCGAGCCGATCCACATTGAGGTGTACGTGGAAGGCGGCCAGATCCACCACGCGGTCCTGTGAATGCGCAGTCATCACGTTGTGGGTTCCCTCCAGCCGCTTCCACTTTCCGCTGTCGAACGTAGGTCCTTGTGTCTCATCCAACAGGATCACCGGCAAGCGATGGATCGGTCCATGGTCCAAAGTCTCTTTGTCCGAAGGGAACTTGTCCAACAACTTCTGGCCCTTGCCACAGAGGATCAACCCATCCATGCGCTGGTTCTTCAGGATGCGTGCGGCACCCGCAACATCAGCGATGGCGTGGATGCTGACGTCGTTCATGGAGAGCAATTTCACGAGCTTCTCGCGCCGATCGGCATTGGGCTCCATGATCAGCAGTTCCTTCTTGCGGCCGCTCTGTTCTCCGATCACATCCAGCAAGGCATCCAAGGTATCCTTGCTCTGGATGGGCTTGGCCACGAAAGCGTATGCGCCCGATCCGTAAGCCCGGTCGCGCGCATCGTCGGTGCTGATCACGCACACCGGTATATGCCGCGTGGCTAAGTCGTTCTTCAGGCGGTCCAACACACGCCACCCTTGCATGTCGGGCAGGAAGATGTCCAGCGTGATCGCGCTGGGCTTGTGATCGCGCGCCATGGCGAGGGCCGATGCGCCCAGCGAGGTCACCAAACCCTTGAAGCCTTTCTCGCGGGCGGCCTCCAGCAGGAAACGCGCGAAGGCCAGGTCGTTCTCCACGATCAGCACCACGCGGTCGCCCGCGCTGATGAAGTCCCGATCATCGCCCACTTCATTCACCGCAGCTTCCGCAACGGGCTCCGGTTCCAACATCCGTGTCACTTCCTTCGATGCAGGGGTACGAGCCTGCTTCCGTTCACGGATCTCCGCCGGCGGCAACAGGTTGCCTCCTTGCGGTTCTCCTGGGCCCAAAACCTTGCGCGCACGGGCATAATGCGCGGGCATGTACAAGGTGAAGGTGCTGCCACGGCCGGGTTCGGACACGAGGCGGATCTCGCCATGCAGCAGGCGCGACAATTCGCGGCTGATGGCCAGGCCAAGGCCGGTGCCACCGTACTTGCGACTGGTGGATCCATCGGCCTGCTGGAACGCTTCGAACACGATCTTCTGCTTGTCCGATGCTATGCCGATCCCGGTGTCGGAAACGGAGAACGCCAGCACCTCGGTGGCGCGGTTGAGTTCGTCGTTGCTGATGTCCCAACCGCTTTGCACTGGCTCCACGTTCAACGTTACCCTGCCCTGGTGGGTGAATTTGAACGCGTTCGAGAGCAGGTTCTTGATGATCTGCTGCAAGCGCTTCGCATCGGTGAACATCGACTTCGGCAGGGTTTCATCGAAGTGGATAAGGAACTCGACGTTCTTCGCCTCGGCAACGTGCTTGAACGTGCGGTCCACGTATCCCTCCAGGTCGTCCAGCGGCAGGTCGCCCGCGTCCACCACCACGGTGCCCGATTCGATCTTGCTCAGGTCCAGGATGTCGTTGATGAGCATCAGCAGGTCGTTGCCCGAACTGTGGATGGTCTTGGCGAATTCGGTCTGGCGTGAAGTGAGGTTGCCTTCGGGGTTCTTGGTGAGCTGGTCCGAGAGGATGAGCAAACTGTTAAGCGGGGTGCGCAGCTCGTGGCTCATGTTCGCCAGGAACTCGGACTTGTACTTCGAGGTGAGGGCAAGCTGCTTGGCCTTGTCCTCCAATTCCTGGCGTGCCTGTTCCACTTCGCTGTTCTTGCGTTCCACTTCCTCGTTCTGTTCCGCCAGCAGGCGGGCCTTGGTCTGTAGTTCCTCGTTGGTAAGCTGCAGCTGTTCCTGGCGGCTCTGCAACTGTTGCGCGAGGGATTGCGATTGCTTCAGCAGACCCTCCGTACGCATGTTCGCTTCGATCGTGTTCAGCACGATACCGATCGATTCGGTGAGCTGCTCCAGCAAGGCCTGGTGCGTTGGGTTGAAGCCCTCGAACGAAGCGAGCTCGAGCACACCCTTCACCTGCCCTTCGAAGATGAGCGGCAGCACAAGCACACTGCGCGGTGAAGCTTCTCCCATCCCCGATGAAATGCGGATGTAGTTCTCCGGAAGGTTGTCCAACGCGATCTTCCGCTTCTCCAATACGCACTGGCCAATAACGCCTTGGCCGATGCCGATCCGCTTGCCGATCTGTTCCTTGCCTTCTGATGCATAGCCTGCGAGCAGTGTGAGCTGCGGCGCACTGTTCTCCACTTCCTCCAGCACGTAGAACTCCGCTTGTTGCGCCGTCACCACCGGGCACAGCTCGCTCAGCACCATGCGGCCCACGTTGGTGAGGTCGCGCTGCCCTTGCAACATGCGGCTGAATTTGGCCAGGTTCGTCTTCAACCAGTCCTGCTCGGTGTTCTTCTGCGTGGTGTCGCGCAGGTTGCGGATCATCTCGTTGATCGTGTCCTTCAGTACGGCCACCTCCCCGGAAGCTTCCACGGAAATGGAGCGCGTCAAGTCGCCCTTCGTTACCGCCGTGGCCACTTCGGCGATGGCGCGCACCTGCGTGGTGAGGTTCGCCGCCAGCTGGTTCACGTTCTCCGTAAGTCCTTTCCACGTGCCTGCAGCACCGGGCACTTTCGCCTGGCCACCGAGCTGGCCTTCCACACCCACCTCGCGCGCCACCGTGGTCACCTGATCGGCGAACGTCGCGAGCGTATCGATCATGCTGTTGATGGTGTCCGCCAGTTCGGCGATCTCGCCCTTCGCATCCACCGTCAGTTTGCGTTTCAGTTCGCCGTTGGCCACCGAGGTCACCACCATGGCGATACCGCGCACCTGGCTCGTGAGGTTCGATGCCATGAAGTTCACCGAGTCGGTGAGATCCTTCCAAGTGCCCGCCACGCCCTTCACATCGGCCTGCCCGCCGAGCTTGCCGTCCGTTCCTACCTCACGCGCTACACGCGTCACTTCCGCAGCGAAGGACCGCAGCTGGTCCACCATGGTGTTCACCGTGTTCTTCAGCTCCTGGATCTCGCCCCGCACGTCCACGGTGATCTTCTTCGAGAGGTCGCCCGTGGCCACCGCCGTGGTCACCTCGGCAATGTTCCGCACCTGGCCCGTGAGGTTGCTGGCCATCGAGTTCACCGAGTCCGTCAAGTCCTTCCACGTACCGGCCACACCTTTCACATCAGCCTGGCCTCCGAGTTTTCCTTCGGTACCCACTTCGCGCGCCACGCGCGTTACTTCCGAAGCGAAGGAGCGCAACTGGTCCACCATCGTATTGATGGTGTTCTTCATTTCGAGCATCTCACCGCGCACGTCCACAGTGATCTTTTTGGAGAGGTCGCCCGTGGCCACCGCCGTGGTCACTTCGGCGATGTTCCGCACCTGGCCCGTGAGGTTGCCGGCCATCGAGTTCACCGAATCCGTCAAGTCCTTCCACGTACCCGCCACGCCTTTCACATCGGCCTGGCCGCCGAGTGTTCCTTCGGTACCCACCTCGCGCGCCACACGGGTCACTTCCGCTGCGAACGAGTTGAGCTGGTCCACCATGGCGTTCACAGTGATCTTCAGTTCGAGGATCTCACCCTTCACGTCCACCGTGATCTTGCGACTCAGGTCGCCTGCCGCAACAGCCTTGGTCACCTCGGCGATGTTCCGCACTTGACCGGTGAGGTTACCGGCCATGGAGTTCACCGAATCCGTGAGGTTCTTCCAGGTACCGGCCACACCCGGCACGTCCGCCTGTCCACCGAGCATGCCTTCCGAGCCCACTTCCTTCGCTACGCGCGTTACTTCCGCAGCGAACGAGTTCAGCTGATCCACCATGGTATTAATGGTGTTCTTCAACTCGAGGATCTCGCCCTGCACGTCCACCGTGATCTTGCGACTCAGGTCACCGTTCGCCACCGCCGTGGTCACGTCCGCCACATTGCGCACTTGGGCGGTGAGGTTGCCCGCCATGGAGTTCACCGAGTCGGTGAGATCCTTCCATGTACCGGCGACACCTTCCACGTTGGCCTGACCGCCGAGCTTGCCTTCGGTACCTACTTCCTTCGCCACCCGCGTTACTTCCGAAGCGAACGAGGACAGCTGGTCCACCATCGTGTTGATGGTGTTCTTCAACTCGAGGATCTCGCCCTGCACGTCCACCGTGATCTTGCGCGACAAGTCGCCGTTCGCCACGGCGGTGGTCACTTCGGCGATGTTCCGCACCTGGCCGGTGAGGTTACCCGCCATGGAGTTCACCGAGTCGGTCAAGTCCTTCCATGTGCCAGCAACGCCTTCCACGTTGGCCTGGCCACCGAGCTTCCCTTCCGTTCCCACTTCCTTCGCCACACGTGTTACTTCCGATGCGAACGAGGAGAGCTGGTCCACCATCGTATTGATGGTGTCCTTCAATTCGAGGATCTCGCCCTTGGCATCCGCTGTGATCTTGCGGCCAAGGTCACCACCCGCCACAGCGGTTGTCACCTCGGCGATGTTCCGCACCTGGCCCGTAAGGTTGCTCGCCATGGAGTTCACCGAGTCCGTCAAGTCCTTCCATGTTCCAGCAACTCCGGGCACGTCGGCCTGGCCACCGAGCTTGCCTTCGGTACCTACCTCACGCGCCACTCGCGTCACCTCCGCCGCGAAGGAGTTCAACTGGTCCACCATCGTGTTGATGGTGTCCTTCAATTCGAGCATCTCGCCCTTCACATCCACCGTGATCTTGCGGCTCAAGTCACCACCGGCCACGGCCGTGGTCACTTCGGCAATGTTGCGCACTTGTCCGGTGAGGTTGCCCGCCATCGAGTTCACCGAGTCGGTCAAGTCCTTCCATGTTCCAGCAACGCCTTTCACATCAGCCTGCCCACCGAGCTTGCCTTCGGTTCCCACTTCGCGCGCTACCCGCGTTACTTCCGATGCGAACGAAGACAATTGATCTACCATGGTATTGATGGTGTCCTTCAACTCGAGGATCTCACCCTTCACATCCACCGTGATCTTGCGACTTAGGTCACCACCCGCCACAGCGGTTGTCACCTGTGCGATGTTGCGCACCTGGCTGGTGAGGTTACCGGCCATGGAGTTCACCGAGTCCGTCAAGTCCTTCCACGTGCCGCTCACACCTTCCACCCGGGCTTGGCCGCCGAGCTTGCCTTCCGTACCTACTTCTCGTGCCACCCGTGTTACTTCCGATGCGAACGAGCGCAACTGGTCCACCATCGTATTAATGGTGTTCTTCAATTCGAGGATCTCGCCTTTCACGTCCACCGTCACCTTCCGGCTCAAGTCGCCTCCCGCCACTGCGGTGGCCACCTCGGCGATGTTCCGCACCTGGCTCGTGAGGTTGCCCGCCATGGAGTTCACCGAGTCGGTAAGGTCCTTCCACGTACCTGCTACACGCTTCACCTTGGCCTGCCCGCCGAGCTTCCCTTCCGTTCCTACTTCACGTGCCACACGCGTCACTTCCGCCGCGAACGAGTCCAGCTGTACCACCATCGTATTTACCGTCTTGGCCGTGCGCAGGAATTCGCCCTGCAAGGGGCGGTCGTCCACTTCCAAGGCCATCGTCTGCGACAAGTCGCCTTGCGCCACAGCACCGATCACCCGCGCTGTTTCGCTCGTGGGGTGAACCAGGTCATCGATCAACTCGTTCACCGAACGCACCGAGTCGCTCCAGAAACCCGAAACATCACCCAGCGTAAGGCGCTGTCCCAGCTTGCCCTCCTTGCCCACCACCCGGTTCAAACGGCCCAGCTCACCGGCCATCCGTTCGTTCAGCTCCACCACTTCGTTGAAGGCATCGGCCAGGCGGCCCGCAACGCCGATCCACTCGGCCGGAAGTCGTACGCCTGACTTCCCCTTCTTGAGGGCGACCAAGGCATTGAGGATCGCAATGGTCTCAGTATCCTGCTTCAATGCAGGTTCGCGCAAGGTCTCCATGGCTGATGCAGATGGTGGTTGGTGGAGTAGGAAAACGCCGTAAAGTTGGGCCGTATAGGCCAAAGCGGGGCATGGTCGAGACCTTAAAGTAGGGCCACGGACATGTTACTGCCCGGATCGGTGGTGTGGAGGACGGCGGGGGAATGTCCAAATCAAATGCCTTACGAATTGTGGAACAAAGACCGCCCTCTGGGCGTGGCCGCCGTCGGCCTAACGCATTTTCGGACTAAACCGGAGGTGTGGATTTTTTTCCACAACATGTGGAAAACACTCCACATCTGGGTATGTGATCCCATGATCGATCAGAAGACACCTAAGGGGTACGCCAAACCGCGGCTGCCCAATTGCCTTACGCAGCTAACCCGGCCTGGTAACCTCTATGCTCGAAGTAATGGGTCTCCTGTTCTTGCGTCGGCGCTGCTTCGGGTGCTAAGAAGGAGTCCTGAACCAGGCATGGTGTCCGAAGACCGATCGTAAGCACCGCGCGATCGTGGCCGAGTCCCAACACAGCCGCCGTTGACGAGTGCGACTTGTCATCGAAGCCATTCCTCCATGAGATAACGCCTGGAACACTTCAAAGCAAAATCGATATTTCTACTAGGTGCGGGGCAGGGGAGTTAGCGAAAAGGTGATCCCGAAGCAGCTAGTGTAGGACCTACATGAGTGCTTCAGCGCCTTCGACCACATCTGCGGCGAGCGTGGCATCGAGAAGATAGAGACCAGCGGCGATACGTACAAGGCAGCTGGCGGTTTATCCACGCCCAACATCACGCACGCCACCGATGTTACCAAGGCCGCGCTGTAGATGCGCGACTTCACCACCAGAGGCAAAGTGCTCAAGATCGCGGCTGGACTGCCCTGCTTCGAGATCCGCATCGGCATCCACACCGGACCTGTTGTCGCCGGCATCGTAGACGTGAAGAAGTTCCAGTACGACATCTGGAGCGACACGGTGAACACGGCGAGCCGCATGCGTCATCGTCCCGATCTTTCGGGAGAGAGCAGCGGCGAGGTGGGGCAGGTGAACATCAGCGAGAGCACGTATGCGTTGGTTCGGGAGGTGAAGGAGGTATGGGAGGAGAAGGAGGCAGCGAAGGGACCCAACCCGCGATCCCGTCAAACCGGGACGAAGACGCCCGTAACCCGTCGACCCGTAACCCGTCAACCCATAACCCGCAACCCGTAACCCGTAACCCCTCAACCCGTAACCTGTAACCCGTAACCCGTAACCCGTAACCCGCAACCTGCAACCCGTCAACCCGTAACCCGTCAACCCGTGACCCCTCAACCCGTAACCCGTAACCCGTAACCGGTAACCCGTAACCGGTAACCCGCAACCTGCAACCCGTCAACCCGTAACCCGTCAACCCGTAACCCGCAACCCGTAACCCGTCAACCCGTAACTGAGCCCGCTTTCCTCTCCACCCCGCGCGGCGTGGCCTGCCCGGCCTACGAGCCGGGGTGCAGGCAAAAGGGAAAGGGGAAATGGTGATGTATTTTCTCTGTTACAGGTGTTAGCGTCAGCGGGATCCGTTCGCCAAAGACAGCTGTAGGGCTGCCTAAAACGAACTTTATGGAGAAGACATGGAAAGAAGGTACATAGCCTCCATCAGCGGATCATTCTTGCTTTTACGGCCCAAATCCAATAGCGGCCCATCAGTTTTCTCATCGTACAAAGCGCATAGCCTAGCTGCATCGAGGGAGCGCGACGGCCCATGGTATCGCTCCACATAGATCAACACCACGCTGAGTCCGATGCTCTTCAATTAGATGGGCATGATCGGATATAGAATCTCGCTCGCCATGTCAGTGAACAGGCTGATGAGCGATAGGATCAAGACCGTGCGGGTGATCGTTCTCATTGCGCGGCCATGGCATCATCTTTTCGGAAGATCATCCGCAACAGGGTGGGGTACACCACCAGCAACAACGGCAGCGCCACAAGGAACCCGCCGATAACGGCGATGGCGAGCGGCTGGTGCAATTGTGCGCCGGTACCGATGCCGAGCGCGATGGGTAAAAGTGCGACGATGGCACCGAGGGCCGTCATCAATTTGGGCCGCAGCCGCGTGGAGATGGCGAACGTCAGCGCTTCGTCCACGCCGCTGGTGGTACGGTTGTACGCGAATTGCAGGTAGGTGAATATCGCGTTCTCGCCGATGATCCCGATGATCATGATGATGCCCGTGTAGCTACCCACGTTCAGTGCCGTGTTGGTGAGGTAGAGCGCGAGGATGCAACCGGTAACGCCCATCATGGCCAGCAGGAGCACCAGCACCGCCACACGTAGATCGCGGAACAGGAACAGCAGCACGGTGAACACCAGCAGGCTGGCCGCAAGAAGGATCACAAGCAGTTCTTGGAAGGAGCGCTGTTGTTCTTGGAACTCGCCGCCGTAGGTGACATGGTAGCCTTGCGGAAAATGGACACGGCTGTTGATGCCTTGCTGGATGTCCTGCATCACGCTGCCCAGATCGCGGTTGTCCAACCGTGCGTTCACGGGCACCATGGCTTGCAGGTTCTCCCGTTCCAACTGTGCTGTACCGGCGTCCACGGAAATGAGGGCCACTTCCGAAGCGCGGATCCGTTTGCCGGTCGGCAGGAAAAGCTGCGCGCGGTGCAGGGCATCCAAGGTGGTGCTGGTGGCATCCGGGTATACCATGCGCACGGCGGTGAGTTGCTGGCGCTCGAAGATGGAACCGATCACCGTGCCTTGTAGTTGGGTGGCCATTTGCGTGACCACATCCTGCGGGGATAGTCCGCGTTGCGCAAGTTGCTCATCGTTGCAATCGATGATCACGGACGGTCCGGCGATCACGATACCATCGAACACGTCAGCCGTGCCCTTCACGCTCTCCACCACGGCGGCCACTTCGCGTGCCAGGCCTTGCAGCACATGCTGGTCGTTACCGAACACCTTGATCTCGATCGGTTGCGTACTGCTCATGAGATCGCCAAGCATGTCGCCGATCACTTGTCCGAGATCAATGCGCAAAGCAGGCTGTGAACTTTCGACGTGCTGGCGGATGTCATCGATCACGGCCATGGTGCTGCGGGCGCGGTCGGTCTTCAGCTGGATCAGGTAGTCGCCATAGTTGGGTTCGGTGATGAAGAAGCCCATCTGTGTGCCCGTGCGGCGGCTGTAGCTCGCGATCTCGGGAATGGCCGCGAATGTCTTCTCCGCCTCGCGCAGCATGCGGTCGGTCTCTTGCAGCGAGGTACCCGGCGGCGATGTGTAGTCCAGTACGATGGACCCCTCATCCATTTCGGGCAGAAAGCCGGTCTCCAACTGGCGCGATGCGAAGAAGGCCAGCACGCCGATGGTCGCGAGGAACACCACACTGAGCGCGGGCTTGCGCATGAACCACATGATCCACGATCCGCGGTGTACAGGTTCCTCGTCCTTCTTCTTTTCGTCTTTCGCCTTGATGGGGCGTTTGTGTTCCTCCGGCAAGAGCAAATACACCACCGGCAGGCCGATCCACGTAACGAAGAAGGAACAGGCCAGGGTGATGATGAGCGTAGCGGCGAGGATCTTGAAGTAGGCGCCGGCCACGCCGCTCAGCAATACGAACGGAAGAAAGATCACGATGGTGCTCAACGAGGAACCCACCATGGCCGGGAACAAATAGCGCACCGAAGCGCCGATCAGTTCACGGGTGGGTATGCCGGGCTGTTCCTCGTGAGTGCGGTGGATCTGCTCCACCACTACAATGGCATCGTCGATGATGAGACCGATGGCGGCCGCCAGCGCACCCAAGGTCATGATGTTGAAGGTGTAGCCCAACGCATGCATCACCAGCAAGGACAGGCCCAACGTGATCGGAATGGTGATGAGGATCACCAGTGTGGACCTTACGGACCGCAGGAAGATCACCGCTACCACAATGGCGAGCAGGAGGCCCACGAGCAAACTGTCGCGCACGCTCTTGATGGAATCGCGAACGAAATCGGCCTGCACGTAATACGGCTCTAGGCGCACGCCCTTTGGCAGGATGTTCGCGTTCAGTACGGCAATGCGCGTGGCCACATCATCGGATACGGCGATGAGGTTCGCGCTGGGTTGTTCCACCACGGCCACGAGAACGGCGCTACTACCGTTGGCGTTGATGCGCGTGTACTCCGGCCGTTCCTCGATGGTGATCCCCGCCAGGTCCTGCAACCGGGTGATCCGCAGCCCGTTGTTCGCCACCACCAAGGCCTTTAGTTCGTCCAGCGTTTCCACGTTCGCGTCGGTCACCGTGAGGTACATGCGGTGGTTGTCGAACAGGAAGCCGTTGCTGGCGATGAAGTTGGTGCGTGACAAGGCGGCCGCAATGGCGTCCGGGCTGAAGCCCAAGGCGCTCATGCGTTCGGGTTTCAGCGTCAATCGATATTCCTTCTTACGCCCACCGATCACGCGGATATCGCTCACGCCATCCACTTGGGAGAGGTAGGGTTTCACCGTGAAGTTGGCGAGACGGTCCAGTTCGATCCCACTGAGGCCCGCACCTTCTATCACGTAGCCCATGACGGGCAGTATAGATGGGTTCATCTTTTCCACGGTGATCGCAATGCCCGGTGGCAGCTCGCCACGCACTTGGTCTACGGAGGCGGTGATCTGTTGCTTGCTAAGGTCGATGTCCGCGGACCAGTCCAGGAACGCGCTGATCTCGCAACTACCTCTACTGGTCACGCTGCGTATATTCCGCAGTCCGGGGACCCGCTTGATGGCGCTTTCCAACGGACGTGTCACGGTCACCATCATCTTGTCCACCGGTTGCAGGCCGATGTCCGCGATCACCTTGATCTTCGGAAAGGTGACCTCCGGGAAGAGCGAAGACTGGATGCGTGTGTAGGCGAACGCACCGCCGATCAGGATCAACGCGAGCACCACCGAGATGGGGCTGCGGTAGCGAACAAAGAAGTCCTTCATCGCTTACGGTGTTATGACGATGACCGCGGCCGTGTCCGCAAGCCCATAGCTTCCGGTAAGGACGAAGCGGTCGCTTACACTGAAGGTGGGCTTACGCACTTCCACGCTGTCGCGCGTGGAGATGCCTTTGGTCACCGGCACTGCGATCGCAATGGAATCGTTGAGCAAGCGCATCACCCAGAAGCGTGACATTTCCTCGTTGCCCAACACCGCTTCCACGGGCAATACTTGCGTGTTGGCGTGCGAGCTTGTCCGCAGTAGCACGCGGCCGATCAGGCCTTCGGGAATGTTCGCTGCGCGCGTGGGTCGAACCACGGATCCCTGCGTTTGGGCCACGGGGTCGACGGCGGAAAGCTGTGCGGTGATGGTGCCGGAAATGCTCGTTGAATCGGCGAGTAGGATGGTACACGAGGACCCGATGCGCGCATGGGCGTTCAACTCATAGGGCACGTTCATCACGAATACAAAACTGCTCTCGTCGGCGATCACGGCGAGCTGGTCGCCATCGTTCACATAGTCATGCAACAGCTTATCCATCTGTACCACCACACCGGTGCTCGGGGCCTTCACCGTGATGAGGCCTTTAACACGGAAGTTGGTGTCGAGTGCGGCAATGGCATCCAACGCTACCGCCTCCTTCGTGCGCAACACATAGAGGTCCTGCCCGGCGGTGACATGATCTCCCAGATGGATGGATGTGCGTTCCACGAAACCGGCGAGGTTGGCGCGCACCATGTTCTTGCGCTGGTAGATCGATGTAGCGTTGATCGCAACGTCCTCGCCGATCGTTCCGCGGCGCATAGTCGTGGTCGTGATCGGTGTGCGCGCAGCGGACACCTCGACGGTATCGGTGGTCGCAGTGCCGCATCCACCAAGGATGGCGGCGCAGGAGACACACCATGCGATGAATGCGTTGTTCTTCGTGGAGATCATTTCAAGTAGGTGAGTTCGTTGATGGTGCGCGCGCGATCGGTGTCCGCCTGGATCAGCGCGATGCTGGTGGCCACATGGGCGTCCAGGATCAGGAATAGATCGGTAAGGCGCACCAGCCCCTGTTCCAATTCGATCCGGTACAATGCGATCAATCGTTCTTCTTCGGCGGATTGGGCACGCAATGCCAAGGCCAAGTCGTTGTTGCGTTGCAGGCTTTCGGTGAGCTGGTTGTAGCGCTGGCCCAGTTGGCCGGTGTAGAACTGTTCGTAGTTCTGCCGTGTGGTCTCCTGAAGTGCGATACGATCGTGCCGCAACCGACGTTGGTTGCCATCGTAGATCGGCACCGTAACGTTGAGACCGACACTGCCCCCGAACTTGTATGGAACGGTCTGCGGTGTTATGGCATTCAGGCCTCCATTGATGAAAGCGCTCAGCTGCGGCCTGTAGTTAAGGTCGATCAACCGCGCAGAGTTCAGGTTCGTGAGGCTGTCCAACAGAAAGGACCGGACGACAGGAGACCTGTCGAGTGCGAGCCGCGCAGGTGCTGTGGTAGCAGGCGCTTCCACTTGTACGGAGGTCGTATCGGTCAAGCCGCACAACTGGCCCAACAACAGCAGGTCGTTGCGCCAAGCGTTGGTGATGCGTTGCATGGCAATGTGCTTCGCTTGCACGTTGACATGGAAGGCGAGCACGTCGGTGCGCTTGTAGATGCCACTTGCAGCAAGGCGTTGGAGCGCTTGTTCCTCTTCGCTTACCAACTGCCATTGCGCGCGTGCGAACTGGAGGGCACGCTGATCGCCGTATGCGATCACGTACTGATCGGATACGCTCTTCTTCAGGTCGAGTAAGCTCACCGCAGCACTGGTGCGAACGCGCTGCCCTTGCAACGCTATAGTTCTGGTGCGTCCTTCGCGTTGCGCCTTGTAGAGCAGTGGCACGTTGGCACCGATCAACGCGCTATACAGCCCTCCGTTCGTGATCGCTTCATCGTAGCCCCATCCCTTGCCTTCTGGGGCGTAAAGCCATGCGCCCGTTGCACCTACCTGCGGCCCGAAACCCGCAGCGATCAACAGGCTGTCCACGCGCTGTGCCTCCAACTGGTTGGCGTAGTCCTTCAGCAATGGGCTGCTGCTTTCGGCTGCACCGAGGTAAAAGGCCAGATCGCGGGTTTGGGCGCTTAACGTGGATAGGGTTACCTGGAGCGAAAGGAACGTAAGCAGCAGGAAGGTGCGCATGGTTCGGCTGTGCAGGAACGTGGTCGCTGCATATCGGATCGGAAAGATCATGGCTTTATCAGGAACAATGGAACGGTAGCAACAGGGACCGGGCGAAGTTCTTATCGCCCGGCCCGGTTGTCGCTTTCCGATCGATCGATCAGTCCTGCTCCCCGGTATCGCCTTCTTTCTCTTCTTCCTCAGTGGCCTTCAGCACGCGGCCATCGGCGCTCAGCTTCACCTCCATGGTGTGTTCGCCTTTCTCGACCTCCACCTCATAGGCGGTGCCATCTGCGAGTGTTTCCACGCGCTCGAATTCCGAGAGCTTGTGGTCAGGGTATGTACTGGCCAGTGTGGCAAGCACCGCAGCAGGGAGTTCGGCTTCCTTGATCTCCATTTCGGTTTCCATCCAGGTCCCTTTGGGGTCGAAGGAAGCGGATGTTTTGCCGCCGTTCTCGTGGAAGTTCACCTCGAACGTGGTGGCGTTCTCCCTTTCCCACTTCGCCTTGCTGGCGTTGGAGAAGCGTTGTGCGAATGCGGTCCGTACTTCTTGTGGTACTTTATCGTCGGCCAGACTTTGCCCGATGCTTCCGTTGCAGGCAAGCAGGGCGGGGAACAGCAACAAGGCTGTTCCAAGGAAGATGTTCATGACTTATGGAATTACCCACCGCACCGCAAAGCGTTGCAGCGGAGGTTGGTGTTCAAAACGAGCTATCGGTAGGTGCCCTTGGCACCGCTGGCATCTGCCAGAGCCTTAGGCATTCGGCGGTCTGAACACGGTATCCAGTGCGATATGGTGGTAGAGGTCCACTTCTTGCGGAAAGTTGCGCTCCTTGACAGGCGCTACCATCTGCGGCGATCCGCGCAAAGGCTCGTTCACGAACATCGGGTTCGTAGTGGAACAAACCTTCGTTGGTAGCGGTCTATGCGGCCGCTGCTCATCACTTGGCGGATGGTCATCCACCAAGGCATCGAAACAGACCAGATGGTCGGTAATGAAATCGAACCACTGCAAATCCTTGTCCTCCGTGGCCTTGCAATGCGCGTACATGCTGGAGATGCGCCCCAATATATTGAAGTCGCCGTGGAGCACAAATGCCCCGAAGGCGTAGTATATCAAGGCAAGGGTACTGAGGGAACGCATGGCGCTACTGATGGACAAAGTAACGGTAAGCAATGATCTATGGTGCTTAGTACACTGTTAACAAGGCACAATACAGCCCACTTTGCCATAAGGACACGGTCCAATGGCCCTGTAGCTTCCTCTTACGACGGTTCACCGGATCCGACGACCTCGTGACCTGTTGATCTATCGCGTGTGGCGCTGGAGATGCAGTCGTTCATGATAGGTCGCAACAAGGAACGTGACTTGGAGGACTTATACCATTTCGCATTACAGATCCGCCCAAAGATGCGCCGCTAAGTTCCCCGCCAGCGGGATGAAACATTCGCAGGACGACCTCCTCGGGGAAGTAATGCGGATGCTTCGGCTTCGCTCAGCACAAGCAAAGAGCAAGCAGAACCTGTCCCGCCTTGCGGGATCGGGTGGATCTGAACGGCGAATTGGTATTACCCGCCTTGAAGATCCGCGCGGACATCCACACGGTACCTGTCGTCGTTGGCATCGTCGGCGTCATGAAATTCGAGTTGAAGACCAATGACGATCCGGTGGATCCTCTGCACGGGGGACCAGCCACACGCTTCTTCGTTCCGATCTTTGGGGAGAGAGCGGGGGAGACATGGACGTTACTTCGCCGCCAGTGCCGCTGCGATCCCTTCGCGGTATCCAGTTGCTTTCAGTCCCAAGGCTTGTTCCACCTTGCTGCTGTCGAACCGGTAATCGCTTTCGCTCTGGTACATCATCTCCACCACTTCGCGCAGCACGGGAATGAAGAGCCCGAGCAAGCGTACGCCGGTCTTACCGAGGCGCTGGATGCCGTATGGTCGGCCTGCCAGTTCGCAGGCGATGCGCACATACTCTTCGCCGGTCATGGCTTCCTTGCTTGTGAGCGCATGCCAGGTCTGTCCATAGGCGCTCGGCGTGTTAGCGAGTTGCGCTACCGTGCGTCCGGCATCCGGAGTGTACGTGAACGTGTGTACGGCCTTGGTATCGCCCAGCCACTGCGGGGTCTTCTTCGCGTGCAGCCGTTCGGTCACAGTGGAATGCGTGATACTCAACGCAGCCCCAGGTCCGTAGAAATCAGCTGAGCGCACGATCATCGCGGTGAGTTCGCCGCGTTCCATTTCATCCAAGAGCATCGTGGCTATCGCAGCGCGCACTTCACCCTTTTTGCTGCACGGATCGAAGGGTGTAGTCTCGGTCATGATGCCGTTCACCTTGCCATACGGGTACACGTTGTCGAAGAACACGAGCTTACTCCTATGGCGCTTGCAGGCATCAATGGTGTTGCGCATCACGCGGGGCCATTGCTCTTGCCAGAGCTTGGTGTCGTACTTCAACCCGGCCAATAGGTATACCACCTCACTACCAGCCACTGCTTGCTCCGTAGCCTTTGCATCGAGCAGGTCCGCTTTGAAGAGTTCATCGGTGGCGTTCTCCTTCTTCGGATCACGGCTTACTTGGCGTATGCGCGTTGTGTAAGTAGGAAGTGCCAGCGATACTTCATGACCTATGGTGCCGTTGGCACCAAGGATGGTGTGAAGACCTTTGTCGCTTGAGGCGGACGCAGGTGATGTCAGTGGTCGTTCCATCAGCAAATAGCAGTCGTTAGGTTGATCTCTTTAGGCTTGGGCTGTCCGGGACAATTTACAACCGGTGTTCCGTCAACGGCCCTCTCATCGCACGCATTAGTTCCGAGTGAACACATTGATGAGGAAAATGCACCGTGGTTCGAACAAATCCACTGCCATGCTTGCTGAGGTATTCTTAGTGAATTGTGTACTTGCTGATGGGGTGATGTTTTCCTATTGTGGGGACCTTCTTCCCCGAACAGGCCAATGGCGGGTCCGTGATCTCTGCTTAAATGGAGCTATGCAGTGCATGATCGTGTCACCGTTGATGTAGGGTACGGTACTTGACGTGTCCATTTCGGGAATGCAATTCCCCTTTTGAAGCCACCAACGAAACAGTTTCCGAATGATGAACAACAACCTTGCATCGAGCACGAACAAGTCGGATAACGACGATGCCGGTATCGAAGTGGATGGCCAGTACGTGCCGAACCACATGAGCGCGGACGAAAGGGAAGCACTGATGCAGGGCGAAGAGCTGGCCGGGAAGGATCCGGTTATCATGGAAGCGCTGGATCATGGCAAGCCAGAGGTACCGGAAACTAGCGACGCAGAAGCACTTGCTGACGAGGACGTACTACCAGCTGGCATCCAAACCGGCCAGACCGCACGTGGCTCCTATTCCACCGACCAGAGCACCGGCGGCGGCGGCTATCGTGATCACCGTGCAGGGCAGTTCGGCACGGAGGAAGTGGCTCAACCAGGCAACGACGATGTCTTCGAACCGGATCCGGTGGATAAAGGCTTTTAAGTAACTCTTTCAGTATGGAGTGGGGAACTACCCTGGATCCATCCCACCATCCTCCGCCAGTTCTCTCAGTACCAACCATGGCCAACGTATTGATCACCGGTGCCACTGGGAACGTTGGTTATGAGGTGATACGTTCCTTGAACACGATGGACCACGGCCTCCGCATTACGGTAGGGGTGAGGGATCTTAACCAGGAATTGTCGATGCGGCCAGAACGCGCCATCGATAAGGTCCACTTCGACTTCATGGATCCCACCACCTACGCGGCTGCACTGAGGGGCTGCGACACCCTCTTCCTACTCCGTCCACCGGCGATCTCGGCTGTGAAAACCTACTTCGCACCACTGATCGCCGCCGCCAAAGTTGAAGGTGTGAAGCACATCGTTTTTCTATCTGTGCAAGGCGTGGAAAAGAGCCGGATCATTCCACACCATCGCATCGAACAGCTCATCGTAGAGAGCGGCATCCCTCACACCTTTCTACGCCCGGCGTATTTCATGCAGAATTTCACCACCACACTTCGGCGGGAGTTGGTGGAACGCAAGAGGATCTTTTTGCCCGCAGGCAAAGCCCACTTCACCCTGATCGATGTCCGCGATATTGGTGCTGTTGCGGCTCAGGTGATCACGGCACCGAGTTCGTATCTGAACCGTGCGCTGGAACTCACCTCCGCAGTACCCATGGGTTTCCAGGAAATGGCCGATGAACTGGGCCGAGTGCTGGGGATCACCATCACCTACCGATCGCCGAACCTGCTCGCGTTCTACCTCGCACAACGGAAGGATGGAGTGCCAGCGGCCATGATCCTTGTGTTGATCATGCTGCATTTCCTCCCGCGCTTCCAACAAGAACCGGCCGTCACCGATGTGGTGCGCGAAATCATCGGTCGCGCACCGATCTCCTTCACGCAGTTCGTTCGGGACCACATCGCGCGGTTGCGCTGAAGTGCCATCGGAGTTCACCCCGTTCTTTCCTGGTACAGAGGCGGGGAGGCCCGGACACGTCATCCGGGCTTTCTCGTATGCTATTGGTTCTGAACCGTTGTTACTTATACCCCTTTGCTGGCTCTCCACTTCGGGAGTCTGCACCAAGTTCTACCGGCAGCTGATCATTATCAGGGGCGAGGCTGCGCTTCTTTTGCGTTCCATCGCTTCCACCAACCGGTCCGCTGGAGCCATTGCCAGGCACACGCAAAGGAAGGGTGGGAGTGAGCGCTACGGGTTGATCCGCGATCCTTTTCGATCGCCGTTGGACGGGTTGGAGCTTCATGATGTGCTGATCCATTTGATCGTTATTTCGCCGCCTGGGCGTGTGCCTCTACGAACCACAGCCACTTGTCGATCCCGCGTGAGACCTCGGTAAAGAGATCTGAGGTATCGGCATCGTCCTGTTCCTGCGCCTCGGTGATGCTGGAACGCACTTCGCGTCCGAAGGCTGCAAGCGCAATGGATACCGCATTCACATGCGAAGGGCCGTCGGCGATGTCTTGTGGATATTCCGCGAGTTGCGTGCGATCGGCCGCGATCCTCACTGTGCCTTCCGCCACGCCGCCAAGCTGCACGGCGCGTTCTGCAATGGTGTCCACGTAACCTCCGGTGGCGCCGTGGATCTTATCGAACAGTTCATGAAGCCCAATG
>Ga0209490_10001248_pt1 | contig 24786 bp, 19 predicted proteins | sample MAT06_FD_187209 | JGI IMG/M metagenome (GOLD analysis project Ga0209490, IMG submission 187209) | Freshwater microbial communities from Lake Fryxell liftoff mats and glacier meltwater in Antarctica - MAT-06 (SPAdes) (version 2) | ecosystem: Environmental > Aquatic > Freshwater > Ice > Liftoff... | reverse complement strand
CGAAAAATGATAGTTAATCCCATTTCTCAGTGGCGTATACGGCGGTTCACGATGTAAAGGAGTGGTAAAGGAATGACAAAACGGCATCTCATAACCGCACCTTGGCGCAAGTCTTTTTTGCTCTTCCTCCTTTTATCAAAGTCTAATAATGTAAAAATAAACTGACTATATTTGTCGAAGTACAGAAAGAGCAAAAAAGCCCAGCGCCAAGCCGCCACCCGTTAGCGAGCATTAGAATGAAAACATCTCTACTTATATTACTTGGTTTTACTTTTTGTCTTAACGTCAAGGCCCAAGAGGATACACTGAATGTATGCATTTTAAATAGAGTTGATACAATTGACGTCCAAAGAGTAACAGACCTATTTGATTGCAATTATTTGATAAGTACTGAAAAGAGTCATAATAAATGCCGAATAAAAATTAATGATTCTTTATTTACGGGAAGAATTAGCTATCATATTCTTAGAATAGACGATAGCTTTGAAATTTTTGATGGTGAAATCAACAATGGCCTCATAATAGAAGGAACTGTTCTTAGATATTCCTCAGAAGGTAAATTGATTCTGACTGGACAGTATAATGAAAATTGGAAATCAGGTATTTGGACGACCTATTATGTTACTGGAGAAATTGAATCCGTTATGAAGTTTATTAAGTATGCTGACTACCCAGTTATAGAGTGGGAGTATAATAAGGATGGGCAAGTGACTTATTACAATAACGAACAAAAAGAAATGGAGGAAAGAATAAAAACGACTCGCTAACACTGTATATGAAATCATAGCCGCCTATCGGCAGACTGCGCTTCATATACTAACCGTTATAGCCAATGGTAGGACAACACAACCTTAACATAAAAACAGATAAAAAATGAATAGCCTAAAACAACTTTTGACAATTGTATTTTTACTGACGACCATTTTGACTTTCGGACAGAACAACACTCCAAAGACAGAAGAACAACCTTACATTTAAGTAACCGGGACGGCAGAAAAAGAAGTAATTTCAGACGAGATTTATATTGGAATTATTATCAGGGAAAGATATGTAAACAAGGTCAAAGTGACTATTGAAGAACAAGAAGAAAAACTAAAAGCTGCTGTTAAATCACTTGGCATTGACTTGACAAACTTTTATTTATCAGACGCAAACGCTGACTATGTGAAAATCCGTTGGCAGAAAAAAGACGTATTAACAAAGAAGGACTACACATTGAAAGTCTCAAATGCCACCTCTGTAGGGCAAGTATTTCAGGAACTTGAAAAGCTTGAAATAACAGATGCTTCAATATCAAAAGTTAGTCACTCAAAAATTGACAGTTTAGGAAAAGAAGTTAGAAATTCGACTATTGCATAAATCCAAACAGTATTAATTTTAAGTAAACCCGAATCACGCGATGGAGATATCGGAATGCATAGGTCGAACTATTACTTTGATCTATCGTGTAGATTCGAGAATCCCGCAGCGCATTAACCCAAGATGCTTCCAATGCGCAATGCGGGATAAGCTGCAAGATCGCTTAGCAAGGTGATTCTCTGGACGAGCACTTCTTGAAATCTGGGTTGAAACAAGACTTTAGACTAAAACAAATTATCTAGAAGTCGATCGTCTACGATATTGGGTAGAGTAACCTTTAGTTTGGGTTCTGATTCCATTGCTCTCTTGGCGGCAAACATAGCCTCTTTGTTGCGCGCCCAACTTCTGCGAGCTATACCATTATTGACATCCCAATGGAGCATACTTCTCAAACGACGATCTGCATCTGCTGATCCGTCGAGCAACATACCAAAACCGCCGTTGATTACTTCGCCCCATCCAACGCCACCTCCATTGTGTAAGCTTACCCAAGTAGCTCCGCGAAACGAATCTCCAACAAAATTCTGAACAGCCATATCCGCTGTAAAAGCACTTCCGTCGTATATGTTCGAAGTCTCTCTATAAGGCGAATCCGTTCCACTCACATCGTGATGATCTCGACCTAGTACAACAGGACCAATTTTTCCTTCGGCTATTGCTCTATTAAAGGCCGCTGCAATCTTTGTTCTGCCCTCTGCATCAGCATATAAAATTCGAGCTTGTGAACCGACGACCATTTTATTTTTTCCCGCTTCTTTGATCCATTTGATGTTATCTTTCAACTGCTGTTTGATCTCCTCTGGAGCATTCAAACTTAGCTCGTGGAGAATATCATGTGCTATTTTATCAGTACTTACAAGATCATTCGGGCTTCCGCTGCAGCAGACCCATCTAAAGGGACCAAAACCATAGTCGAAACACATTGGCCCCAGAATATCCTGAACGTAGCTGGGATATCTAAAATGAATTCCATCATCTGCCATCACATCCGCTCCGGCTCTGGAAGCCTCTAGCAAAAAAGCATTACCATAATCAAAAAAGTAGGTGCCCTTTTGAGTGTGTCTGTTCACAGCATCAGCATGTCTTACCAAAGATTCACGGACTTTCAGTTTGAATAATTCCGGATCCTGGACCATCATCACATTGCTCTCTTCAAACGACAGACCTGCAGGATAATATCCTCCGGCCCATGGATTGTGTAGAGAAGTTTGGTCACTTCCCAAATCAATCATGACATTTTCTTCGTCAAACTTTTCCCATAAATCAACCACATTTCCTACATAAGCAAAACTGACGATAGACTTTTCCTTAACTGCCTTCTTCACTTGTTCTACAAGCGAATCCAGATTATCCGTCACCTTGTCTACCCATCCCTGCTCATGTCTTTTGTATGCAGCTTTGGGGTTTACTTCAGCCGTTACCGAAACTACTCCTGCAATATTTGCAGCCTTAGGCTGAGCGCCGCTCATTCCGCCCAGGCCCGCTGTAACAAACAATTTACCTCCCAAATCATTTGATGACCCTGCTAATTTCCGCCCGGCATTCAGCACTGTAATCGTTGTGCCATGCACAATACCTTGTGGACCAATATACATATATGAGCCTGCGGTCATCTGTCCGTATTGGGTAACACCTAAGGCATTGAATTTCTCCCAATCATCCGGCTTCGAATAATTGGGTATCATCATTCCATTGGTCACTACAACCCTCGGTGCATCTTTGTGCGATGGAAAAAGTCCGAGGGGATGTCCGCTATACATCACCAAAGTTTGGTCCTCCTCCATTTCAGATAAATACTTCATCACAAGTCGATATTGTGCCCAGTTTTGAAAGACTGCCCCATTGCCACCATAAGTGATGAGTTCGTAAGGATGCTGAGCCACTCGGGGATCCAGGTTATTGTCGATCATCAGCATTATAGCTGCTGCTTGTAAACAACGAGCTGGATAATTCTCTATAGGCATTGCCTCAAACCGCCTTTGCGGACGGTATCGATACATGTAAATGCGACCATAGGTTTTAAGTTCATCTGCAAACTCAGGCGCCAATATTTCATGCAATTCTTCGGGAAAATATCGCAGAGCGTTTCTCACTGCAAGCCTCTTTTCCTCAGCAGACAGGATGTCCTTACGGACAGGGGCTCTGTTGATGTCCGCCTCAAAAATTAAAGGTTTTGGCAGATAAGTAGGAATGCCTTCGCGAAGCAATTCTACAGTATTCGCGGGATGTACAATTGTTTGATTAGGATTCATGCAGCAAAAATAAGCATGGTAGTGCCGAAGCGATTAGCACAAAACTCACTTGAATTTACCGGTTCGCTTATCGAAACCGTAGGGGCAATGCTTGCAGCCACTTTGACAGCAATAGCCGCGTTTTAGGTGGAATTGTTCAGTAAAAATCATGTACCCTTCCGGAGAATAGTAATAATCGCCTTCATCCAAATGGCGAAAAGGCTTCACCGGCTCATTTTCTTCTGACATAGCTCTAACTAAGGTTTGTAAATTTCGGAACTTCGGCAAAAAGAACAGTTGAATTCAAAAAATGTTTTAAACGTTAGAAGAGCTTTCATCTGTTCATCATTTTGAGTAAGGTTATATACCAACATATTATCTATCGTGACTGTTCAGGCACTGATATACAATTCACGGTAAAACGTCTGGATATGATACATCCTACCATCAATGGCAACAAGTGGTACAAACTCAAATACAACATCGAAGCAGCCCTCAAACTTGAAGTTCCTCGCATACTCACATTTGGCGGTAGTCACAGCAATCACATTTATGCTACTGCAAGTGCGGGAAACCACTATGGCATTGAAACCGTTGGAGTAATAAGAGGGGAAGACGGCGACAGCGAAACACTCAAGTTTGCCCGAGAAATGGGAATGCACCTTCATTTTATCAGCAGAACTGAATACCGCGAAAAAAACGAAAAAGAGAATATTGGAAAACTCGAAAAACTCTTCGGTCCCTTCCATTTAGTGCCGGAAGGTGGATCGAACAAAGAAGGTGTAAACGGGTGCATGGAAATATTGAGTGAAGAAGACAAAGAATACGACAATATTTTTGTGGCCTGCGGAACAGGGGCCACCCTTGCTGGCATAGCACTTTCCGCCTCCGGCAAACAAACCATATATGGTGTATCGGTGCTCCGGAAAGGTGGCTTTTTAGAGCGAGATGTTAAAAATCATATCATAGAACACCTAAAAGAAGTTTCGATGGTTTCCAATTTCAAGATTTTAACGGAATATCATTGTGGAGGCTACGCTAAATGGAACCAGTCATTGATCAATTTGATAGGTGAAATGCACTTTGAGTTTCAACTACCTCTTGATCAGGTTTACACCGCCAAAATGATTTCCGCCTTTCTTGATATGTCAACGAAAGGCGAAATAGACATCACTCAAAAAAGCTTGTGCATTCATACAGGCGGATTGCAGGGCAGAATTAAAGAGGCTATTTTTTCTTAAGCCAAAGTTCAGGATTTAGGGGAGTTCCTCCTTCTGCAGTGACCTTCCAAATTTCGAGGTGCGAAACATTAGCTTCGCCATCATTCATCACTGTTCCAATCTTTTGCTTCACAGATACCTTGTCTCCCTTCTTCACAGAAACGGATGACAATTTTCCATAGACAACCTTGTAGTTTCCCTTTGTGACGATCACATTTTCCCCATACCCATCTATATAAAACACTGAAGTCACTTCGCCATCGAAAATAGCATTCACCATAGCGCTTTTTTCGGTGGTAAAGTCTACACCATTGTTGTTAAAGAAATTGTCGGGCACACTAGGGTGGGGTTGCTTGCCAAATTTCCCGGTAATGATTCCGGTGTTTACAGGCCAAGGCAGTCCACCTTTGTTCTTTTCAAAATCAGAGCTTGCAATTTTTACTTCAGGCGCCACTTCCAGTTTTGGAGCAACAACCACTTTTCCTGCATCGTCTATCTTCGGCGCTGGCTTGGGCTTTGAACGGTTCATTTCGTCCTCGATGATCTTTTTTATTTTATTCGCCAAATCGATGCTCTCTTTCTCTTGCTTTTTCACCTTCTCGCGAAGTTTCTCCTCTTCACTCTTCAATACCGACAATTTCTCCTGTTGCTTCTTTTTATCCGTGTCGATCTTATTCTTCTCCTCCGTTTTGGATTGTGCAAACTGTCTTCTATCTGTTTTCACATTTTCCAACTCATTCAAGTTCTGCATGATTTGTTCTTGAGTTTGAGCGATCATCTCAACCTGCTTTTTCCTTGAATCGGCATAGTGCTGAAGAAGCTTCATCCTCTTGTAAGCCTGATTGAAATCGGTTGCAGCAAACACAAACATGAGTTTGTCGTAGGACGATCTGTTTTTGTATGCTTGAACAACCATTCGCGCATATTCGTCTTTCATCGAATTCAATTGCAATTCTAGTCTTCGCAGAGTCTCCTCCTTCCTTTGGATTTCTCCTTCAATACCGTTGATTTCTGTATTTATAGTAGAGAGTAATTCCTCTCTCAAGCCAATCTGTTCAGACAAAACCTGCAACTGATTTGTTGTGATCTTTTGCTGCTGCTCCGATTCGCTAATCAACTTTTTGGTGACCTCAATCTTTTTGGTCAAATCGTCCTTCTTCTTCTGCAACTCCCCTTTCGACTGGGAAAAACCGATAATAGAAAATACGAACAAACACATCAACATTATAAGGGCCGATATGCAATTGAAAGAATTTTTCATATCAATACCTCCTTTCAAAGTCATCCGGTATTTCAAAAGGAAAATCATAGGTCTTGTCCGTGTTGATCTTTGTTATTTCAAAATTGATTTCTTGAGTTTGCCTTTTATCCCAAACACTTAATCGGCAAATTGCAGGGTAATATTGTTCGTTTTGATTCTGGAAGTCTGAATATTCAATCTCCACAGTTCGCATATTCACAATATCATTAAAGAGCGATTTTACCAATCGATAATTATCAGGTTCAAGCCAATATCTTGAAATAATGAGGTCCTCATCATCACTTTTACGCACTGCCTTCTGCACTCGCCTATCATTCATGTTCACCACTATGGTATCATTGGGCTGTAGATCTTTATCATTCACGCCTACAGCTCTTTTCACTTTTCTTGTATACTTTGATACTAACAGATACTTCTGTTCGTCAACTTCTGATCTAAACTTGCCCTCGTCCTTTTCGAGTCCCACCGCGTTGCCCAATAATATTTCTTGAAAAGTCAAAAAATCAAGATCCATTTTCGACACCTCATTGATAATGTTAAAACCACCGATGTAATAGTGCTTATTCTCGGGGATCTTTGATATATACTTTACCGAGTCTGGGGTAATCAGTACCCTTAAAACTTCAATGCCCAGGGCAGGTGAAATAGAAATCCAAATCACACTGTCTCTCTTCATTCTGATGTTTGCTTTAAAGCCTTGAGTCTCGCCTAGTGTTAGCACTTCAGCGCTAATCTTCATTCCAACCCAGTCGTAGACAAATTCATTGCGCTCATATCTTTTTAGCAAGAATCCTGCAGAGCGTTCTTTCAAAGGTTCAACACTAGCGATTGGTGCCTTAGACTTACATGAAATAATTGTGGAAGCCGCAAACACCGCTGCGAAAAAGCGCACTGCCAAGCTTTTATTTCGACTTTTTAAAGAATTCAATCCCTATTCGATAATTTTTTCCTCTGCAATTTTCTGACTCAGCTTTTCACTCACACCTTTCATACCTAAAGCCGATTTCCATTGCAGCAATGCCTCTGATTTTTTCCCATTGGCAAACAGAATGTCACCGTAATGTTCTTTCTGATCGCCGGCAGGTGACGGAAGAGCCTTTATAACTTTTTCCATCCAACTCAAAGCTTCAGGATACTTCCCTTGCATATACAAAACCCAAGCGTAAGTATCTTGATAAGCGATATTGGTAGGGTCGCGATTGATGCACAACTTCGACATCTCTGCTGCCTTTTCAAGCTTCGTTTTCCTTAGAGCGAGGTAATAGGCATAGTTGTTTAAGTGACCCAAATTATCGGGACTCATTTTTACTGCCTGTTCATAATGCTCGTCAGATTTTTGATGTTGCATCTTGATGTGAAAGACATCACCGAGTAGCGCATGAAATCGAGATAACATACTGTAGTCGTCAATAATCAACTCTTTTCCTATGCTCAGCGATTCCAGTGCCTCATCAATATAACCCAATTCAATACTTGAGAGTCCATTGAAAAGATAAAACTCAGGCATACCTGGAAAAAGTTCCAAAGCACTAGCACTCTCATCTTTCATTGCAGAAAAGTCACCCATACGCTGTTCAATATCGAGCAATTGGGCCCAGATAACATGTCGAGAAGGATCGAGTTCCACGGCCTGCCTATATTTTACGGCCGCTTCTGTATAGCGTTCATCTCGATACAAAAAATCGCCATAAATTGAAAATGCCTTTGCTTCTGAAGGGTGTGTAAATAATACTGCATCGAGCAGTCTGTATGTCCTTTCTCCAAAATTTCCAATGGAAGGATCCAATGGAAAAAACCGCATAAGGATTCCCACCTTTTCATCGATTGTAACTTCTGCGGATTGAAACGCAAGAATTAATTCCTCAAAAGACAGATCATCCTGACCGGTGAGCGCATAATACTCCGACAATTGGAGGTGCAGTCTACCGTTGGAAACATCGCATTTTTTCAACTCTTCAAAAGCCCATTTTGCCTTTTCGGTTTTACCTATTTCCTGATAATATCCGATTACTATGCCCCAATAGTCAGCATTTCCGGGATATGCCTTGGCTAGCTTTTCAAGCTCCAATCCTGCTTTATCAGTATCTTCTATTTGAATATAGAGTTGATGTTTTTGAAGGGCAGTTTCTTCGGAAACCCCAAATCTAGATTCAGCAACATCGTATCTCGCGATGGCTTCCTTTATTTTTCCTGATGCAACTAACGCATAGATCAAATCAGCTTCCGCGTTCTGCGAAGTAGGTTGAAGTCTTACCACTTCCTTAAATTCCTTTATAGCCACTTCGGTTTTTCCGAGTTCCATATAGAGATCTGCCAACAATTTGTGATACCAAGGATTATCAATATCGCTTTTCACAGCAACTTGAGCCTTTAAGGTAGCTTCTTGAATGTTTTGATGATGATTGGCTTCTATTCTCGCCAATTCGTAGTTAACGGTTCCATTCAATGGCTCCAATTGCAAACAAGCCACATATGCAGCATAGGCCAGTTCTATATTCCCGAGTGCCTTCTGCTTTTGAGCTTCAAAAAAATTCTCTTGAAAACGGAGATCAACTGCTGGCTGAATGTTTTCAGGCTCCTGTTGTTCCGATACTTTACCGCTATGAGCGGCAGTATCCTTTTTCGGCTTACACGAAAAGAGAAAGAAACACAAGCCGAATATGATTGCGAATTTTGTCTTCAATTATTTTTGATTTACAGCCGAAAAATCACCAAGGTTAAACATTCCATTGCCACCTGATAGCTTAGCAGATTTTCCTATCATGCTGTGGTAAATTTCGGAAGATTCCACCACAGATCCATCCATAATAATTGTGTCATGAATCGTGCCACCTATAATCGAAACTCCGGAGCCTAAAGAAACATGTGGGCCTATGCTTGAGTTCTCGATCACTACATTCTCTCCAATGTAGCACGGACCTATGATGTTAGAGTTTTCTATTCTGGCTGACGGGGCGATGTAATTTTCCTTTCCCTGGGTATAGTTGAGTACTTTTAGATTTGTGTCCAGCACGGCATCTTTATTTCCGCAATCCATCCAATCTTGCACGGCACCTGGGGCAAACTTCGCGCCTTGCTTTACCATATTTCTCAAAGCATCTGGAAGTTGATACTCCCCTCCATTCATGATTTCGTTCTCCATGAGATATTTCAATTCTCTGCGCAACCATTCTCCTTCGGCAAAATAATAGATACCGATCATGGCTAAATCCGAAACAAACTCCTTCGGTTTTTCTCTGAACTCTATAATAACATTATCCGAGTTCACTACCACCACACCAAACTGAGAAGGGTCTTCGATTTTTTGCACCCATAATACACCGTCCATTGTGGTGTCCAAGCGGAAATCAGCTCTGAAAAGTGTATCCGCAAATGCCACGGTTACTGGACCTGTCAATGCTTCATGGGCACAATAAATTGCATGTGCAGTTCCCAAAGGCTGATCCTGATAGTGAATACTGGCTTTGGCTCCTAGAGATTCGGCCACGCTGATAAGACCTTTTTCGGCCTCTTCACCAAAACGACCCACTACATAAGCAATTTCTTCTACTCTGCCTTCCGACACAGCTACAATGTCTTCAACCAATCGCTGTACAATTGGCTTTCCCGCTACGTGCAACATTGGTTTTGGCGTTGTAAAGGTATGCGGCCGCAGTCTTTTGCCCATACCAGCCATAGGAACTATAACTTTCATTCGTTTTTATTTCCGGAACTATTGCAAATAAACGGCGCAAAAGAGGCTTAATAGAGGAATGAAGCGTGAGAAATGAACAATAGAACCTTAGGGAAAATATTCTATGACAAGGGAGGGAGAAATTCCCACCCCCTTCTTCCGAATAACACTAGATAAAATGGATACCAATCTATTTGGTTCCCGTGCTACCGAAACCGCCCTCTCCCCTTGATGTTTGATCTAACTCCGCGGTCACCATAAATTTAGCTTGCTCATAACGGGCAAAAACCATTTGGGCTATGCGATCTCCAGGTTCTATTGCGCAATTTTCTTGTCCAAGGTTTACAAGCAAGACCTTCACCTCGCCCCGATAATCAGCATCAACGGTGCCGGGTGCATTGAGCACTGTGAGGCCCTTTTTGAATGCCAAACCGCTACGTGGACGGATCTGGGCTTCAGTTCCGTGAGGTAATGCTATGAATAGTCCGGTTGAAATAAGTTGACGCTCACCCGGCATTAAGACAACCGTTTCTTTCGTTGCAGACCTCAGATCGACCCCTGCGGAGCGAATCGTTTCGTAGGTAGGGAGCGGATATCCAGAGTTGTTAACTATTTTTACTTCCATAAGGCTACTTATTCTCCCGTGAATTCTGGCTTTCTCTTTTCCATAAAAGCCTGGGTGCCTTCATTAAAATCTGCCGTTCCAAAGCAGTTTCCAAATTCCTTAATCTCTTCCTTATAGCCATTGGCCCCGAATTTATATCCTGCCAATACGGCGCGCATCGCAGAAGTAACTGCACTCGGAGAATTCTTAGCGATTTTAGCTGCCAGTTCCATGCTAGTAGAAAGCAATACCTCTTGGGTGACAACCGAATTCACTAAACCCCAATTTAATGCGTCTGATGCATTTATCATTCCTGCTGAAACAATCATTTCCATTGCTTTTCCCTTTCCAACCAATTGCGCAAGACGCTGTGTTCCGCCATATCCGGGAATTACACCAAGGGTAACTTCGGGCAATCCCATTTTGGCATTGTCTGATGCAATGCGCATGTGACAACTCATCGCCAATTCCAGTCCTCCGCCTAGTGCAAAACCATTGACCGCGGCAATGACTGGTTTGCTCATGTTCTCAATAAAATCGAAGAGCAATTTATGTCCCCGAGCACTCAATGCAGAACCTTCCAGAATAGAATATGTCGCAAATTCTTTGATATCTGCACCAGCCACAAAAGCTTTCTGACCACTACCGGTAATTACGATTACACGAACACCTCTATTCACATCGGCAAGAGCCAGACATTTATTTAACTCCTCAATAGTTGCTGAATTCAGTGCATTCAACTGATCCGGCCTGTTGATAGTGATGAGTAGGACATTACCTTCCTCAGAAGTGATGATATTTGAGTATGCCATAAGATTGTACGAATGAGGTGTCAAACCTATGGTAAAAATTCCGTTGTCAATTCAACCTTTCATTTGTTAAGTGGGAATTCCCTTTTTGATCAAGAGCTGATCAACCAATGAGTTGAGATCGTTCATGTTGCGCAAATGATGTGCTTTGAGTCCCGCTTTCAATGCACCTTCAACGTGTTGAATGGAATCATCGATAAAGAGCGTTTGAGCCGGAATCAAACTATTCCATTCACAAACGGCGAGGAAAGTTTCGGGATAAGGCTTTTTCATTCCGATGACATTGCTATAATAAATGTGCTCGAAAGCATTGTGCATTTTATCCATGCCCAATGAGTGATCAATCATTTCTTCAAAAACGGAAACATGAAAAGCATTGGTATTGCTCAACAGAAAAGTCCTAAAACCTCTATCCTTTAGCAATTGCACCAAAGCTACGTTTTGGGGCCAGATACCTGTCAGAATCGCATTCCACGCATCGTGTATCTGCTGCAAGTTTGCGTTAAGGCAAAAAGAAGAAATATAAGAAAAAAATTCATCATTTCCAATTTTTCCGGTTTCGAGCAAATCAAATATTTTGTTTTGAAATGCTTGAGAATACTCCTCGCGGAAATTCGAAAACCCAAGTTTTTCAAACTCTCTAACAGGAGCATTGTAATCAATTTCAAACAAAACTCCACCGAAGTCAAAGATTACGTCTTTCACCTCAGCAGCTTCTTCCAAAGAAAGTTGATACATTATTTTTTCTTGAGTACCCAACACTTTAATTGAGAGTCGGAGCGCACAGTCGATTTGGCGGCATCGGCTTCCTCTTTGGAGAAATACGAACCAACAGCCACCAAATGCAATTCGCCACTCTTACCGGCGGTATATGCTTTCAGGCCTTTTGCGCCTAATTGTTGAATCAGATTAGCCGCATTGGATTCTATCTGAAAAGCCCCGGCAATCAGATGAAACCGCTTTTGACCTCCAACTGATGGTTCCACTTCAAATACTTCAGGTTCTGAAGAATCAGAAGTTTCTGTTGGTTTAACCCGAATAGCGATTCCGGTAGAGTCCGGGCTATCATTTAAAAAAGAATATTTAAGAACTTCTCCTTCGAAAGCGTTCATGGTTGAATCGAGGAAAGAGATAGAAGAGCGATTGTCACCACCCAATTCTGTGCTTTCCCTTCTTGGCTCATATTCCGAAACAACATTAGACCAATTAATCAATTTCAAAGAAGTCATACCACTTTGATCACTAAAAATGCTTTCGCCTGCAATCCATCCGCCTGCCAGAAGGAGAGGCACGGCAATAGCTGCGGCAATTTTCCAACGAACACTAGAATTTCTTTTAGGTGTCATTGCCACCACTTTTACTTCGGTAGGCTCTTCCATTTGTGGAACTGCTATTTGCGGTTTGGCTATCGGTTGCAATTGAATAGAAGGCAGTCCAAATGACTGTAGTAAATAGTTTTGCTGATCAGAAGGAATAAATTGAATAACGCCTCTCTTATCCGGGAAAAAGATTCCGATTCGGTCGAGCAACACCCTCTCTCCGCCCTGCAACTTGTTTTTCAACAACTTGATCGCATCATCCACCAAGGTTTTTGCCTCCAAATAACCCAATCCGAGGATGTCACCGGCATGCTTGTATAGCAAACCATCATTTTGAACGAGGTTCCTATTGAAAGCGACTTGTTTAGAAGGAGGATATACGGTGTGATTCAGCTCATTTAATCGCGCATGACGGTAATTAGCCACCAGACCGCCAAACTGCGGAATGATCACACAATCATGCTCATAGAGCAATTCTGATAGAAAAACTTCGATTTTCATTGAGATGGCCAAAGGTAGCAGAATTTTCTTTTGATTTCCAGCAAGCCATAGAAGCAGAAGACAAAACTTTGTACTTCAATAAAATAAAACCACGAATTGAACCCATGTTTTGCATTCGGAATTGTGGTGAAGCGTTGAAGGGTAAAATCGAGAAAGCGCTCGATATTGAAGACTTTCAGCGATGTAATGGATTCCATCGTCATAAGATGGGTTCAATAGGGGGAATTTCAACTTAGTCTCACAAAACATGAGATATTGACCTACAAATCAGCTCCGTGATGCACTGATTGCGCAACAAGTTTTTCTAAATCAACTGGGGTATCCACTGCGGGAGTTTCTATCATCGTTTCTGCTAAATGAATGCTCTTTCCATTCTGAAGCCATCTAAGTTGCTCAAGCGATTCGGAAATTTCTAGTGAAGAAGAATTCATCGCGCCAATCTCTCTCAATGCATCACTTTTATAGGCATACAATCCGAGATGTTTAAAAAAATTTTGTTGGTGTATCCATTCGCCTTTTTCGAAACCCTTTACAAAAGGAATTGCCTGTCTACTGAAATAAAGTGCACGGCCATTTTGATCCGCTACAACCTTCACTTTATTCGAATCAAACAAGACTTCGGTGCTTTCAATCTTTTTCATCAATGAGGCAATTTCTACATGAGGTATTGAGATTAACTCCTTCAGTTTTCCCAATTGCGATTGATGCACATAAGGTTCATCTCCTTGAATATTAATTATAGCATCTGCATCCCTACATACAGCATCCATAGCCTCTAAGCAACGGTCGGTACCTGAAATGTGATCGGTTGATGTCATCACCACGCGACCGCCAAAATGTTCTACCGCTTGAGCAATTCTGTCATCATCCGTTGCCACCCAAACATCCTTGAGTACAGCAACAGATCTTTCCCAAACATGCTGAATCATCGGTTTTCCAAAGATCATGGCGAGTGGTTTTCCGGGGAAACGAGTGCTCGCATATCTCGCTGGAATAATTCCGTATATTTTCATGAATAAGATATCAAAATGTGAGTGAATATTGAATCATGCTCATTCGTGTTGACTCAATAGCCAAAGGTCGAATAGAGTATTCGCGATTCAATAGATTGTTAACAATAAAAGCCACCTTAGATTGTGTGGTAACCTGATAAGATAGTCTTGTATCAATTACAAAATCACCTTTTGTATGTTCTGCTCTCCACTTGTTTATTTGAGGGTTGAATATTTGGGTAAAATCATTTTCCAAATCCTGAAACGCCCGATCAATATTTGTCATGTGACTATTGGATCGAAAGCTGACACCCAACTCCAATTTTCTAAACGTCGCTTGTACATCAAATCGCACGAGATGCTGCATTCGATATTTTAAAATATTGTTGGTTGTATCTGAACTTGTGCTCGAATAAGTCACAGGAATGGTGCTTCCAAAATAAGTAGCATAGGCTTCGTTTGGGTCGAGGCTTTCGGGTTGAGTAAAGGTGTAGCCACCCATAAATTGGAGTTCAACGGGACCCGCCTTTCCTTTTCCTAAAACAGAAATCTCAGCTCCCCTCACACGCGCCTTGCCTGTATTTACGCTCTTGAAACCAAAACCCAAAAGATTGTCGATGCTGGGAGTTGTCCAACGTCCAAAAGTGAATTCAATATAATCTCGAAATTCTTGTTGGAAAAATGCTAGGTCGAGATAACCCAATACCTTTCCAAAGGCGAAACCCTGCTTGACACCAAATTCGGCGTTGTAAGAAGTCTCGGGAGTTAGATCCGGGTTCGGATAAATGCGCAACGAACCAACAGAAGTCAAGATGAACTTTTCTGCAATGCTTGGAAAACGAAATCCCTGTCCGTAGCTAGCCCTTAGGTATGTTCCTTTGCTGACTTCGTAACTCAGACCCGCGCGAAAAACCGGTTTGGATTCTCTTTCTTTGTTGATCTCAAAATACTCGTATCGCATACCACCTGATGCATTGAGTTTCCCAAAAAACTGTTTGTCGAGTTGTGCATAGGCCGCATAATTCGATGCATCATTTTCACCATTGGTATTTCCACCGCTAAACAATTCCCCTCTTGCATCTGTCTGTATTCCCACCAATCCGGTAGTAAGCGTAAAGTCCTTTATTCCTATGCTGTCGAAGTGCTGCTGAAATTGATATTCTCCATAAAGTACATCGCTAAAATTTCCTTGATTATTATCGTTGTCATTATCGAGTGACTGCCATCTCGTTCTGAGCGAATGTCTATTTCCTTTTTTGTTGAAATAAGTAATGTAAGGATCCACAGTTCCGAGCCATTGAACAGTTCGAGTAGATGAACCTTCGAATGCTCTGTAAAGACCTTCTCCTACATTCGACCAAAGCAGAGTAGCGAGACCATTGCTCCTTCTCCAATTTGTATTAAGTCCAAAAGAAAGGCCCTCCACTTTCTTTGAGCGATAACGCAGATTCATATTTAAGCGTCCACTTACAGTTGCGTCATAACGGTCGGCATCGAATGGATCATATTTATCCTTGAAAACACCAGTGCTGTCTATAATGGGGCCTTGCGATCCATCGTCGGTAAAAAAATTGCCCCCAAAAACTAAATCCCATTGACCAAATTTCTGTGAGTGCAAAAAGTTCATACCCGTGCGCATAGGAGTGTATGACCAATATTTTGCAGAGTCATTTTGCGGAGAGCTGTAGACACCATGAAAAATATTCAGTTTTGTGAGAGGTGTGTCTACAGGATAAGTTGTTCTAAAGTTTATTACACCGCTCAACGCAGAACTCCCATAAAGCACACTGCTCGCACCTTTTACAATCTCTACTTGCGAAACATTTTCGACAGGTAAAAATCCCCAACTTGGTCGGCCTGCATCACCACTTAGAACAGGCAAATCATCCATCAGTACGGCTACCCTACTTCCTGCCCCAAAGCTATAACCACTTCCACTTCTTATCTGTGGTTCTCCATCCACTATGCTGACTCCGGAGGCCTGTTGCAAAATTTCATCGAGGGTAAGTGGGTTTTTATTCCTTATCAAAGGTGCCTGAATGACTTCCATACTCACTGTGACATCTCCTACTTCTTGCTCAAATTTTCCGGCAGTTACTACCACCACCGATAATTCATTGCGGGCTTCTTCCATGAGAACTAAATCGGCTTGTTGCCGTTGTTCACGAATAATGCGAATAGATTTTTCCTGTGGCTTATACCCCACCAGGGTATAAGTAAGATTGTGCATTCCCGTATCAAGATTGAGTATGTAGACTCCCTCTAGATCGCTACTTGCTCCATTTCCTCTATCCGAACGAATAAGAACCCCGGGAAGCGATTCACCTGTTTTGGCGTCAGCAATGCGGCCACTGTAAGTTCCCCTTTGTGCCTCCATATAGAGACATGAGAAAAGAAGCACAAGAGTTGAAAGAAGGGCAATTACCCGATTTTTTCCAAATTCCATAGCTACAAGTGTAATAAGAAAATGAGTACCTAAAATTGCCGAATGACTGAAGAACTCATTTATGAGGTAGCCCTTTCTATGCTGCCCCGCATCGGACCAGTCCGGGCCAAGGCTCTTTTGGCATATTGTGGAAGTGCTTCGGCCATTTTTCGGGAAAAGAAAAAGGATTTGTTGAAGATACCAGATATAGGTCCAGTAATAGCGGGTTCCATTAGATTCCAACAAGTACTAGCCCAAGCCGAAAAAGAGTTGAAGTACATAGAAAAAAACAATATTCGCGCACTATTTTTCACAGACAAATCCTATCCAGATCGCTTGAAGCAATGCGAGGACGGACCAATCATGGTTTTTCTAGATGGCCAAGTGGATCTCAATCCGAAATATGTTGTGAGCATAGTAGGTACCAGAAGAGCCACTCCTTATGGCAAGCAGTTGTGCGCCGAGTTAATCGAAGGTTTGATAGACTACAAACCCCTTGTTGTAAGTGGCCTTGCTTATGGGATCGACATAGAAGCACATCGGGTTTCCTTAGAATCTGGTTTACCTACCATAGCGTGCTTAGCTCATGGGCTCGACAGGATTTATCCTTCGGCACATTCTGGTTTGGCCAAAAGAATGAAAGACAAAGGCGGCTTGCTCACGGAATTTTTGCCGGACACCAAACCCGATCGCGAGCTATTTCCAATGCGAAATAGAATTATAGCAGGGATGAGTGACTGTACTATTGTAGTGGAATCCGACACTAGAGGAGGAAGCATTCTGACGGCACACCTCGCCTCTTCCTACAACCGGGATGTATTTGCATTTCCCGGGAGGATACACGACAAGTTCAGTTCAGGATGCAATCATCTGATCAAAACCAATGTTGCATCCATTCTAAATTCACCTCAAGAACTCATTCGAAGTATGGGTTGGGATGAGCAAAAACTTAAGCCTCGCCAGTTATCCCTAGCCATTGATCTCAGCGAAGACGAATTGCTCATACTTGAAAAACTTCGATCAAAAGAGAGAATAGCCGTGGATGACTTAGCTCAAGACACACACATAAGTGTTTCCTCCTTGTCTTCGATATTGATACAGATGGAATTTAAGAATCTAATTAAAAGTTTGCCCGGCAAAGTATATCAGGCAGGAATTTAGAATGGCATCTCTCAACCCAGATTTTGAAGTTGGAATTTATTATCGCAGAATCCGCATTGGCATTCGCTGTGAATTGGTATAAGATGCACAGCGCACCACCCAAAACAGACTTCCAATGCGCAATGCAGGATAAAACAGGTTTTTTGAGGTCCCCTCAAATAACATTGGCATTACATCACCGAAAGTCTACAATCACGAGCGCCTTCTCGATTTTCAATTTTCGATTTTATCCTTATAGGGGACCTCTAAATACCTGTTTTATGTTTCGCGGAGACGCATTTTCGTCGAAGACAAGCTAGATCGAAGGCACATAGCTGGATGCTCTGCAACTGAGATTAGGCGAAATATTCGGCGAAATTTGGCCCGACTGAAATCATGGTGATTGGCTCTGATTTATAGTCTGGTCGAAACGTGAAAGAGGTTTTTAGAGGTCCCCTTTAGTACCATGTGACTCAAATCACTTGAGAGTTGACGACACAAGTGCATCTTTGTGCCATGATGAGAAAGATATCGCTGATTTTGCTCGCTTGTGCAGTTTATATTTCGCAATTCGCACAACAAAGCGAGCCATTTGATGTGCTACTAGAAGCCACAGACCTCCGGGGTATTCCGGGCCTTCAGTCTTATGCATTTGGAGTAAGTGACGGCAAATGGCTCGTGTTCGGCGGACGTATAGACGGACTCCATCGAAGACAACCGTTTGCCTCATTCGATGCCGAGGGAAAAAATGAATTTATCTATGTCATAGATCCAATAAGTGGAGAAACTTGGTCGCAATCACTTGAAGCATATCCCTCTGATGTAAAAGAACAGATGGGTTCGACCAATTTACAATTTGAGCAAGAAGGAAATACTCTTTATATAACAGGAGGATACGGTTATAGTGAATCACAAGATGAACACATCACACATGCAAGACTTTTAGCAATTGATGTGGCCACGCTCATGAATTCTGTCATTGAGTCCAATACTTGTGCAAGTTGTATTAGGATTTTAGAAAATAACTTATTCGCAGTCACTGGTGGTCATTTGGACAAAATCGGAAGCGTTTACTATCTAGTTGGCGGGCAAAAATTTACAGGACGTTACAATCCCATGGCGCCGGATTTTGGTCCTGGCTTTGAGCAAGAGTATACAAATCAAATCAGAAAATTTACTATTCAGGACGATGGAATCAATTTGAACATTACGGAGTTAGAGCATTTAACAAATGAAACATATCTGCATCGAAGAGATTTTAATGTTGTAGCTCAGATAATGCCGAATGGTGAGCAGGGATTAACTGCATTTTCCGGTGTTTTTCAAATAGGTGCCGACATACCTTATTTGCACTGCGTCAACATAGATGGGACAGGGTATTATCCCAATCCCGATTTTGCTCAATACCTCAATCACTACCACTGCGCAGTTCTGCCTTTATACAGCGCAGAATCCAACGAAATGCACAACATATTTTTTGGTGGAATTGCTCAGTACTTCATGGAAGGAGAGGAACTTGTACAAGACAGTGAGGTGCCATTTGTGCGAACAGTGTCTAGGGTAACAAGAGATTCAGAAGGCACCATGACCGAATATAATCTTCCCATTGAAATGCCCGATTGGTTGGGGGCGGGTGCTGAACTAATCATAAATCAAAACTTACCAACTTACGAAAACGGGGTTATTAAAATGGATGAAATCTCGGGAGATTCAATCCTTATAGGTTATATATATGGCGGAATTCACAGCACCGCAGCAAACATTTTTTGGGACAACGAAGGAGACCTGAGCAGTGCGGCAAATTTGATCTACAAAGTGTACATCAGCAAAAATTCAATTACCGGTCAACACGAATTGAATAAACAAAGCAGCGGAGGTTTGAGAATGCAGGTGTATCCGAATCCCAACGACGGAAATTTCAACATTCATTTCAACCTGACCGAAACCTCTGATGTTTCTTTTGTGATCACAACATTAGAAGGAAAAGAAGTAGCTCGCGAAACATTAAAACAGCTCGAAGCGGGGGATCTAACGATTACACAATGGATTGATGGATTGAGCTCGGGAGGTACTTATGTAATCACACTTATCACCTCCAAAGAAAGAGCGCAACAAAAAGTGATCGTTAAGCCTTGAGGAAATCTGGAATAACTCCACCACACCCGAAGTCTGAATTACACTCATTCGTCTCTTTCTAATATAAGATTTTCCGTTTTCCTCAGTCTAGTTGACGTATAGCTAACTCCCTAGAGGAATGATGTATGGTCAAAATGTGAATTATTCCCCAGTCCACAATCTCATCCCGCATTGCGCATTGAAGGCATCTTGAGCTTAATGCTCTGCGGGATTCTCGAATCTACACAATGGAACAAAGTAATAGTTCGGCCTATGAATTCCGATGTCTCCATCGCGTGATTCGGGTTCATTTCATACGAGTAGAAACCGAGGAGGGAAATGTGGTTAAACAATTCCTCAAAGAATGAAGTTTAAAATAGAGTCGATATTCTGTTATTCTAGTTGGCCTTGAAAAACCTATTTTACGTTTCGAGGAGACACACCCAGCATGAACTAGCTCTCAAATTCACTTCGAAGGAATTTTTAATTTGAAATCTATTCTTTTGTGAAAAAACTGCATGGGACGCTTTCTCGATTTCTATTTTCATCGAATACCACAAAGACTATATTTCAAATTGAATTTTCACATTAGAGGCAACCTCATGGCACATATCAACGTCAATAGATTCCTTTGCTATCTTGTGCAATTGCCAACCTTCATCCACCCGAGTAGGGATAATGGCACGATGCGTGTATAGGAATAGTTGTTGAAGTGCGTGTTTTGGCAAAATGAAAAAAATGCTAATTACATGTAATCAGACAACAAGTGATGCTTTATCCCTGTTAACCTAACTACTTAATTCGAGGAGGGCGATATGATGATTATTATGGATTTTTTGTCCAGTATGGAAAGCTGGTTCAACCGAAAGTTCGGTTGGTTCTTTACGAATGGCTCCAAAAGAGACGCTCATTGAGAATGTGAAGAGATAGAATTCTGAAAACTGAATTTGTGATGAAACCATGGATGGAACTCTCCGTCCATGGTCATCGCAAGTCACTATAAGGAAAACATTTTTCAATTCGTCCATACTGTATAATGGAACTGTATAACGTTGATCTACAATTCTACACAAACATTTTGGGCTTCGGTAAAAAAGCGCATGGCCTCGAAACCACCTTCGCGACCAACCCCTGAGCTCTTAACACCGCCAAATGGAGTTCTCAAATCCCGGAGCAACCAGCAGTTAACCCATACAATTCCAGATTCTATTTGTGCAGACATTTTATGTGCCCTGCTCAAATTGTTCGTCCATAAACTCGCAGCAAGCCCGTATTCAGATGCATTAGCCAAAGCCAATGCCTCCTCTTCGGTTTCAAAACTCTGAAGTGTTACCACAGGCCCAAAAATCTCCTCCATATTTGTGCGACACTTGGGACCAAGTCCTTCGAAAACTGTCGGTTGCAAAAAGTAACCCTCTCTCAATTCGCCGTCCAATATAATTCTCTCTCCTCCTGTCAATAATGTTCCTCCTTCGGCTTTTGCCAAAGAGATATACTCAAGCACTTTGTTCATGTGGGCTTCACTGACCAAGGCACCCATTTTGCTTTCATCAGACAAGGGGTCTCCTACTTTCAGCTTTTCTACTTCCTTTAAAAAGTCCGATTTAAATCTTTCATAAATTGATTTTTCCACTATTAAACGTGATCCGCAGAGACAAATTTGTCCTTGATTGGTAAAAACCGATCGAACAACTGTCCTGAGCATTTTGTCATAGTTGCAGTCGGCGAATATGATCCCTGGGTTTTTTCCACCCAATTCGAGAGACAACTTCTTAAACATCGGAGCGGCAACTGCAGCAATATGTGCACCTGTTTTTGTTCCCCCTGTAAAAGAAATGGCCTTTATCAGAGGATGACTCACTATAGCGCTACCGGCCTTACTTCCCAAACCGTGTACAATATTGAGCACACCTGCCGGTAAACCAGCTTCTATGCAGATTTCCGACAAGAGAAAGGCTGTCATGGGAGTAATCTCGGAAGGTTTGGCCACCACACAGTTTCCCGAAGCCAGGGCCGGAGCTATTTTCCATGAAAACAAGTACAATGGCAAATTCCAGGGCGAAATACAGCCCACTACACCTATTGGTTTTCGGTTTGTGTAGTTGATGGCTGTGTCTTCCATGATGTGCGCTTCAGAGGCAAAATGCAGCGCAGCCGTGCCAAAGAAGCGAAAATTGCTCTCCGCTCGGGGAATGTCCATTCGTTTTGCCAACCAAAGCGGTTTTCCATTATCGATAGACTCGGCCAAGGCCAACTCCTCAAACCGGGCCTTAATTAGATCGGCAACAGCTAGCATTATTCGGGAGCGCTCCTCTGCTGCAGTCCGGCTCCAAGCTGGAAATGCAGCCTTTGCCGCCTCCACAGCAACATTTATATCGCTTTCGTCTGAATCGGGGATTAGCGAGTATTCTTTTCCAATTGCTGGATTGAAGTTAGGCAGAAATTGTCCGCCCTTGGGAGGAGTCAATTGGCCATTTATATAATTCAGGATTTTTTTCAATGTGCTTTTTTTTCTGGGCCAAATTTCGGGAAATGAGGCAATTCAGCAGATAAATTCAGCTTTCGCCATGATGTGTTGGAGAAACACGGGAATTTTGTACATTTGCCCCCGTTTTTGCCCGATCGTCTAATGGCAGGACAACTGATTTTGGTTCAGTTTGTGTTGGTTCGAATCCATCTCGGGCAACGATAAAAGAGAAGGTGTACTTAGGTGCACCTTTTTTGATTTTAGGGTAGTATGGAGAACTCTACTATTCATGGAGCGCTAGGTTCAATTTATACCAATTCTACTTAAACCCAGTCCATCCCGCATTGCACATAGGAAGTATCCCGAGGGTAATGCGCTGCGAGATCCTGCATGTAATGTTAAATGCCCTTATGGTGGCTTTATAGGCCAATGAAGTGAAGCGGTATTGGGCTATTACAAAAACATAAACCCGAATCACGCGATGGAGATATCGGAATTCATAGGTCGAACTATTACTTTGTTCCATTGTGTAGATTCGAGAATCCCGCAGCGCATTAACCCCAAGATGCTTCCAATGCGCAATGCGGAATAAACGGTATTAGTCCTGAAGCTTTTGCCAAAGCAAGAGACAAATGAGGCGGTTGAGCACACAAAAAGCGTGCTGAGGCTGACCATTGAGACATGAAGAAAGAGAAAAAACCCAAACTAAAAAAACCTGTGTGGTGCGATGGAATGCGTTCGTCCACTGCCAAAAACGTGTCCAAAGCCTGCGACCCTGAGGTCTTTCGTTAGAATCATAAGAGGTCGAGTACTGCAAGTGAAATGAAGGTAAGAGCGATGGATATCACCTTATACGAATTCTGCTTATGAAATAGTCTAAACTATTTTATAAGCATGAAGTGGTAAATGCCGTGAGAGTAGCTATTATAGACCAATGAAGTGAAACGGAATTGGCCTAATACAGATACCTAAACGGTATTAGTTGCCATTGATCCCTCGTCTGATGCACAATTAGCCATAAATAGGGATGAACATTTGTGCTGCTCGCTTACTTTTGACCGCAGATGCAAACCCTCACGGAAATTCAAGCCCCCATCGCTTCAGAAATGCAGCGCTTCGAAGATTATTTCCGGGAGCAGATGCGCAGCAAGAACATGCTGCTCGATAAGATCACTCACTACATTATCAAACGCAAGGGCAAGCAGATGAGGCCCATGTTTGTGTTTCTCACTTCGAAGATGATAAGTAGTGAAATCAGACCTTCCACATATACTGCCGCGTCCATGATCGAATTGTTGCATACAGCTACACTTGTGCACGACGATGTAGTAGATGATGCTCATACCAGACGCGGATTTTTCTCAATCAATGCCCTCTGGAAAAATAAAATTGCAGTATTGGTTGGTGACTATTTGCTCAGTCGCGGTCTGCTGATTAGTGTAGAAAAAAATGAATTTGATCTACTGCGAATCTTAAGCGTAGCGGTAAAAGAGATGAGTGAGGGGGAATTGCTTCAACAAGAAAAATCACGTTTGCTCAACATCACTGAAGAAGATTATTACAATATCATTCGCCAGAAAACAGCATCGTTAATTGCCGCTTGCTGCGAGTCGGGAGCGGTGGCTGCGGGAGCATTACCAGAAGAATCGCAGAAGATGCGAGAGTTTGGAACATGCGTTGGTTTAGCCTTTCAGATCAAAGATGATTTATTTGATTACGGTTTGGGAAGTGGCATAGGAAAACCCACCGGTATCGATATACAGGAAAAAAAGATGACCCTTCCGTTGATCTACAGTTTGAACAACGCTAGTCGAGAGAATCGAAGAAAAATGATCAACATTGTGAAGAGGTACAACACCGACTCAGCCAAGGTGAAAGAATTGGTAAACATGGTGATTGAACATGGTGGTGTGGACTATGCCGTGAAAAAAATGAATGAATTTCGCGACAATGCACTTGATATCTTGAGTACTTTCACGGACAATCCAGGACGTCAATCGTTGCAGGCTCTGGTGGAGTTTACTATTTCAAGAAGCAAATAAATCAAATTCATGAAGTTCATTTTTGCACTACTCTTTGCTACCCTATGTTTGGTTTCGTGTGAGGAAAAAAAAGAGGTCGGCAAAGAATTTGAGACTGTCACTGCAAAATATCCTGACGGCAAAAACTACAAATCACAAGTCTACAGCATCGAAGATTCTAGTAAAGTTGCCGCGCGAGAATATTACGACAATGGGACGGTGAAGGTGGAGATGAAATATCAAAACGGTTTGCGAAATGGTCCAACATATTCCTACTATAAAAACGGCAAACCGTGGAGTTTAAACACCTTTCAGAACGACTCTTTGCATGGTGCATATCAGACCTGGCATGAGAATGGACAACTTTACTACGACGGTCAATACGATCGAAATAGAAGATCGGGTGTTTGGAAGTTCTACAACGAATCCGGTGCTATGGTGAAGACAATAGACTACGAAGCACAGCCCGATACAAGTGAGGATCATTTGAATATTCCTAAGCTTTGATAGAATAAGGGAATTAGTGAATGAGGGAAAGTGGGAATGTGGGAATTAGTAAATGAGGGGAATTAGGGAATGTGGGAATTAGGGAATGTGGGAATGAGTGAATGAGTGAATGTGAGAATTAGGGAATGTGGGAATGTGGGAA
>Ga0209490_10001247_pt1 | contig 24790 bp, 24 predicted proteins | sample MAT06_FD_187209 | JGI IMG/M metagenome (GOLD analysis project Ga0209490, IMG submission 187209) | Freshwater microbial communities from Lake Fryxell liftoff mats and glacier meltwater in Antarctica - MAT-06 (SPAdes) (version 2) | ecosystem: Environmental > Aquatic > Freshwater > Ice > Liftoff... | reverse complement strand
TATCAAGCTTCAACATATTATTTTGGTTGAAATACTTACGGGGTAAAGCTTTTAAGGATTTTCAACCCGATTTTGCATAAGGGGATCGGTAGAACCAAATAACTTTAATAGGATAGTACTGTTGTAAATCAGAGAACTTTATACTTAAATACTTAAGAAAAATAATTAATTTTTCGTCAAGATTTTTCTTCCTTAATTAAAATATTTATTAAAAATTTATTCTTCCAACACTGATTAACAATTTATATGCATGAATTGATGAACATGAAAGCACCAGTTGGCATAATATTGTACCAAGTGAGCTTGTCATTGTTAGAAGAATCATTAAGTATGCTACTGCGGCTATAGGTGTAAAAAACATTTCACATTTCTCATAAATCTTCCAAATAAATATACTGTTTCGATATTAGAGGAGTTTGATAGTGGCTAAGACTAGTCTGAATCAAGAGCAACAGATTATTACTTCAGGACAAGACGCAGTTGACATCAGACAACTATCTACTATTTTGCTTCGCCGACGTTTGCTGATCTTGGGGGTTTCCTGTGTAGTAATGTCAGCTACTAGCCTCCTAGCTTTCATTGCCAAACCTACTTACCAGAGCAATATGCAGATATTGGTGAATTCCAATTCATCTGAAGGCACACAGTCAGATAATATCCCAGAAAGCGCAGACACCAAGGTTAGTGAACCAAATTCTCAATTTGTTGATTCCACTACTCAGATGAAACTCATGCTGAGTTCTAAGTTGCTTCACAAAGCCGTAGATTTACTTCATTCTGATTATCCTGATATTACCTTAAAGGATATCAATGGTCAAATAGAACAGAACAAAAAAGCACCTCTAGAAGTGACTCCAGAAGAGGGAGGTATAGGAGCTAATAAAGTTTTTAGTCAATTATTTAAAGTTTCCTTCAATGATGACGATCCAGTCAAAACACAAAGAGTACTTCAAGCTCTACAAAAAGTCTATCAAAACTATAATAAAGAGCAACAAAAAGAACGTCTCAATCAAGGACTGGCTTTTGTAAATGCTCGCTTACCTGAAATAAAAAAAGAGGTGAGTAAAGCTGAGAAAAATTTGGAACAGTTTCGCAAGAAACATAAATTACTCGATCCCCAAGTCCAAAGTAAAATCCTGCTAGAATCTCTAGCTGATATTCAAAAACAGCTACAAAGCACTCGTGCCCACCTTCAAGATGTAAACGTTCGCTACGAGAATCTAGAGCAACAAATAGCCTCCTCGTATCAGCAGAATGCACTAATTTCTTCTCGTTTAAATCAGTCAAGTCGTTACCAAACGCTATTGAGTGAAATTCAAAAAACTGAACTAGCTTTGGCTAAGGAGCGGCTGCGCTATACAGACGATTACCCATCGGTACAGAAACTAAAGCAGCAACGCCAAAGTCAACTGTCGCTATTACGACAAGAGGTCAAAACTATTACTATTAGCAGTAAGGGAGAACCGCTCTTAAAAGAGCAAATGCTAGGGGTTGAGCCAAAGCTAGTAGATGAGTTGATTTTGCTACAGACAACTGTCTTAGGACTAACTGCTAATGAAAAGAATCTAGCCGAGTCAGAACAGCGACTTCACTCTGAGTTAAACAAATACCCAAGCTTAATAGCAGAGTATAACCGTCTACTGCCAAAGGTGGAAACTAGTCGTAAAACCCTTGAACAATTACTCCAATCACAACAGTCCTTGGGACTGAAAATTACTCAAGAAGGATATAGCTGGCAAGTTTTGGCAGAACCTGCTCTGGGTAGTTATATGGGGAGCAACAGATTAGTATTTTTGGTTGGAGGGGCGGTAATTGGGCCGATTTTAGGTATCTTAGCAGCCCTGATTTTGGAAAAGTTTAATGACGCTATTTATTGTGTCGGAGATTTAAAGAAACTGACGAACCTACGTGTACTGGGGTCAGTACCAAAACTACCGTCGTGTGGTGTCAAAAAACAGCGGCTGGGACTGCCTTGGAATGGGCGGCGAAGCTCAGATTCCTCTATAGTAGAAGCCAGTACTAAATTACCTGTCCATGAAACCCTGGACATGATCTACCAAAATATTCAAATATTAAAATATCCCTTACCCTTCAAGTCGTTGATGTTGACTTCAGCACTACCAGGGGAAGGGAAGACAACTTTAGTCTTAGGGCTTGTAGCTAGCGCTACCCGGATGCATCGACGGGTATTAGTTATTGATGCTAATTTACATAATCCTAGCCTGCACAAAATCCTGGAACTATCCAATGACTGGGGACTATCTCTGTTATTAGTTGATGAGACGACAACTCATTTTCAAGATTACATTCAGCCCATTCACCCCTGCATTGATATTTTGACTGCTGGGCCTGAAGCAGAAGACACGGTGAAATTGCTCAGTTCTCAACGGATGAAAGAACTAATTGAGTTGTTTGAGCAAAGTTATGACCTAGTACTGATAGATGCTCCACCTATTTTAGGTACAGTTGATGCCAGAATTGTGGCAGCTTTTTGCAATGGGATCGTAATGGTAGAGCGCATGGGAAAAGTGACGCGAACTGAACTGACTCAAGCAACAGAAATTTTGAGTAAGTTGAATTTAATTGGAATTATCGCTAATGAAGTGAGCAATTCTCAGAAAGTATTGGCATCATAAATCGAAGAAGAAAAGTTTCTCTTCCACAGCAGTAAGATTTGGACGATTCACTTTCCCCAATTACTGCAACGATTGTTGGCTGTATCCTCAACCGAGTAGGAATATATTCGAGCAATGCGATCGCTCAGTGATTGCATCGCTCACATTTAAGATAATGAGGTCAGTAGGAGCTTGCCCAATACGGCTCAGTTATGCAAAAAAACCTTAACCTGCGTAGTTTGGGTTGAGGAACGAAACCCAACAATTAACGCTTGATTTTGGGTTTCACTTCGGTTCAACCCAACCTACGATTATCCTTAACTGAACCTTATTGGAAGCTTACCTGACTGGCAGTTAGCAATATTCAGGCTACTATACTTAATAGCAAGTAAATAAATATACTGATGTATTATAGCCGACTGAGATAGTAAACTGTTCAACACATTAAAACAAAGCTAATGAAAAAACTATTTGCAACTTTTAATATTTTGGTGTTTTTATTGCCCCTAAGTGCTGTGGCTAGCAGCACAAATGACGATTTGTCATTCTTCGAGAGCAATAACAATTTGATCATCGCACTGGATAACAAGACTAATACTGCATGTTCTTTCAATACCAAGACTAATTCAGTTATTAAAATGTCTGATGTTAAGTTTACTAATACCCGAATAGTTGGGGCTTCTTACTGGTGGGGAAAACTAAGCGGCAACCTGAACCATTTTCTTAATCCTAAAACATTTAAAATTAGCGAAATTAAAGGTAAATGGAGCGATGATAACGTCATGTTAATCAAGAGACAACATTACAAAGACTATGCTGCTTACACGGAAAATCTCGGTGCAAACTGTGTTAAAGAAGGCGGCTTAAATGAAGTAGCTAAGAAGATGAGAAGGTAACTTAATATTACATTTACAGCACTTCCGCCTGCTATGAGGTACGCACACAGTCTCAAAAGTTAGGATAGGAAAGGGATGTGGGTAAAATTGGGCTTCATAATAGCCGGAAGTGCTGTAATCTTAATTATGAGAATTTTTTACTGTGCATTTATCTGCTTCTACCCAAGTAATTTAGCAGGTGTTAATGCAATGCCTAACAATAGCAATAACTAGCGGCATTGGGCATTGGAAACAGGTAGAGGAGAGGAATTCTCCCCCTGCCTGCTATCTCCTGCCTTCTTCACCTGATTTCTACCTTATAGCTAAAGCAAAATGCATAATTAGTAGGAGGTGGCAACCTCCTGTGTTGGAGAAGTGTCTCATCTTAAAGTAATAGACGCCATAATCCAAAGCGTCAATTAGATACTAATGTGATTAGATGACCAGCATGAAATTCCAACTTTACTTAGGCTTTTTATTTTCCCAGATTAAAGTACGTCATTGGTGGGTAAGTGTCCTCTTGTGGATTGCAATGGTAGCCCCAGCTCAAGCGTCTGTAATTCTGCGCGTGGCAATTGAGAGGGGAGTTGATCAGGTAAAAGTGGGCAGTTCCACCACTGGGATCGTGAAGGATAGTACGGGCCGGACTCTCGGACAGTTACCAGCGATGAGTGCATATTATGCCCAAGCTATTCCTGGCGGTGTGGCTTTAGATAAGTGGCAGTCTGGTTTATTTTGGATTGAGCCAACAGGTAAAGGATTTGTTTATATTGGCGATCGCTGGTATCGGGGTAGAACTCTGGTTGTTCCCACAGACAAAGGCTTAACGGCTGTTAATTGGGTTGATGACCAAGAGTATCTCTACAGCGTTCTTGGTGGCGAAATGAGTGCTAGCTGGCCCCAAGAAGCACTAAAAGCCCAAGCGATCGCAGCCCGCACTTACGCCCTCTACGAACGAGAAAAACAACGGAATAATCCCGTTTACGATTTGGGCAATACCCCCGATCGTTGGCAAATTTACAAAGGCGTCATCAGTGAATCTCCTGCTACTTACAAAGCAGTTGATGAAACAGCAGGACAGGTACTAACTTACAAAAACCGGATTATTCTTTCAGTCTTCCACGCTTGTTCTGGAGGACACACGGAAAACGTTGAAGACGTTTGGGGAAATGCGTTGCCGTACTTGCGGGCTGTTCAAGACTACGATCAAAATATCAGTGAGTGTAATTGGGTAAAAACCTTCTCGGCTAGTGAGATTAGCGCTAAATTCCCTGAAGTTGGCAGTGTAACGGCGATGATTCCAGAGACATACTCGCCTTTCCGCAGTGTTAAAGTCTTGAGAATTGTCGGTAACAAAGGCACAAAGGTTCTACAGCGCGAGGAAGTGCGAACAGCGCTGAAGCTAAAAAGTACCCGCTTTAGCGTCACCAAGGGAGCCGATGGTAGTTTTGTACTTCAAGGGCTTGGCTTCGGTCATGGTTTGGGCATGAGTCAGTGGGGAGCATACAATCTAGCTCGGCAGGGAGTGAACCACTTGCAAATTTTGGGGCATTATTATCAAGGTGTAGCCTTAACACCAATTCAGGCGAAGTAAGGAGAAAGTTAGGAGTTAGAAGTCAGGAGTTAGGAGTTAGGAGTTTAAATAAATCTTAATTATTCACTCCTCACTCTCAACTTTTCACTCTATTCCCCACTCCCCCGTTCCAAGCGCCGTTGCCATTCAGCGTCAATTTGTGCAGAACGCTCAACTTCCTGGTCGAGTAAGTCAGTTTCGCTAGAATACACTAAATCTTCGTTACCAATGACTTTTTCTGCTGCAAATTGTTGGGCATAGTCGATTTTTTGTTGCAAAGCTGCATCAGGACTTGCCAATATCCTTGCTCTGGATAGGCGATCGCGGTTGCGATCGCCTATTTTGCGATTACGCGACTGAATCCAGAAATAACGCAATAACGGTATGCCCAAGAAACCTGCTCCGTAAGCTAATAGCAGCCAATAAATTCCTTGCACAAAAGCTACCAGTCCACCTAATTGAGCAGCAACAGTGCCATCTCTCAATAAACTTCCCAGTACTAAGGCAAGAACAAAATTGAGTACCCCCAACCCAGCACTCAGCATAATTTGCCCGGAAGTTGCAGCACTAAAACGCCAGGGAAATTCCTCCAAGTGGTCTGATATTGCATGACGGCGCTTTTTAACTGCACTCACCTGCAACTCTGGGAAGTAATAAACAATTTGCCCTTCTGGGCTGACACCCGGTTGCCCATTAAATCGCATCAGAACGGGCAGCATATAATCTTCGTAGTCTCTTGTATATCCCTCGCCAATGTCATCCAAATATGGGGCAATTTGTTCTGCTACCACTGCGCCACGGTTACTCCGAATCACCGTAGCAATTTCTTGCCACCGACGTTCTTCTAAGTTGGCGTTAGGATTACCATCGCCAAACAAAAACGAAAATACAGCTTCAAAGAAATTCAGATTGCTTTCTTCTAGCCTTTCACGTCGTCGTTCCTGATAGTGGGTGTCATAATTTGGGCTAAGATACCAGAATAAATTTGGAAAATAGAAGAACCCCCCACCCCCGGAAGTACTGCCCCCATTGTCGCCATCACGATCTGAATTGGCAGCGGTAATGATCATGAAGATGGTAACAGTTATAAGGGCGATGGAAACAGTTAAGAAAATTCCAAAAGAAATGCGAATCAGGTAAAACAGAACACTCCAAATTTTTTTCCACCATTCCTGCAATCGTAATCGGAAGTATTTATTACGCAAAATTGCTCGAAAATTTTGTGGAAAAAGGAAAACTATATCACCTGAATCCGCCACTTGCAAATGTCCGCCAGCATCAGATGCTAGGGCTAACAAGCTTTGATTAGCTTCAGCGACGTTCAATCCTGCCTGGGTCGCCACATCACCAACGGTGACACGGTAGCCCAGTTTTTCTACAGCTTGCATGATGGTGGGACTAGGAGCCATTGCTCTCCCCTCCTGTTGAAACTTAATTCCCTTTTCTTAAGTATAAAGTTTTATTTGAAGCGACTTGCAGGGGCAGGAATGAAGCATGAAATTATTAAGTATAGAAATTACATAAATTTGGCAAAGCGACACCGAAATATATTTACCAATAAATAAACAGACATATAGTATATTATAATCATTTGCCTCAGTTTGGTTAACCAGCAAATTTTCTGCTCAAATATGGTTCAGTATACTCTCGCTCAAAGCCCAGAAATTATCCTTAGTGTTTCTGGAAAAGATTCAGCAAAAGCCCGTGATAAAGCAATGGATCAACTCATGGAACTGATGGATGCAGGTAAGCTACCCACGGAACTAGAAGAAGGATTTGGCCCTCAACAATTAATTGAAGTTAAAGAGTCAACTATTGATACTGCTAGCGGAGAGGATACCATTACACAAGCTGTCCAGGTTCTAAGTAACCTGGCCACACTCAAGCTGAAAGTTCAGGAATCACGAGATGAAGCGTTGGAAATTCGCAAAGCGGTTGATGTTCTGTTCACCGATGAGTCGGTGACAGAAGAGGAAATTACTCGACTTAAGGAAGGTTTTAAAGTTCTCAAAAATTTTGCCCAAGCTAATGTGCGTTACCAAGAAGCGCGATCTAAAGCAGAACAGGCTCGGCAGACTCTGGATCAAGCTCTCAAATCGCCTGAAAAGTAACATTTACAGACTTATATGCATTGAGATTCGTCTTAAAAATCTAATTAAACACTCTAAAAGACAGGCTGTTATACCTGTCTTTAGATTTACTGGGGCGCTAGGATTCGAACCTAGGGATGGCGGGACCAAAACCCGCTGCCTTACCACTTGGCTACGCCCCAACGACTTCACTCTAGTTAATATAGCAGTTAGCCCTGGGTTATTGTCAAGTACTTTTATAGTTAATTTCAGACAAGGAGTTTTTACAGGAGAAGATTGATTGGTTTGAATTCCTACAGTTCAAGTTAAGTTGAAGCAAACAGGCAAAGGCAGAAAGTTCAACGAGGATCATACCTGTGATGCCTTCGCATCTAAATCTGCTCTGTTTGAGCATGAATGGCTTTGGAAAGATAATCAGAGTATATCCTTATACAAAAAAAATAATCAATCGCGGAGTGAGCAGGGGAAGAAGATATCTGTATAATCGTATTGGATAGAGAAATTCAGTAATTTAATGTTTGGACTTCCCTTATCTTATCGAGGGCTTGTTGCTAAAGTGCCATCAACTAGCAATATATTCGCTTCAGGAGCATATTTAGCCTTGCTTCAAAATGTAAACCAGTTACTCCATCCTCTACAATTTTAACGATGTCACCTAATCTGGACATGAGTACAGCTAAAGCACAGGCAAAAGCTTCAGCCATAGTTAAATTTATATCTGTAACTATTTCCGCAAAAAACTAAAATTTTAGGAATTATGTAGTATTTTTGGTAAAAACTAATTAATCAATTGTAATTAGTTCTAGATCAATTTTTTGTCTACTTATAAAATGCAAAATTTTAGCTATTTTAATCAGCATAATTATTGAATAGCTATTTTGTGATTTAGCGAGTATCCAGTTACTAGTTTTAGCTGAAAACATAGCTTTACCTATAGATAGACCTTTGAGCTTTTCAAGTATTTCATAGTTAGCAGCTTTGAATACCGAGCCACAATTAGGTGCTGTATTATCTTGATGTTCTTTTGCCCAAATTTGCCTTGAAGTTAGAGGATTTTCGGTGAATTCTGTTGGTTCAAACTTGAAAATTGCACTCAATATCAGTTTTGAGTGTATACCAGTAAACATAGTTTCTCGATAATCTCGTACAATTTGACTATTTTCAAGTGTTTTTATACATCCATCCTCAAAGAAAGTTACACTTTCAACAAAGTCGTATATTGTACATCCATGTTGTCTTCCTCTACCAGCGTTCATTGCTAATGCACCACCAATAGTTGCTGGTACAGATGCAAGATAATAGAAAGAATCCAGGGAGTTTTGATAACAATACTTTAATACCTCCATCACTGAAGCAGAAGAAGATACTTCAAGTCTGTTATTAGGTAAAGGATTTGTGTACTTAGGTAGTTTATTTTTCAGTATCAATGATTGAATATTTTTTTTAACAAACAGGGTGTTAGAGCCATTTCCAATTATATAAATCTTTACTTTGTTTTCTTTGGCCCAATTACAGTACTCCTGAAGGTCATCTACACTATTGATCTCTCCTACTCGCTCAAAGTAATGTCGTGTTCTATAGTGTGAAAGACTGTTTGATGTTAAAGACTCAATCTTTAAATTAGACATCTTAACTCTTTCTACTCCTTTTGGATTTTTGATAAAGATAAACAGTTTGCTTATCATTTTGCAAACACGTCACAGCCATAAAATAACCTATTTTTAAAGTATTCGTTATTCTTTATTCCTGATTTCATCCAACATTACTTTACTTTTACTATCGATTTCTGCTTCTAAAATCGCTTCAATTAAATGTTTTTTTGATTCCATAATTTTTGATTCTAGAATACTGGAGACTGATTCATAGTCAATATCAAAGATTTGCTTGTTCAATAATTGAGGTTTTAATTTTTCCGAAAATATACGGTTTGTCAAGCCAAAATCATTAAGCAAATCTTTTACCTTATTTGATTTGTCACTAGGAAGAAGTACTGTAAAAGGTTTATGAAAAATAATAGAAAATACAGTGCCGTGAAAAGTATTAGTCACGATATAAGATGCTTCACTATGTAATCCAATCCATTCTTTTGGACTAGCAGTTTCTAAATTTATTTGCGCTAATTTCTCATATCTACCGACTGAAACTATAGTTAGATTTTGCTCTTTTGCCAGTAATTTGATAAACTCTTCTTCCTCTGCTTCCATGTCCGCTTGAACATACAATAAAAGATATTTATTTGTTATCTTTGGAGGATTTTTAAGTGCATCATACTTAATTAGGAAAGTAGGATCTAAAACTTTTACCGCTTTTTTATTGCATTCATTAGCAATAATTTCTACACTATTAGAATCACGAACTAAAATGGTTTGAAACTGATTAATCAATGTACATATTTCTTTTTGATAAGGTCCTAATTTTGTTGTATTACCAAAACTTGCTGCATAACTTATTTTACGAGTAGTTTTATTACTAACAAAGTCTAAAAAGAAAGAAGAATTATACCCTCGAAAGGAATCTATACACCATATTTGGTCACTGCCACATATTACTACATCATACTTATCATGATAGTATTTAAAGCCTTTTTTATCATAAAATCTTTTCTGGCTTAACTTAACATGAGAAAGGAGGAAGCTTCTCATTTTCCAATATTTTGAAATATTAATTAAATATTTTTGATTAATACGAATTTTCTTACTTTCATTAATGCTAGACTTTACTCTTTTAATCGGAAGTAAAGGTCTGAAATACATCCATGCTATTTTAAGAGGGCGATAGTCTATTATTTCAACATCATAGCCTTGACTGTTAAGAAAATTCCAAAGAGCACAAGCCTGGAGTGTTGCTCCGTAATTGTCTACATGGTGAAAAGTTAGAATTCCGATTTTCATCTTTGCTCCCTTTGATAAACTATGAATTTCGTCTTAATTTGATAGCTCAAATTTTTAGCTAATTAATTTTCTAAGATTAGATAGATTTCATTTTTTGGTTAAAGTATCATAGTTTTAAGCATATTAAATTAATTCATAAATATATATTTAAATTCGCTATTATTTCTACATAACAAAGCTTATACTTTTGTTTTGATTTTAATATTCAAACTTTCTCCTAAGTCAAGTAGCCGTCTGAAAAGCTTGGGCGAGATTACTGAGAGAGTAAAAATATAAATCGAGATACCGAATATCGCTGAAATACCTAGTAACATCCATGCCTCAAGAAATTTTCCTAAGAAATACTTAGTAGTTAACATAGTTACAATCATTGCTCCAGAAGCTACTAAAGGTACTATGTATAAACGCAGATAGTTAATTAAATTTATCTTAATAAGTTTATTAATAGCTAATAAAGAAATAGGTAAGATGAGGTAGCCACGAATTACATAAGCAGAAGCAACAGCTACAATACCTAATCTAACTACCAAAGCAAAACCAATGACATTAGTAATTGTATTAATCACTTGTATCCATAGCCTCCACGAAGGTTTTCCTAGCGCCAGAATTACAGAATTGTTATAAAAGAAAATCAGATGAACAGGACCAATAAGAGATAGTATTTGCAATACTGGAATGCTCTGAATCCACTGCTCACCAAAAAATACTTTTATAAATTCAGTTGCTAATACTGGTACACAAAGAAATATTGGGAAAGCAATGAGACTTGTGAACTGAGTAGCAGTATAGAAAGCGCTTAGTAATCGTTCTGGTTCTGCCTGTAACCTAGAAAATATTGGTAGTGCAACCTTAGTTGTAGTACTGATTAAAACCTGCATCATTACTAGCAGTAATTTGTAGGCAACCGAGTAATAGCCTAATGCAACTAATCCAAGATAGTAGCCAATTAGTAAGTCATCGGATCGGCGATTGAAAAAGTTAATTATATTAAATGCAGATATATTAATTCCAAAGCTAAAAAGCTCTTTAGCGTGTGTGGTAGAAAATTTGAATCCTGGTCGCCAATCGCTAACTCGCCACAAGACTAAAACCTGTATAAAACTACCTGATAGTTGTTGACCTACGAGACTCCAAACGCCAAAGCCTAAAAAAGCCATCCAAACGCCAACTATTCCACCTATTATCACTGCCAATAGTGAGCGGATTGCTAAACTTTTGAAGGCAAACCTACGTTCAAGAACCGCTTGCTGCACGCTGCTCAATCCATTAAATACAAAGCTTATAGATAAGAATTGTATGATTGGTACCAACTGCGGCTGTTTAAAGAAATCAGCTGCTAATCCAGCGCCAGCAATACTTAATACTGTTAAAAGTATACTGATTCCTAAAGTTGTCCAGAATGCAGTGTCTAAGTGCTCTGAATCTATCTCTTGACGTTGGATAATTGCTACAGAGAATCCTTGATCAACAAAAATTTGTACAAATTCAATAAATATAGATGCTAAAGCAATTAAACCAAAAGTTTGTGGATTAAGTAAACGAGCTAGAATAAAGAAAACAACTAAAGAGACTACTTGGCGTCCCCAACTTTCTGTAACAGTCCAAATTACACTTTTAACAGCTTTTTGTCGTAAATTTGATGATTCTTTAGGTGATTCCATTACATAGTTTACCGATGAAAGAACCTAGAGTATATAGCTTTGAGATTGCTGGCTACGAGTATCTGGATTATTTATTTTCACGCAAATCAGTTACACCTTATTTTATTTAGATTTTAGTTATAATCAAAGTTTTTTACTCCGAAAATAACATAAAAACTACATAAGGCAATGATTACCGTGAAGAAAATATTTTTGAGCTTAAGTAATTCTTCATAGAAGAGTCTACCATAATCTTCTTGGAAATTGGCAGCAATTCAAAAAACTATTAGCATAAAATTTTCTGATGAGCCAGCCTATTGAATTTTCATATAAAAGGTCCCGTTACTTATAATTTATAGTTTTGAGTCGTATCTAAGTTTTCTAATCAGTTGTTACGACAACATAAAATTTTTTATTTTTTTGTTACTAGAGTATATATATGTCTCAATAATGTTGTGTTCCACAGAATACATCTTCCTTTTGCTTTTTATTAATCCCCTGTCTCGTGAAGAAAGACCGCTGCAATACGACTTGATGATAGTAGTTGCTTCGTAGCCAGCCATATAAATAGTGGAATAGTTTTAGCATAGCGACCGCAAAGTCGGCGCGGTTCTTGAATCCATCGATACAGCCATTCAAGTCCTAAGTCTCGAACTACGCGGGGCGCCCGCTTGTGAATTCCTGCATAAACTGGGAAAACTCCACCCAGTCCAATCATTACAGCTTGTATCTTACCCTTATGTTGAGCTATCCAATTTTCTTGCTTAGGACATCCCAGAGATACTAATACGGCGCTAGCACCACTAGAGTTAATCTTTTGAACCAAAGCTTCATCTTCAGTTTCAGTCAGGGGGCGAAAGGGTAGAGGTTCCATCGCCGCAATCTTCATCTGCGGAAATTCCCGCTTTAACCTTTTTTGCATCCTAGAAAGAACTTCTGTTTGGGAACCTACAAAGAAAATACTAAGATTTTGTGTTTGAGTTAGCTGACACAATGCTAGGAAAATATCCATTCCTGCCACACGGTCTTGATAAAGCGCTCCCATCTTTCGCATCATCCATACCAGAGGCATACCATCAGGAGTAACTATGTCTGCATTTCGTAATACGCTGGCAAACTCTGGATTCCAATGAGCTTCAATGAGCATGTGTACATTGGCTACATATACAGTTTTACTTTCACGCCTCCTCGCCCACTTCAGCATTGTTTGTACTTGATCATCAAAGCGTAAAGCAGTAATGGGAAAATCCAGCACTTTTTTAGTAGGTAGAAGCACTCTTGCCACGATCAATAACTCCTGTGTCCAAGAAAAAAATCCATAGATTACCTAGACCATTCCGAATATTCAAGAATTCAGATAAAATGACTCCTGAGTTTTTGTAGCCTTGTGTCATCGTTGGAAGTTAACACATGGAGATGCAATTGCCTTCTTAGTATACTTTTGACTTAACCGTTAATATTACAATTATTTGCTGCTGTGTCCTAGTTTACTGTTTTAAGCTAGTAATTTCAGACGCTGTTTGACAAAATTCATACTTCCTTCATAATTAATTTTTGATTTGTTCATGCAAGCATTACAATTGCGATAAATTCCTATATATACACGTAGTACTTTATACTTGCTTTAACTAAATAGCAAGTGAAATACCAGACACTCAGCTTGCCGATTTTAATACGTAAATATGCGCTTAAGAGGTCTAATTCAAATTAGGATATTTTAAAGAATGGCTAATAGTTTTTTCTTATGACTTTCCAAATTTATTACAAATTTAATTTAGTCTATGTGTTGAAAAATTCCTAAATTTTATTTTTTTCTGAAATAAAAGCCCAAAAAATAAGGGGAAGATAAACTTATCTTCCCCTGCTCTATTGTTTTTGTCTGGTTTGTTAGCTTCTTTGAGTCTTTGTCGTAACATTTGCCTTTGTTTTTTGAGTTGCCTCTTCCTTGCAGAACCGCCTCTACCTTTGTCATTCCTGCCTTCTTTACGGGGAGATTCCCATCTTTTCAGGCGCATAACTTTTTTACCTCTCTAGTACTTGCTTGGTAGTGGGCAGGAGGAGAATCGAACTCCTATGACCGCAAGGCCGCCACATTTTGAGTGTGGTGCGTCTACCAATTCCGCCACCCGCCCATATATCCAACCTTAACTACTATACTCTAATTAAGTGATTTTGTAACAAGTCTGAAAATTAATTTTCAAAGTTTTGCTGGAATAATTAGGTTTAAGAATTTTCTGGGTTACAGGCGTGGCAGGATCAATAAACTAGGGTCAATATCCTGTAGTTTGGCGCAGCCGCTAAGTGCCATTCCCAGATTTAACTCATCTTGTAGCAGTGAGATGACATGAGATACACCAAATTGCCCTGCTACTGCTAGTCCCCACAAAATAGGTCGTCCGATCAGTACCGCTTTTGCTCCTAATGCCAGAGCTTTGAGAATGTCTGTGCCTCTACGGATGCCTCCGTCCAACAATACTTCTACTTTACCATCTACTGCTGCTACTATTTCAGCTAGAGCGTCTAAAGAAGCGATCGCACCGTCGAGTTGTCTGCCACCATGATTGGAAACAACAATTGCTTTGGCTCCATATTCTACAGCCCGAACAGCATCATCTCCCCGTAAAATTCCTTTAATGACTAAAGGTAGTGGGTTAAGCAATGGGATGTTTTTTAATCCGATTGTCCAATTGAAGAAGCTTAAGGAATAAGAATTAAATAACATATAATTTATGTCCTTGGTTTACCTCACCCTCAATCCCTCTTGTTTATATAGCGGTTCTCAGTTGAGTAGGTACTGAACCCCACCCCCAGCCCCCTCATCGCTTGCGGGGAGGGGGCTATGATGTACATCATGTGATTAGGAAACGCTACAAGGATAGGGAAGCTAGATAATTGATGAAGTTTTGCATTTTATTTAATTCACGTTACTAGGTAATCATCGATTTCTTTGTAAAGCTGGAAAACCCAGCATCTCCGACTGAGTTCTTCTAAAGGAATCTATTTAATAATTCTTCCTTGGATAGTTGCAGCAATAAAGGGGTAAATTCCTCTGGAGGTAATGCCAATAAAGCTTCAGTAATTCCTCTTAGTTCTGCATCTAAAGAACCAAAGCGAACTCGCAATAAATTCTCTATAACATTACGGCGTTCTGCTTGAATTCCTTCTTGGATTCCTTCTTGGATTCCTTCTTGGATTCCTTCTTGGATTCCTTCTTGTTTAACTTCTGCTAATTTTTGCTCGTAAATAGGTGATAAACGCATAATTAAATCTCTATCCTCCTCGTCTATATTCTGATTGAATTCTAAAGTAGTCTTTAAATTCAATAATAAATCAATTGCTTTGGAACGTAAGGGATTGTTTTGGGGAAGTGCTTCTAGTTCGTCTATTGCTTGTTGCTGAACTCTTCCCTTACCTAAAATTCTCAACCATAGTGTTTCTTCTGTACACGATAATTGGTGAATCACCACAATTGCTGTTCTAAAATAATCGCCTAAAAAATTTACTCCTATTCCCCAATTTTCTTCATCTAGGTTAGTTCTAAAACCATCCAATATAGATTCAGAAGCCGTGGGTGATAAAATCCACAAACGTGGTAATTCTGATTCTGCAATCCGAGTTTTATCACCTTTAGCTTGACGCTTTACTTCAGCAAAGATATCAAACAATTTATTTATGCAACTACGGATCTCCGCAATTGTAGCTGCATTTCTAAATGGTTCAACTAATGCAGGTTCAGCCGCAAATTTTCCTAACAGCCCTAATTCTATTGTATTTGTCGATTGGGGTGAAGGTACAAAATAAACATCAATCTCTCGGATTTGGGCTGGAACTTTCCGACTGGTTTCCACTTCTCCCAATGGTTGTAACAATTCTTTAAGATAGTCTTTTGCAAATTGGTCATAAGGAAACCTGGTCATTAGCTGATTTTTTGGCTGTACCAGTATTTTACATCACAGAGCAATCGCCCATAGGTTGCCTAAAGAAATTTAGCAATTGCGATGTCTACGACGGGCTGCGCCAACGCATGAGCGAATTATCTGGAGTATTGTAAGCTAAAACACTTCTAATTTACATAACCAAATTTCATCAGCCGATCTACCAGTTTCGCCATCCGCCTTTGGGTACAACTTCAGTACTTGTAGACTTCAATCCATGACTTTGGATTAAAGATTGATATTCTGTACTGCTTGCCCAACGGTCGATTTCTCGCGCCCGTAGCACTGGCACTGGATGAGTTAACTGGGCTGTGCGGGCAGCTTTGACCATTTCACCTAGTTCGGTCTTGCTAATATCATCGTAAGCGCGGGCTTGGGCAACAAAGGCATCAAGATTCAGTTGTGGCGCTAAGGTGGGGGAACCACCCGCCAGCTTCATCAACACTGACATGACAACTTTGGGGTCTTGGGTTGCTAGTAATGCGGCGCGATCGCAGGTAAACTCAGCACAGCGTACCCATTCTAAAAGCTGTGCCTGTATCGCTTGAGCAACGAAGGTTCCAACATTGGGCACAATCGCCGCAGCTAATATTAATAAATTTACAGGCGTCAAGTAAACGCTATGGTCGCACTTGAGATGCCCCAACTCGTGGGCAATTACTGCCTGTATTTCCTCTGGCGTGAGAATATCAATTAGAGATGTGTGTAGCACAACAAAGGGCTGCTTACCCCGCACAGCAAAAGTATAGGCGTTGGGAGCCGGATGTTGCCGGACGTACAACTGGGGAGGCTCTATATCCAGGATTTTACAGGCATCTAACAACAGCTTGTATAAATCGGGCAGTTGTTTTTCACCCACCAGAATGCTGGAAGCAATATTTTCTACATAGAAAACCTGCTCTGCCATTGGCCCAAGCCAATTTCGCACCAACATATCTATGCCTGGTATTTGCTTGAGCGTTTTGGTAGCTTCCAGGTCTAATGGATGACGAAATGAGTCAGCTTTTAAACCAATCAGCGGGGTTTTGAAGAAGGACATAGTGCAGCAAGCTATAAAAAAACACAACTATAGAATCTGGCTGGTTAGATAAACAGCCACCCACAGTTAGTATAACGATTTAACTAGGCTGGACAGGGGGAACAAAGGGAGAAAATTTTACCTTGTCTCCCTCATTCCCCTTGTTCTTGCCTCAGTCTCAACCTATCAATTTCAACTTGACAGGCTACTGATGGTGGAAGCAATTTCTGCATCTGCTGATGTTTCACCCACACGCAGGATTTTAGCTCCCAATTGCTGCAACTTCACATCGAGTCGATCATAGCCGCGATCGAGGTGCTGTAATCCTTGGATTGTGGTTTTTCCTTCTGCCGCCAGTCCTGCTATGACTAGCGCGGCTGATGCTCGCAAGTCTGTACCTAATACTGGTGCGCCAGACAATTTCGGTACTCCCCGAACGAAAGCAGCGTTGCCTTTAACACGAATGTCTGCCCCCAAGCGATTCAACTCTGAGGCATGACGCAAGCGATTTTCAAAGACAGATTCGTTAATCACGCTGTCGCCTTCGGCCAATGTCAGCAAAGCCATGAACGGCGCTTGCATATCTGTGGGAAAACCTGGATGGTATTGAGTTTCAATATCCGTTGCCTTGAGAGTTTTAGCTGGCAGAATGCGTAAGTGTTCAGGCTTTTCCTCAATTATTGTCACCCCAATATCCCGCAGCTTGGCAATCACTGGTATAAGATGTTCCGGAGCCACTGGCGAGAGAAGAAGTTCGGAACGGGTAATTGCTGCTGCCAGCAAAAACGTTCCGGCCTCAATGCGATCGGGAATGATACTGTAGTCAACAGAATGCAACTTGGGGACTCCTTCGATAATAATCCTGCTAGTCCCCGCCCCCTTAATTTTCGCTCCCATCGCGTTACAGAAGTTAGCTAAATCAACTACTTCCGGTTCTCTGGCAGCATTTTCGATGATCGTTTCGCCCTCTGCGAGGGTCGCCGCCATCATCAAGTTTTCCGTAGCTCCGACACTGGCGATGTCTAAGTAAATCTTCGCACCTTTTAATCTCCGGCTGCTGCCAGGGACGTAGGCATTACAAATGCCATGCTCAATTTGTACTTCCGCTCCCATTGCTTGCAGTCCCCGAACATGCAAGTCAACTGGTCTTGCCCCAATAGCACAACCGCCTGGTAAGGGCATCTGCGCTACTCCCAATCTTGCCAGAATGGCACCAATGGCGAAGAAACTTGCCCTCAGTTGGGTAACTAGTTCGTAGGGAGCTTTTGATGTTTTAATTTCGCTGGCGTTGATGTCTAAAATATCGCCTTGCCGCGTTAAGCTTACACCCAAAGCCAATAACACCTGACCCATCCGATCTACGTCCGCCAATAAGGGGACATTGCGGATACGACAATCGCCCGGACACAGCAAGGCTCCAGCCATGATTACCAGTGCTGCATTTTTTGCCCCGCTAATTTTCACATGACCTCGCAAAGGATGCCCACCCCAAATTTGCAAGACTGAGGAGTCTGCTTCTGGAGCAATTTTGACATCTGGTAAGCTGGTAGAAGGATTGATAAGCCTACCTCCAAAAGTAATATGTATTTTATATGTTTGAAGTTGGTTTTGATTCTACAGTAAAGATTCAAATTGTCCACGTTTTAAAGCAAAATCTTGCATAAAAAAATTGTTTTTTGGTGAAAGATACGGGCTAAAAAGAAGCAATGGTAAGCCTTTTGAGCTTTTGAAAAAATTAACAAAAACGAACGAATAAGTAGGAGTTTTAAGCAAAATTAAATACTCAGTAAAATAACTTAAGTGTTTTCTAAAAATCAATGCCATGCTGTTCAGTTAATATTTTGATTCGACCTAGTTTCCTGAAAAACTCGTTTCCAGTCTGAGCCTAGTTTAAGAAGCGTTATACTTTCACTTGACAAAGGTAAAAAAATACGCAATAATAGAAAATTGTCGATAGCACAAGTGCCAGCGGAACTGGCGGAATGGCAGACGCGCTAGATTCAGGTTCTAGTGCCGCAAGGCTTCCGGGTTCAAGTCCCGGGTTCCGCATATCAATTTTGGATTTTAGATTGCCGATTTTAGATTAATCCAAAATCCAAAATCCAAAATCCAAAATCCAAAATCGTGTTGACCAGTTTACAAAATTCCCTAGTCAAACAAATCCGCAAACTCCACTCCACGAAGGAGCGGCACAAGCAGCAGTTATTTTTACTAGAAGGAACACATCTGTTAGAGGAAGCTTGTGCGGTGAATTACCCACTAGAAACAGTGTGTTGTACTCCAGATTGGCAAGCAGCCCACTCATCACTCTGGGAAGAAGCTTGTAGTAAAAGCGATCGCGCCGAAATTGTCAGTAAAGAAGTCTTGGATGCGATCGCTACTACAGTCCAACCGGATGGTGTGGTTGCAACGGCAAAACGAAGCGATCGCCAAACTCAACTACCCTTTACTGGTATAATGCTAGCTTTAGAAACCGTGCAAGATCCCGGCAACTTGGGTACGATGATCCGCGCTGCTGCTGCTGCTGGAACATCCGGGTTGTGGGTAAGTGGAGATAGTGTAGATTTAGACAGCCCCAAAGTTCTCCGGGCTTCAGCAGGGCAATGGTTTCGCCTACCAACAGCCGTAACCGAAGATTTAAAAGCTACAGTACAACAAAGTCAGCAGGCAGGAATGCAGGTAGTGGCAACCTTACCCAGTGCGACTTTAACTTATTGGGAGGTGGACTGGCGCAAACCCAGTCTGATTTTACTGGGAAATGAGGGTGCTGGATTGTCGCCAGAATTAGCAGCGATCGCAGACAAACAAGTAAGAATTCCTTTGAGTCCTGGGGTGGAATCATTGAATGTAGCGATCGCAGCCGCTTTAATGTTGTACGAAGCTCGGCGGCAAATAAGTCAATCAATTTTGGATTTTGGATTTTAGATTTTAGATTTACCCCATGCATTAATGCAGGGGCTTTAATTAAAAATTTTGGATTTTAGATTTTAGATTTGTTCCACAAATAAATTTGGGGGCTTGAAACCTGTTTAGATTTCAGATTTTGATTTTAATCCAAAATCCAAAATCTAAAATCTAAAATTGTCTCGGTCAAGAGTTAGGAGTTAGGAGTTAGAACTCATAACTTTTCTTTAGTTTTTGTTATTTCTTCGAGATATTGTTCAATATCAGCAACTGCGTCCTCAAGAGCCGCTAAATCAATATCTGTCAAGTCTTGATCGAGTTCGACTTCACTGAGACTACTAGTATGCAGTTGTGCTTGGGGGATTTCTTCATCCTCAGTTGAATTTTCTTGTAAGATATCCTCCAATTGATCGAGGGATTCTTGAAATACTTGATCGGCGACACGGCGCTGTTGTGGCTGACTTTGCTCCATAATATTGACTTGAAAATCCTGATTTACTAAGCTAATTTTGATTGCAGTTCCTACAAATTTAAATTTTGTACTTATAACATCATAGTTGTGTATTCTTGCTCGTCAGCATTACCTGGGTAAAAAATCAATCATTTGTTTTCATTAGAAGAATTAAGATTCATTAAATGGCGAATAACAAACCATTTTTAGTTTGTAACACCTGAGTTTTGGATTTGCAAAAATTTGTCTAACATGACACTGGGAATTGGTCGTGGACGCATTGTCTGTGCATCCACCCAAACCCATAGTGCCTCTGCCGTTACCAACAAATTATCTTGGTTTTGTTTACGAATTTCGTAGCATCGCAAGGCACGAGTCCCACGCATTTCCTTCAACCAGGTAGTGACTTCTAGGGTATCGCCTGCTACTGCTGGGCGTAAATAGTCAATTTCCACTCGCCGCATGACAAATACGCCACCTACTTGCCGATATACATCCAAAGTTAAGCCCAAGTATTCTGAATGCTCAATGGCTGCAAGTCCCTAGATAATTTTGGTAGACGGCGTTATTTACATGCCCAAGGGCGTCCATCTCATAGTGTCGGACGCGTAGCAGAGTTTTGAACGGTAGCATAGTTTAGTTAGTAGTGCGGCGCTGTTTTTTATACTTCTCTATATTAATTTTTCTATTTCAGTGCCTTTACTACCTCATGCGTAGGCATAGCCTGTTCGCGTTCAGCGCAAGTAGTAATTTTTAATGGCTCAACCCACCTTGATTTTATATGGCTCTGCGCTCTTGAGGGGCACACCACTGAGCTATTGCTTCAATTCGTGCTTGCTGGATTAATTCCAAAACTTGTGATTGATTACAACCATAGGTAGATGCTAACAACTCCTCACCTTGTTTTTTTGCCTCCTCAGATGATGCACCAAAGGTCATGATTTCTTCGTCTTGGTTGGCTGTAATTCTCTCAACTGCAATGATACAGATATATTGCGGTTCATTATGTCTTATTTGTTGCACCATTATTTACCTGCCTTTTTCCTATTAGTTATGTATATTTTCAAGTCTAGATAAATCACGAGTCAAAGTGAAACATCGTCAATATTTAAGTAGTTTATGATTTGAAAACACTAACTTTTATACATAATTAAGATAACGTTAAGAATTCTCTCAAAATCGCCAAACTTTGGAGTGTAAACAGTTACGTATGGGAAAATCAAGTTAAGCATAAACAAATATCTTTTTGTAAATTTTTGTTCGTTTTTTAGATTTCAGTAATGCGTTGAGATACATGCATTGGCACTCGCTGCATGAATTAATTTAAATCTCTGTAGGTTAATCTCTGGGATTCAGTAAATAAAGGCTGATACCCCTAAAGATTAACTTTTATTTACTCAATACAGGCTTAATGCATTGAGTCAGTGCAAGTTTAATAAAAATTGGAGGTTATAAAATGGCAATTCGGAATAACTTAGTTACCAATTTCTGGCAAAAAGTACAAAAAGATTCAGTTAGTTGGGGATCGTTAGCCCTTTGGATCAGTGCATTAGTTGTTATGTTAGTAATGCTTACCATGTTTGCTAACGCTTAATCTCAGCAAGTTGATTCTAGTTCCTGGGCAACAGCCTGGGAACTAAACATAGGGTAGACTTTCATCCCTAGAAAACTCAAATTATGAACTGCAAACTTCTGGTAACAATCGTGGTGCTAGCTACTACTAGCTTTGTTACTCCTGTAAAATCTCAAGAACCTACTACCGACACTCCAGCAAAATCGAATCAAGTTTTGAATGCTTGTGTTCAGAATCAAGCAGAAACTTTACCGAATCCCTTTAGTGATGTGCCAAAAGACCATTGGGCTTTTAAAGCGGTTATGACTATGCACTACTGCGGTGCATTCCGTAAAGCTACGCCACCAGCTTTATTTCAAAAACTACAACCAACAAATAGCCAGCAGCGATCGCAGAAACAACCGCAGTTTCAAAAATAAGGCGTTGCTGACTAAAAATATAAAAGTTTGAGTAGCAAAAGCCACCGATTGAAATTTCGATGGACGTTGAGAGGAAGAGAATTGTGCTAGATGCAAAAAGTGTGCTATTTGGTATCTAATGGTATTTTTGCCTTTTGAAACACCTGCTCAACAGTAAATTCCAGTCCCTCAAATAAAGAATCTGTGAGTAATTCGTCTCCCATATAAGTTTGTGGTGCTGCATCTGGATAAAAAACAGTAATACTTCTGGCTTTACTATCTACCACCCACACCCGCAGCACCTTAGCATCCAAATAGTTTTTGGCTTTAGCCGCCATTTGTCCAAAGGTTTGTCCGGGCGAAATAATCTCAATAACCAAATCAGGAGGAACAGGACAAGCTTCGTTTTCATCCCAGTTGGGCGGTAAACGTTCATAAGAAATGTACACAATATCTGGAATTGGCACCCAATCTCGCCCCCGACGGGTTAATGCAATAGCCCATTCTGGGCAAACTTCTCCTTTCCCCTCACACGATTGCTCAATCAAATTGAGAAGGACACGGGTAAGTTTTGCGTGAAAGAATTTTGGTGACATTTTAGGAATTGCTTGACCATCAACAAGTTCATAAGTTATATCTCCTTCGCCTGGTGAAAGATTTAGGAACTCTTGCAAAGTTAATTGATTTTTGCCTTGGAGTATCATGGCTCAGTAATTCGTAATTCGTAATTCAATTCTGACTCCTGAATTCTTCTTCAAATTCTTCACATTCCCCGCAACACTTGCCGAATAATATCTGATGGCACTTCATCGGTAACTGTTACTACACCAATCTCTGTTGGTAAAACAAACCGCACTTTCCCTGCTTTGACTTTCTTATCTAATTGCAACGCGTCAATAATTTCTTCAATATCTACCCCAGTTGGTAACTGAGTCGGTAAACCTGCTTTTTGAATTAAAGCATTTTGACGTTCCGTGTCTTCCTTTTGCCACATTCCCAATTCCACTGCAATTTGACCGGCTGCTACCATACCAATGGCCACCGCTTCACCGTGATTTACTAGACGATAACCAGTCAAACTTTCCACTGCATGACCGATAGTATGTCCATAGTTGAGAATCGCCCGCAATCCGCCTTCTTTCTCATCTTTGCTAACAACATCAGCTTTAGCTTGACAAGAACGCATTAATATGGTTTGTATCAGGTCAGGTTTTACATAGCGGAGTTGGTCGAGGCGTTTACTTGCTTCCAATTGGGCAAACAATTCGGCATCCCAAATTACACCATATTTAATAACTTCTGCCATTCCTGCCCGAAACTCACGCATAGGAAGAGTTTTCAATACTTCTGGGTCAATCAAAACCAAGCGCGGTTGATGGAATGCCCCAATCAAGTTTTTGCCGTGGGGATGATTTACGCCAGTTTTGCCACCAATTGCCGAATCTACCATCGCTAAGAGAGTGGTAGGAACTTGGACAACATTAATGCCGCGCAGCCAAGTTGCGGCTGCAAAGCCAGTCATATCACCAATTACACCTCCGCCCAAAGCGACCATAGTAGAAGAACGTTCTAGGCGGTTTTCCAAGGCGATATCGTAAAGTTTTTGGATGGAATTGAGAGTTTTGTAACGTTCCCCTGGTGGTAGGGTGCAGCTAGCAACTTCAAATCCAGCAGATATCAGGGATGTAATTACTCTTTCCCCAAAATGCTTAAAAATCGTTGGATTAGAAACTAGCAGTACTTTCTTGCCTAGCTTGAGACTGGCCATCTGCTGACCTAGTTGATCTAAACTCGAAGGTGCGTTAGCGTAGCTCAACGTTCGCGTAGCGTCTCGAAGAGAAGTTATCGCAATCTCATAAGACTGGTCTGGTAAATTCACATTAATTACAGAAGTCATTGCTCAACCCCTAAACAAGCGCCCGTGGGCTGTATTGTATCGCAATCTGGGGAGTGGGGAGTGGGGAGTGGCGATTGGAGAAGAGTTTTCCAATGCCTAATGCCCAACAACTAATGATTCAATATATTTAGGAAGTATTGTGGAGAAAAATAAATGTTTGCAATTGCAGCTTACATCGGCTTTTTAGGTTTGTTCTTTGGTTTGGCTGTCGGTTTGCTGTTTGGTCTGCGGACTGCCAAGATAATTTAGCCGAGACTCTTGTGGGGCGGGCATCTTGCCTGCCCTCAGTTAGGGACGGGTGAGACACCCATCCCACAAGAAAGTATTTATCCGACAACAGCCGGACTTGCTACCTTTTCTTGTCTTTGGGAAGGCGATCGCATTCCCAAACCAAGTAAATTCAGCATTTCTCGATCGCTATCATAATCTGGACAGGGAGTTGTCACCGTCAACATTTTGTTGTCGTCGCTAGAAAAGATAGAATTGGCTCCTGCCATAAAGCAGAAAGCTTGTTCAACTTGAGAAAGTCTAGCTCTACCTGCACTAAGACGCACATCAGAAGCTGGCATTAAAATTCTGGCTGTAGCAATCATCCGCACAATATCCCAAATGGGAACATCAGGCTGATTTTCTAAGGGTGTACCCGGTACTTGTGAGAGAATATTAATTGGCACTGACTCTGGATGCGGATGTAAGTTTGCCAGAGTTTGTAACATACCAACCCGGTCATCAACAGTTTCGCCCAAACCAAGGATACCGCCGGAACATACAGTAACATTTGTTTGACGGACATTCTCAATTGTATTCAAGCGATCGCTATAAGTTCTCGTAGTAATAATTGTGCTGTAATATTCCTGCGAGGTATCTAAATTATGGTTGTAGGCGTAAAGTCCCGCTTCTTCCAATTTCCTGGCCTGATTTGCTGTCAAC
>Ga0209490_10001245_pt1 | contig 24818 bp, 23 predicted proteins | sample MAT06_FD_187209 | JGI IMG/M metagenome (GOLD analysis project Ga0209490, IMG submission 187209) | Freshwater microbial communities from Lake Fryxell liftoff mats and glacier meltwater in Antarctica - MAT-06 (SPAdes) (version 2) | ecosystem: Environmental > Aquatic > Freshwater > Ice > Liftoff... | reverse complement strand
AAGCTGTGTTTTTAGTTCAGTTACCATTTTTAACACGCTTTGTTGAATTTCGTAGGACGTTTCCCTGAGATTGATTCCTCTGTCGGAAAGTTTCCGCAAGTAAATCTGTTATTCCAAGAAATTTGATAATATAACTCAATACGCTTGGGTTAAGCATTTTTTTCTTCTCTCTGTGTCCTCTGCGCCTCTGCGGTACCCTGCGGGAAGCCGTACCCCTCCGGGGAAGCAAGCTACGCGTAGCGTCTCGTAGAGAAGCGTCTACGTTAAAAATTTGACCTTGATAAAGAGTTTTAGCCTTAACCCAAGCGTATTGGAATATAACTAACTGGACAAAACTGCAACTCAAGTTCAGCTACTTGGTTTTGCTCGGTAGCGATACGCGATCGCCTACCGCCGTCGGGTATACCATCGCACCACATCAAAAGTGCAGTATTTTTTGGGATAATGCGGTAAGCAAAACTATACCGTCAGGCTTATCATTTACTTATACTTGCAACTCAAATCCAGGTAATATATCTTCTCCAGAAACAATCGCTGGCATTTGCACAACTTCTACAGCTTTCAAAAGTCGATAAATTTCAACTTGACGATCTTGAGGATTAATCAACCAACCCAAGCGCAGACCATTTTTAATGTATTCCTGCATTTTCTCTTGAATTGGTGCAAGCCGATCTGTCTCCGATCGCAGTTCAATCACAAAGTCGGGTACAAGTGGCGGAAATTTTTTTCGTTGTTCTGGTGTTAAAGCTTCCCATCGCTCCAATTTTACCCAAGCAGCATCAGGGGAACGTTTTGCACCGTTGGGAAGTATAAAGATAGTTGAAGAACTAAAAACTTTCCCTAATTTAGCTTGACGATTCCAAATTTCTAAATCAGCGATCAGTCCAGCTTCTTGATTTCCGCTTTCTCCTCCTACTGGTGGCACAATTATTAATTCTCCAGTTGCATTCATTTCCAGGCTTAAATCACGATTGGCAATACACAATTGATAAAATTGCTCATCGCTTAAATGAGCAATCGGTTCTAGATTTAGCACAACAGTATTCATTAAACCTTTCCTCGTGCCTTTTTTGCTAACATCAGTAGGAAATTCTTGCTTGTTGGAAAATTTCTTGAGGTGTAATTTGCAACCCTCCTATACTTGCAACTCAAATCCAGGTAATATATCCTCTCCAGAAACAATCGCTGGCATTTGCACAACTTCTACAGCTTTCAAAAGTCGGTAAATTTCAACTTGACGATCTTGAGGATTAATCAGCCAACCCAAGCGCAGACCATTTTTAATATATTCCTGCATTTTCTCTTGAATCGGTGCAAGCCGATCTGTCTCCGATCGCAGTTCAATCACAAAGTCGGGTACAAGTGGCGGAAATTTTTTTCGCTGTTCTGGCGTTAAAGCTTCCCATCGCTCCAATTTTACCCAAGCAGCATCAGGGGAACGTTTTGCACCGTTGGGAAGTATAAAGATAGTTGAAGAACTAAAAACTTTCCCTAATTTAGATTGACGATTCCAATTATTTAAGTCTGTAATTAAATCTGCTTCTTGATTTCCGCTTTCTCCTCCTACTGGTGGCATAATTATTAATTCTCCGGTTGCATTCATTTCCAGGCTTAAATCACGATTGGCAATACACAATTGATAAAATTGCTCATCGCTTAAATGAGCAATCGGTTCTAGATTTAGTACAACAGTATTCATTAAATCTTTCCTCGTGCCTTTCTTGCTCACATCAGTAGGAAATTCTTGCTTGTTGGAAGATTTGTTGAGGTGTAATTTGCAACCCTTCAAATAAGGAATCTTCTAGACTATCAGTACCGCGTTTAGTTTGAGGGAGAATATCAGGATAAAAAATAGTAATAGTTTTTGCTCTAGGATCGATAATCCAAACTCGTTGAACTTTAGCTTTTAGATAATCAGTGGCTTTTTCTGTCATTTCTCCGAAAGTTTGGCCGGGGGAGATAATTTCAATGACTAATTCGGGTACAACAGGACAAGCCTCATCTTGCAACCAATCAGCAGAAAGACGGTTATAAGAAACATAAGTCAAATCTGGTACAGGAACCCAGTCTTGTTGATTTCGTGTTAGCTTAATTGCCCATTCAATTACAACCCGCCCCTTTCCTTGCGCCCATGCAGACAATAGTATAAATAATGCACCAGTTATCGAACTATGAAAGAATTTTGGTGCCATCTCATCCTTTTGGAATTTGGGAACAGCTTCACCATCAATGAGTTCGTAGGTGATATCTTCTTCGGGAAGTGTAAGGAATTCTTCGAGGGTGAGTTGGGTTTTAAGTTGAATCATGGTTGATCTTGTGGAATTTACTAGCAGATGCGATCGCTACAATATTCAACCTTCCTTTGATAACCTTATTGTATTGCTCAGTTGCGATCGCAGGCTTTTACTGATTTTGGGAATCTAATTGCATAGCCCCCAAATATTTAGTTAAATAAGGCGAAAAAACTTCATAAATCAAGGTTAATGGCTGTCCATGATGCCAAAACAAGTAATGGCGACCCCAAAAAGGCCCAGTTACATCAAAACCAGACTCTAGCGCCGATGAGTCACCGTAGTAAATTCCTCGAACATCCCGATACAGTTCTGTGCGGAGACGAGCTAAACTCGCCCAAATTGGTAATGAACGATTTTGCAAATACTCATCTACATGACTAGCTTCCCACCACGAGGTAGCATAGGCTAATCGTTGACCAGAAGCAGTCCGCAGCCAAACTTGTCGCCGTAGTCGGGGCCCTGGGACAGCTTGAATTAAATCAGGTGCAGCATCCAATTCCATGCCAATCAATGACATATCAATGACATCTACTTCTACAGGCTCACCTGTAAGCAATTCTAAGTGACGTGTTGGAGAGCCGTCACCCAAAAGCATTAGCTGCCAAGCAGGTGCTAACTGAGTATGGGGTAAACTTTTTTGAATTACTTCCTCCCCTCCTTGCCAAATCGGAGTGAGGCGATGCCAAGCTGCTGGCAGTGTTAAGTTGTTTGTCGGCGTAAAAGTAATACTCAATGCTTTTTACAAAACTTCACGTATCTCTATAAAAGCATAAAAAACCTTAGCTCTACCAAGATTTAAGGGTCAACAGTCTAAGGTATATTGACCCTTGACTATTGACCCTTCACTAATAAACAAAATATGCGGATGGCGAGACTCGAACTCGCAAGGGCATTGCCCACACGCACCTCAAGCGTGCGCGTATACCAATTCCGCCACATCCGCACGGAATCTCTAAACATAGACTATAGCATAAGAAACTAATTATAGTAAGGTGATATCTAAAGTTATATTTCTCAAAAATATAACTTTTCTCAAGGCGGTATCAGACTGACAGAAATCTAGCATCTGCACAAGTGATATTAAAAAGGGTAGAGCGACTGTGAGAGGTGTGGTGCGATCGATCATCGCGCACCCGCCCGACGTAGGCGATGTCTACGACGGGCTGTGACGCTCCTGCGTCGCTAACGCTACGCTATCGGTGTCGCCAAAACCCAGTTTAGTAAGCTAGCTAAGACTTACAGCAGCAATGTTGTTAGTCTAGTAAGACTCGTAAAGGCAGCAAGCCTGCAATATGCGAGTTTGCTTAGAATCAGGGTGGCAAATCTCCTGTGATAATTTGAAATAATGCGAAAGCGTCGTTTCAAGTTGGATCAGAGAAAATGTGAATCTACTGGTAATGATATCGAAACTAAAAAATGAAGTTTGACAAAATATTAATTGCCAATCGGGGAGAAATCGCCCTTCGCATTCTCCGCGCCTGTGAAGAAATGGGGATTGCGACAGTTGCGGTTCATTCCACCGTTGACCGGAATGCTCTCCACGTCCAACTTGCTGATGAAGCGGTTTGCATTGGCGAACCTGCTAGCAGCAAAAGTTATTTGAATATTCCCAATATTATTGCTGCTGCACTGACACGCAATGCTACTGCTATTCATCCAGGCTATGGCTTTTTGGCAGAAAATGCCCGGTTTGCAGAAATCTGTGCCGACCATCATATTGCTTTTATCGGCCCAACTCCAGAAGCTATAAAGCTAATGGGGGATAAATCCACTGCCAAAGAAACCATGCAAAAAGCTGGAGTCCCGACAGTACCAGGTAGTGAGGGGTTGGTAGAATCGGAGGAAGAAGGATTAAGATTTGCCAAGGATATCGGCTATCCAGTGATGATCAAAGCCACAGCCGGTGGTGGCGGACGGGGTATGCGCCTGGTGCGTTCTGAAGATGAATTTGTCAAACTTTTCTTCGCAGCCCAAGGGGAAGCAGGAGCAGCTTTTGGGAATTCTGGCGTTTATATAGAAAAATTTATTGAACGTCCCCGGCACATCGAATTTCAAATTTTGGCCGATAACTACGGTAATGTCATCCACTTGGGCGAACGGGATTGCTCAATTCAGCGCCGGAATCAAAAGCTACTAGAAGAAGCCCCAAGTCCGGCTCTCGACCAAGACCTGCGCGAGAAAATGGGACAAGCTGCTGTCAAAGCTGCCCAATTCATTAATTACAGTGGGGCGGGTACTATCGAGTTTCTCTTGGATAGATCGGGTAAATTCTACTTTATGGAAATGAACACCCGGATTCAAGTAGAACATCCTGTAACAGAGATGATTACTGGAATAGACTTAGTTGCCGAACAAATTCGGATTGCTCAAGGGGAAAGACTCAAGCTTACGCAAGAACAAGTAGTCTTGCGGGGTCATTCGATTGAGTGCCGGATCAACGCTGAAGACCCAGATCATGACTTTCGCCCTTCTCCTGGACGGATTAGTGGCTATCTGCCCCCTGGAGGCCCTGGTGTTCGCATTGATTCCCACGTTTACACAGATTACCAAATCCCACCTTACTACGATTCTTTGATCGGCAAGTTAATTGTTTGGGCCCCAGACCGACCCACTGCTATTAACCGCATGAAACGCGCACTTCGGGAATGTGCCATCACTGGACTACCTACCACAATTGGGTTTCATCAAAGAATTATGGAAAATCCACAATTTTTGCAGGGTAATGTCTATACAAGTTTTGTCCAGGAGATGAACGGCTAGGGAGTGGGGAGTGGGGGAGCAAGAATTTTAGATTTTAGATTTTGGATTTTAGATTGAAATTTAATCCAAAATCCAAAATCCAAAATTGAATTGCCCCATGCCCCATGCCCCATCCCTAATTAACACGAGATAGCATAGTCAGCAATCCTTGTTGACCTAGTAATATTTCTCGCACCAGACTGAAGATACCAACCCAAATAATAGGTGTAATGTCAACTCCGCCTATAGGTTGCACCAGTTTTCGCAATGGCACTAAAAACGGTTCGGTGGGCCAAGCTATTAAATTAAAGGGCAAACGATTCAGATTCACTTGCGGATACCAAGTGAGAATGATCCGAAATATAAATAAAAATGTCATCAGCCCTAACACAGGGCCAAGAATCCAAGCAGTCAGGTCAACACCAGTCATCGGTTTAAGGTACTATCTATCGTAAAGAAAGAAAAACTTAGGCAACGGCAAGCCGCGCTTCGCAATCGCCAGAAAATTTGAAGCTTTGTAAAGCACTCTCATCATCATTTTAACCAAATGCTGCCACTTCCATCTTGAATAGAAAAGCAAACTCTCTCACAGCAGTTACCAAGTTTGGCAGTTCAGAGTTAGAGGCTTCTCAAGAAAGTAATACACTATTAAAATTAGGATGAAGTGTGTAAAAAAAGGTTTAGAAGTATGACGCCTTCTTTAGCAAATTTTCTTTGGAGTCTGCTATGGGGTACTGCAATTGTTGTGATACCCGTTACAGTTGGTCTGATTTTCATTAGCCAAAAAGATAAAATTCAGCGTTCATAATGCTTATGAGGGTCAAAATGACTCTCACAACCGATTGTCTGTCAGCTATTTATAATTGCACTAAAAGCAACAGTGTTTGCCGCTAGAAGCAGTTGTAGCTAACAGACATAGGTTTTTTTATTTTTCGGTGAACAGCTTCAGAGCTTCTTTGCCAGAGGCTTTGAAGCTTCAATATATCGTCTCTAATTACAGTAGTGATTTTAATTGTGACTCGCTAACATAGATTTGATATTGGGAAAACAGCAATGATAAATTTTGGGCTGAACTCAGCCAGTTTTCTGGCTCAGGTAAATTTTGGGGCAAACTCAGCCAGTATTCTAGGAATTTTCCTGGCTGTGGCTGGGGCAGCACTGTATTTTCTCCGCACTGTGCGTCCAGAATTGTCACGGGATCAAGATATCTTTTTTGCGGCAGTCGGTTTGCTCTGCGGCTTCATTCTCGTGTTTCAAGGATGGCGGCTAGACCCGATTCTACAATTTGGTCAATTGCTTTTAGTTGGCACAACTGTGTTTTTTGCAGTTGAAAGTATTCGTCTGCGGAGTATAGCTACCCAGCAAGCAAAGCGTAACACTCCGATTGTGGACGATGAGCGAGAGGTAAGCGGAAATTATTCAATGAACCGCGATCGCAAGAAGTATGGGGCTGAAATGGATGCAGACTTAGATCCATTGCCTTATGAAGACGAGGAGGAACGCCCCCGTCGCCGGATTCAGGGTAGCAGGGATGAGATTTCCACTCGTGATAACTACTACGAGGAGCAATCCCCCCGTCGTTCAGAACGCCGCAACAGCAGCAGTGGTGAAAGACAGGCTCCATCTGATAAAACGCGTCGCCGGACTTCTGGGCGTCCGGTGAATCCCCCTTCTGAAACCTCTGAAGAAGAAAATTGGGGTTCTTCATCTAGGGAAGTTGATGATTGGGAAAGTTCGGGAGGGGAAGTCAGAAAACCTTCTCGCCGTAATAATAACGGGCCCCAGCGTCCCGAAAATCGTGAAGATGATGTTGCTCCCAGACCAAGAAGGCGTCGTCCACCCACTGACTCGACTCCTCGAAGACCGCGCGAAGATGATGAGGCGATCCCAACTGATTATGTGCCATACAACCCGGTTGAAATGCCAAATCAGGGGCGAGATAATTCGACCGATTTTGATGACGATGTTTAAAAGAGTTGATATGGAAGTAGGTTTAAAGGCGACGGAAAACAGTTGAGGTGGAAAAATTTACGCCTACATTTTGGCTCCAAAGACCAATTCATTGGAGCCTGGTTTTTGGTTTAACCAGTTTGCTTGCATCTTGTGGTTCTAACAATATTCCCATAGGGCCTACTTCCCTCAACAGTCGCTACACCGAGGAGCAACCTGCTTTGAGTGGAAATGGGCGCTTTTTAGCGTTTGTATCTAATCGGAATGGTAATCAGCAGCTACTGGTTTTCGATGTGGAGAGGCAACTGTTTATTAGCACGCCGGGCATAAACCGAGCGGAGACAATTGCTGAAAGCCCTAGCTTGAGCTATACCGGGCGTTATATTGCTTATCTTACTAGCGACCAAGGTAGACCAGTAGTGGCGCTTTACGATCGCGCTACGCAACAGTCGCAAATCGTCACACCAACCTATCGCGGCTGGGTCAGAAAACCAAATATCAGCCCAGATGGACGTTATGTTGTTTTTGAAACCGCCAGCCGTGGTCAGTGGGATATTGAAGTCTTAGACCGGGGGCCAAATATTGAGTTAGATATTCCCAACGGTGCAACCGTAGGTTCACCTCCGTAGGAGTTAGGAGTCATTCAATTTTAGATTTTGAATTTTGGATTTTGGATTGAAGGAGAAATCTAAAATATAAAATATAAAATCCAAAATTGGCAGAGTTAAGAGTTATGAGACTATTGACTAATGACTAATGACTAATTATATGAAACGTGTTTTTTTTATACCTGCATTTTTATGCTTAAGTTTATTGACTGGGTGTTTTGGCTACCCTCGCCTTTTGAGTTATCCCTTTGATCCGGGGGGGCGGAGTCTCAATAGTTTAGCGTCGGAATTAAACCCCCAAATTTCTGGGAGATACATTGTTTTTATTACAGACCGACGCGGTAGCCAAGATGTTTATATGTTTGATACGGTGACTCGTGATTTGGTTGATTTGCCGGGTTTAAACTCCCTTGATGCGATCGCAACTCATCCTAGCGTTTCACAAGATGGTCGTTATGTTGTGTTTGGTGCTAGCCGTCAGGGGCGATCGGCTATTTTTCTCTACGACAGGGAAACACGCCAATCACGCAATTTGACTAATAACCTACAATCTGAAGTCCGCAACCCTACAATTAGCGCTGATGGTAGTAGGATTGCTTTTGAATCCAGTAACAACGGGCAGTGGGATGTTTTAGTATATGACCGTTATGGACAGCCGTTAAATATACCTCAAGAACCAAGATGAATTAGAGTTAGGAGTTAGCAGTTAGCGCCGTGTGCGACTTTCTTTCAAACCTAACCCCCAGCCCCTTAAGAGCAAGGGAAGGGGAGCAAGAATCAAAGCCTCTCTCCGTTTCGGGGAGAGGTTTGGAGAGGGGTTCCAAGAATAAGTTGCACATCGCGTGAGTTATGAGTTAAAATTCCTAACTCCTAACTCCTCACTCCTCACTTTTGTTTTCTACCTGTTGCACAGATTCAATGAGCGATCGCACTTGTTCCGTCCCTTCTGAAGGTTCAAAGGACAAGGGAAACTTACCCCGGAGGATCATCCGTAAACCGAGGGGTGCAAGACTGAGTAATCCTTTTAAATCTTTAAAGTAATTACCGACAACTTGTAAACCAAATTGACGTTCATCAATCCAACCACCTTCTTTAACTAAATCCACCAACACTTTTCGGTGACGAATTGAGCGACTATCACTGGCTTGTTTGTGGGTGAGAATTTCTTGTTTAATTTTGGTGATTTGTTCTAATGGTGCAACCTCCATTGGACAAACTGAATCACAGTACAAACAACGGGTGCAACCCCATACGCCTTTAGTACCTTCGTTGTAGCTTGCTAAACGATTTTCGGTGTCGCTATCGCGGGAGTCTGCTACCATCCGGTAAGCTTTGGCAAGGGCATGGGGGCCAACAAAGTTTGGATCAACTTCACGGGCGTTGCATTCAGAGTAACAAGCACCACACATAATACAGTTGCCAGTTTGATCAAGGCGCGATCGCTCTTGTGGTGTTTGCAAAAACTCTCTTTCTGGTACTTGTCGTGCTGCTGTACTCACATAAGGAGCAACTGCTTCTAGATTATTCCAGAAGCTGCTCATATCTACAACCAAATCTTTAATCACGGGCATATTCCCCAAAGGAGCGATCGTGATTTCGGGAATGGGATTTACTTTACTTTGGGATGATGCTATTTGTTGTAATCTGGCAAGTTCACTGCCAACATTTTCCTTACAAGCTAAAGCCGAACGCCCATTAATTCGCATAGCACAGCTACCACAAATTGTATTACGGCAATTTTTGCGAAACGCCAAAGTTCCATCTTGCTCCCACTTAATATGATTCAGGCAATCCAGAATTGTATTACCTGGTTCTGCCTCTACGAGGTAGGTTTGCACCACTGGGGAGGAATTTTGTTGCTGTCGAATGACCTTAAAAATAACTTCCATGACCACTAACCAATATTTTAAAATTGCTTCACCAGCCTCAAAAACCATGATTCAAGGCAGGTAGTTCTGAAAAGTGAGCTATACTTTTTTGATCTTCATTCAAAGCCTGGTGTTAATAGGCTGAGGATGAAAGAGGGACTGATTCTAGTTTAACGATAACCATTCAAACTTTACTTGTAGCAGCGCTATAGGCAAGATTTGTGTCAACTTCTCAGATAAAACGCCAAAAATGTAATCATAGCTTTGCATTGAATTTACCTGTTTAGGAATGTAAAGGAAAGAGCGTTTTACCTTCATCTCTGAGCTAGCGATCGTATCCTAATTAAATGCATGTCAGGTTAGCGACACGTGTTGATGTCAACTTGAGTCAGAGCAACTAACTAGAAAATTCAGCATCAGCTACCGCTTGACGGAATTTTTTGATTATATAGAAGTGTAACTTGGGTATGTTCAATATATAGTAGTGGCAATCAAGCGATAGGGATATGTTAAGAGATTTATTCTTCCCATAGACAGACGGACAAAATTCTCTGACTGCTTTTGAGCAAAAGATAATAAACCGAGGAAAAATCCTCACCACTTTAAAATAAAAGTTATTGTACCGGAAATCCCGGATGCCCGAGACTGTTAGATTTTTGCTTACTCTCAATCAAGAAAATCTTGAATTTAACACATTAGTCAAAACTGCTCGTCTAAATTAGATAAATTTTTATAAAAGGCAGATGGCAATACTCACGCTTGCAATAAAGGGTTAGAAAAATCCTCACTGCTTTTTCCAAGCTTTAAGTCCAGGAATTTAAATAAAAATTTACCAGCAACTTTAATTCAAAATTAAACAACTATTTTGCTATTATTAGTCCATGCTAGTATTTGATGTAAAATTACGAAGACACAAAACAGAATCAATAGCCGTATCAGCGCGGCTACTACTGCTTTGTTGAATCGTAATGTAGAGACAATAAAATTCACGTCTCTACTGGCAGGACAAAAGGGCATAAGCCCATAGGACTCTATTGAAATACTATGCTGTCCTAAGCTTGAGAGGATGAGTAGAAAAAACTCTATCTGCTCATTGGCCAGAGGAGCAAGCACTAAAAGTGGAAAACCTGCATTTTTTGGGATCTACGACTTATTTGGAGTAGAATTAACCCAATTTGTAAAGGTTGCTGAAATTTACACCGCTACAGTAACGCCAAAAGAGAAAATAATTTAATTTCTGATGGCGAATAATGGTTAAAAGTGCCGTGAAATCAGCAAAGTTAATTTCTATGGCAACTATGACCTCTAATTGGTTGTGGACAACCATATATAGAAGTGCTTTTGGCTCCTATCGGCAGGAATTGACCCGTTACACTAGAGTCCTAAGTAGCTCTATGCAAATGCTAAAAAGCCAAATGCCAGCATAAGACTACATCGTTTTTCAGTTTGGAGAGAGTAAGGAAAATTTGAGCATAATGACTGAAACTGCAACCGCGCCATTAACCGGAAAAGCACTACTTGCTAAAGTAAAAGAACTTTCCACCTTGCCACGCCGAGAAAGAGCTAAACAGTGCGGGTATTACACTGTTACTAAGAATAACCAGGTTCGTGTCAATCTCACTGATTTTTATGACGCTTTGCTATCGGCTAGAGGGATTCCTCTAAGTCCAGAAGCACCTAAAGATGGTCGTGGTCGTGAACCGACATATCGGGTTAGTGTCCATCAAAATGGTCAGATTGTGATTGGTGCCACATACACCAAAGCAATGGGCTTAAAGGCTGGAGATGAGTTTGAAATTAGGTTGGGATACAAACATATTCACCTGATCCAACTCGGTGAAAGTGACAAAAAACTAACCTCACAAGATATAGACTCCGACGAATCGGGCGAAGATTTGGAAGACGAAGAGTAAATTTGCTGATGGTAGGGATAAGTTTCAGGTGATGATAACTTGTCCTTACCCGACAGTAAACTAGTACAGGTCGGCGGAAATAAACCTACTATTTCATTACAGCCATAAAGCTCAAAATTAAAGCTTTTTGACTTTTGACTTCCGCGGCTCGACTGAGCTTCGCCGAACGTTCTTGCGGCACTAGTAGCTCTATTTAGAAAATTTTGTCAAAAGTAAAGAATACGATTAGACCCCTTGCAGAAGTCACCAATTTTAGTAGAGTCTTGATTAATCAGCAAGAAATCTATAGTGCAAGAAGTCTATCGTGTTTTTTTTGTTTAGTTTTATAACTTACTTTGAGTCTCCTGTCAACGCTTTATTGGCGTTTATGGAAAATGCACCAGCACTAGTTGTAGTGATGGCATTTTTTATTTTCTGGATAGTTTGCTGGTTGCCAGTGGCAACAGTATCAGCAATATTGCTCAATTGGCAACCCCTTAAACCTTTACAGCCAGAGCAAAAGATGCCGTTATTGGTGTCACTCTACCTATTAGCTCCCCTAATTCTGTGGGGAGTTAGTTGGCTTACCAATAAATCTTTTTCGGATTACGGCTTTATTGGGAATTTTTCAACTCTTGGTTCTTTAGCACTAGGTTTTGCTTTGGGAGTGGTGAGCCTAGCTATTGTATTTAGTGGGCAATTCGGCTTAGGGTGGTGTTTTTTTGAAAAGACGAATTTCAAGTTAGCGCTACCCATCTTGCTACCGATTTTCTTAATAGCGTTATTAGTCGGTGGGATAGAAGAGTTAGTTTTTCGCGGTTTCCTGTTTACTGAATTAGCGCAAGATTATCCAGTTTGGGTAGCAGCAGTAATTTCTAGCTTGATATTTGCCTTGCTACATTTGGTTTGGGAGCAACGCGAAACGGCACCCCAACTCCCTGGATTGTGGCTGATGGGAATGGTACTGGTGTTAGCACGCTTTGCCTCTAGCAACAATTTGGGTTTAGCTTGGGGATTACACGCGGGATGGATATGGGCGATCGCTACCATAGATACAGCAGAACTAATTACTTATACAGGTAAAGTCTCTGACTGGTTCACTGGTAAGAATAAAAAACCCCTCGCTGGTTTGGCAGGAATTCTTTGTGTATTGGGAACTGGAGTGATTATCTGGCTTTTCTCTAGGTATTTTTAACTTCGCTTTAGGCTGCAATATTTGAGAGGCGAGCCTGCTAACGAAGCTTGCCTTTTAAATAATATCTTACAAAGACCGACAAGCCATGCATTATTAAGATAGAACTGGAGCAGAAGTCTATGGCATACAGTGATTTTAGTCTTGTTAAAGTTAGAGATGCATTTAGCTTAACTTTGTCAGAGACACGCAATCTGTTTTTGACTGTAGGCGGGGTGCAGCCCTCTGACTTGCTAAAGCGGTTGCTGGATGAGAACCTAACTTTAGCAACTGCCATTAACAGCGAAAAAGCTCGTTCTGAGTTCTTAATCGCTCCTATTCTGTCTGAGGTGAGGCGACAGTTAAATTATCAGATCAGCTTATTTTCAGGTACAGAGTTCAATATTGATCCTGCTAAAGGACTCTCAGGCTTTTGTGACTTCATTCTCAGTGCATCTCGTGAACAGTATTTTATCAGTGCCCCAGTAGTCACTGTTATAGAGGCCAAAAATGAGAATATCATCGCCGCATTGGGGCAATGTGCAGCCACAATGATTGCTGCTCAGATATTCAATCAAAGAGCAGGAAATGATATTAAAGTCATATATGGAGTTGTGACAAGTGGAACTGCTTGGAAATTTTTAACTTTAGAACAGAATACTGTTTGCATTGACTCAATAGAATATCATGTTAATGCAGTCGATAAGATTCTGGGAATTATATTGCAGACCTTTGAAAGTTCCTTGTCTAAAACCCTAGTTTAAAGAAATACTAAGTAGATATAGGAGTCGTATTTGATTTTTAAAAAAAATCAGTACACTCCGAAAAGGCTTCTTCCCCACTCCCTACTGCCTGTCTATCGCGCTTGCGCTGCACTTCTCTGCGAGACGCTTCTCCTGACCGAGAGGCTTCTCTTTCAGAGACGCTAACGCGAACGCCAACGCGCACCACGCAAATAATTTCAAAAATCAAAGCGGACTGCTATAGGCATAATTAAAGTGAAAATAGGGCGGGCGAGACGCCCACCCCACAAGAGATGATTAATTTAATTTTTGTAGGGTGGGCGTCTTGTCCACTAGAGATTCGTTACGTGACATACTCCTACACTGATGCAAGCATACAGTGTAGACTTCTCAGTGACTCCCGGTATCCCGTCGGACATTAACTGAGCTTTATTTTGAGTCCACGAGATGCCCCTCCGCAGACTTTGAACAAGTACCAAAAAGTATGTTCTACCTTAGTACCGCTAGAATTTTACCCATTCACGGAGATGACAAAAAAATATGTTTCGACTCCGCTCAACACAAGTCTATTCTTGAATGGAACCCCATATTCTAGATTGTCTAGGTTCAGTGTACAACCAGCATTTTCGGCTTTGTTTGTACTTATTTATCATACCATTGGTTGCGGTATTTGCCTTAAGAAATATAATTAATATGGGTCATGGCTCGACATAATAATTAATTGTTCTGGCTACGCCAAAAAACATTAATTACTATATCTCCCCACTCCCGCGCATTCACTCGCGGTGCGCTGTAGACGGGTTTCCCGTCGCAGGCGACTGGCGTCCCGACACCAAGCTGAGTACAGCTATGGTGTGGGGATTCTACTGATTTACCTAAAATATGGAGACTTTACAGATAATGTAAAAACCAATACTGACTTTATGAAAGATTTACAATCGAAGAGACATAAATTAAGTATTATTACGTAAACATAGCTTGATCTAGAATGAATTTCTAAAGAGAAAAAGCATGTCAAAATTGCTGAATAAAGTCTTAAGTGCTATTTTTCAGTGTGATTGTGTGGAGTGTTTAAAAATATGGTTTCATCTATAACTCGGACACCGGGCATTCCCGGAGGTTCTGCTTCTGAAATTGACGCATTGGGGAAAGGGATTGAGAGCAGTTTTGAACTAAATTTAATCCCATTACCAGCAAATGCCTTATTTGGCACAGATGGGATTCGGGGACGAGTGGGAGAATTACTGAGTGCGCCCCTAGCATTGCAAGTTGGTTTTTGGACGGGGATTGTTTTACGTAACCATGCTACTCAAATAGGGCCAGTCATTCTCGGACAGGATTCTAGAAACTCCAGCGATATGCTGGCAATGGCTTTGAGTGCAGGGTTAACAGCAGCAGGGCTAGAGGTTTGGTATTTGGGATTATGCCCCACTCCTTGCATTGCTTATCTCACCAGCATCAGTGATGCCATCGGCGGAGTGATGATTTCTGCCAGCCACAATCCCCCAGAAGACAATGGGATTAAAATTTTTAGTGGCGATGGTGGGAAGTTACCCCAAATATTGCAGGCAGAAATTGAAGCCGGACTGCGTGGCAAAATATCACCTATTGCTATCAGTAATTGCGGACGGCATTACTCACGTTTAGAGTTAGTGGGGCATTATAGCTCGGCGTTGAAAAAACCCTTGAACAGTGCCACAAAGCTTCAGGGGATGAAGATTGTTTTAGACTTGGCGTGGGGAGCAGCAGTCGGGTTAGCACCAGCAGTATTTACAGAAATGGGGGCAGAGGTAATCTGCTTGCATAACGAAGCAGATGGCGATCGCATTAATGTTAACTGCGGTTCCACACACCTTGATATTCTTGCAGCCACAGTAAAAGAACACAACGCCGATATCGGCTTTGCCTTTGATGGCGATGCCGATCGCGTCTTAGCAGTAGACAATAGTGGCAGGCAAGTTAACGGCGATTACATTCTCTACCTGTGGGGACGACACTTACAACAAAACCAACAACTGCCAGACAACCTGATTGTATCTACAGTCATGGCTAATTTAGGCTTTGAGAAAGCTTGGCAACAAATTGGGGGTAACTTAATTCGTACCGCAGTCGGCGATCAATATGTACAAGCCGAAATGTTGCGGACTGGGGGAATGCTAGGGGGCGAGCAATCAGGTCATATTCTTTGCCGTCATTATGCCGTGACTGGAGATGGCTTGTTAACAGCCTTACATATAGCAGCTTTGGTGAAAGAGGCGGGTGTTCCCTTTAGCGAATTAGTAGAGCAAAGCTTCCAAACCTATCCGCAATTGTTGCGAAACGTGCGAGTTGTTGATCGCGATCGCCGTTTGGGATGGCAAGATTGCCAACCTGTGCAAGAAGCGATCGCTCTTGCTGAAGCTGCAATGGGTGATTCTGGCAGAATTTTGGTTCGCGCCTCTGGTACAGAACCAGTAATCAGGGTTATGGTAGAAGCTGCCAATGCTGAACTTACCAACTACTGGACAAATGAATTAGTTTCAAAAGTCCAGCAACACATAGCAGTCTAAGTTACTCCCTTCACCCTAAAAAATTACATACAGCAGTTTGCAAGCCACTAAGGTACAAAATGCAGGAATTAAAATTAGACATAAACAGTTTCTAACTCCTGCCCCAAAACCCGTAACTTTGTACTACATGCAAAAGAACACTGCTGTATCTACTTTTTCTTCTTCCTTTTCCTTTGTGTGCTTCGCGTCTTCATGGTTCATTAAATTAAGTAGCCTTTGGGGAGAAGGGAGTAGCTACTATAGCGTTTCCTAATCACATGAGTTACATCAGAGCCCTCTCTCGAAGAGCGGGGAGGGGGTTGGGGGTGGGGTTCTTGTACTTCACTTAACTGATAACTGATAACCGCTATATCTCACTTTTCAAAAATGCAACTTTTTTGTCGTCACAGCTTCTGCCAATTAACCAGCCTTGGCATCTGCGGAAATTTAGTATTTGCATTTGGACTTTTATGTACTATTGTAAACCTCTTTTATAATAAGAAAAGGGGTCTGTGTGTGTTCATTGATTATCTTTTATAAGGTAGTAAAATGCTTGTTTTTGTTATCCCACTTAAAAGTCAGCAAGTTTCCAATTCCTGGGAGCGCGTCACCCAATTATTTGAAAGATGCCTCAAATCAATTTGCAATCAAACCTCTGTTGATTTTCACGCTATTGTCGTTTGCCATGAACAACCAAAAATAGAATTTAACCATCCCCAGATTACGTATATTACAGTTGACTTTCCTCCTCCCAACGAGCCAAACCCTATAGCTACAGGAGAAACAGATAAAGGGCGAAAAATATTGAAGGGATTAATGTATGCTCGTCAATTTTCTCCAACTCACACTATGGCAGTTGATGCCGATGATTGCATCAGTAAAAACTTAGCCACATTTATTCAGCAACATCCTAACTCTAATGGATGGTTTATCGATAAAGGTTATAAATATAAAGAAGGTAGTAAATATATATATATTAAAAGAAAAAATTTCTATAGGATATGCAATACATCCAATATTATCCGATATGACTTAAATTTCTTACCAGAAAACGCAGAATATAATCGGGGTTATGGATACTACAAATATTATATAGACCACGCTAAAGTCAGAGGCGTATTAGAAAACAAAGCTAAACCTATTGAACCATTACCATTTCCTGGAGCAGTTTACATTGTAGAAACAGGAGAAAATCTTTTTTACGGTTCAATGAAGTTAAACTTCAATTTTTTTGATCGAAAATCCCTAACTCAATCAGTTAAGGATGAATTCGGCTTGTACACGCTATAGCCATTGCAATCCATTTGTATTGTAAGCTATAGATTGTTTTTTAAGGCTGATAGGCTACAGCGCCACTATGCCGAAATCCAAGTCAAAAAATAAAAAATCCAAAAAACAGGCTGAAAAAGAAACTCCTACTTTTAGCCTCAGAGAACAGTTAGCCCAAAAGCGCAAAGCAGCCCAAGCACGTAAAGAACTCATTAGCTTACTCGCCACCGCCACCTTTGGCAGTATCTTAGTTGGCATTCTACTTTATTTCGTAGGTGGAATTAAAGTAGCAGTTACTGCTGTCTTAGGGATATTTGTTATATCCCTTTCCTACAAATACCCGCGCCAAGCGCTATATGCCTTCATCATTTACGTACCTATTGGGGGTACTATCACCTACTACTTGGGCAATAGTCCCATACTCCAATTAGCTAAAGATGCCTTTTATGTTCCAGCCCTAATTGGACTTTGGCAGACTTGCCGTAAACAGGGGCTACCCCTAATTATTCCCCAAGGCATTAAAATTCCACTTTATATTGTTTTAGGTTGTAGTCTGCTAACACTGTTATTTGTTAATGGTGGACAGCAGTTTAACCCGCCTAGCGTGGGATTATTGGAAAAAGCACCCCAAGAAATACCATTAGGTATGGGCATTCTGGGACTGAAAGTATTTTTAGGCTATGTCCCCTTGATTGGTTGTGCTTACTATCTAATTCGTGATAAACGAGATTTTCTATTTTTATCGCGCCTCCAGATTGTCCTAATACTGATTTGCTGTGTGCTGGGATTTATTCAATACCTGTTACTACTAACTGGTGTATGTCAAGGCACTAGAGGTCTTGAAGGAAATGCCCTATTTGTCACATCATTAGAAGCCCGGTGTTATTTTGGGGGAGCGCTCTTATATAGTCCAGAAGAAGGAGTCATTCGCCTACCAGGGACATTTGTAGCTCCTTGGCAGTGGGCATGGTTCTTAATTTCCAGCACCTTTTTTACCTTTGCCACCGGTTTCACCGACCCCTCCCTAATATGGCGGCTGGTCGGTTTGGGTTCTTTAGTGACAGTCTTTATCAATGCTGTAATCTCTGGACAAAGAATCGCCTTAGCTTTAGTACCAATCTGCTTCGGAATTTTGCTATTGCTTACTGGTCAAATTGGCAACCTGAAACGATTTATCCCCATAGGGATAGGACTTGCCCTAGTTCTGGGAATAGCAATGATGACTAACCCTGATGTCGTGCAACAGAGAACCGAGAGTTTTACAGGTCGATGGGAGGCTTCACCACCTCAAGATTTTATCGTTCAGCAATTTGAAGAAAATTGGAAAAACGTAGACGGGCCATTAGGAAGTGGCTTAGGTCGAGCAACTAACTCTGCCCGCGTAATGGGTCAAACTAAGCTGGTGGAAACCTACTACCCCAAAGTACTTTTTGAAGTGGGAATTCTTGGAGTACTAGCTTTTCTGAGTTTGGTAACAACTTTAACAATTATTGGCTTTAAAACCTATCGCTCCATAAAGAACCGTAATTTCCGCAGTTACGGAGCAGCTTTGTGGGTGTTTATATTGTTTATTAGCTACAACACCTATTACTATCCTCTGGATGTTGATCCGGTTGCTGTCTATTATTGGTTTTTTGCGGGAGTTCTTTTTAAATTGCCAGAACTGGAGAAACAAGAGATGGAAGATGCTAATCCTCAGCAAAAGAATAAGAAAAAACGTCTAAAAACAATTTAAATGAAAGAAAAATGGCAAAAGTTATCATAGTAGGTCAAAAGCACCTCAGCATTCCAAATCTACCTCGAAATTCTCGGCATATACTCATCCGCCCCAAGCCTTTCCCCGCAGGCAGATATCCTATAGAAAAAATTTGGTATCCTTTAGGCAGCTTTTTTCCCTGCCAACCTGTATGGGGAAGATACCAAGCTATTCATTCTTTCAACAAAATTTTATATACAAACAAACCTTGGTTTCTCACCTTTGAGGATCATCGTTTTTTATATAGAAATCCTCAAAATAAAGGTGAAGCTGCAATTTATGAATTGTTAAATAATCGATTAGCACTAGAAAATTGCCAAAAACTTGTAGCTATCTCAGATTATGCCAAATTAAGATTAATTAAACGGATAGAAGGTTGGAAGATAAAAGAAAAAATAAGTAAAAAATTGGATGTAATCCATCCAAGCTTTCCAGTAAGGGTTAAGGAATCGAAACTTTATCAACAACAGCAAAACCTCCAGCTTATATTTATAGGAAATCACATTGCTCGCAAAGGCGGAGTCGTTGCTTTAAGACTTGCTAAAAAAGCTGAGAAATTAGGTTTACCTATTACTGTACATATAATTTCCGATCTGGGACATGGTTCAGGAGTACCGACGGATTTTCCCGATGAAACCAAATATGTGGAGGATTTAAAGTTATTAGATTTAAATAACGTTGTCTTTCATAAAAATATTCCTAATGACAAAGTTATTGAGTTATTATCGCAAAGTCATTTTCAATTAATGGCGACATTACATGATACTTATGGCTATAGCATCATCGAAGGTTTTTCTGTTGCAACTCCGGCAATTACAACCAATGTATGCGCTTTACCAGAGTTTATTCGTCATGGCGAAAATGGCTATATTTTAGAGTTACCAATTAATGAATTTAGGCACTGGAGTAATTGGCTGTATGAAGAAAAAACTAAAACTAATGAATATTGGGAAATTTTAAATAGCACTTATGATTATTTGGCAGAGCAAGCATTGCAACAAATAATTCAATTTCTTGATAGAAGTGATAAGCGAGAATATTACGAATTTTTAAGTGCAGGAGCGTTAGCTCAAGCGCAAATTATGCATAACTCTGAAAAGCAAAATGAGTTATTTGATGATCTTTATGCAGCAGCAGCGAGAGGATAAAGAATTTTTAGCTATAGCGGTTCTCGGTTTAGTAGGTACTGAACCCCACCCCCGCAAGCGATGAGGGGGCTATGATGTACCTCATCTGATTAGGAAACGCTATATTGACTGAATTTAAATTAAGGCAATAGTAGCTTATTGAAGTAAATGAAAACTAATTTTTATAAGGTTATTATCAAAGTAGAAAAATTTCTTAATAAAAATCATGAATAATTGGCCATTAATTACTGTGATTATCCCGACCTATGGTCGAGAGGAAGCTCTACGGGATAGCATTGTAGATGTTTTGAAACAAGACTATCCAAATTTTGAAGTTTTAGTGGTAGACCAAACCCCAAAACACCAGCCAGAAATTCAAGCCTATCTAGAAGAGATGGCGGGGGTAGGTAAAATTAACTGGTTGCGCTTAGATTGGGCAAGTTTGCCAGGAGCGCGAAATTATGCTGTGCGGCGGTCTTCTGGTGAAATAATATTATTTATTGATGATGATGTTCAGCTAACCCCAGAATTGTTAGCAGCCCATGCGAAAAATTATTTGCAAAATCCAGAAGTGGGGGCTGTCGCCGGACGGGTATTTGACAGAATGAAATTGGGTGATTCTGGAGGAGATTTACAGATTGAATATCTGCCTCCCCAAGCTATGGATCCAGGAATTGCTTGGTATCATATTGATTTAGTACATACCATCAAACCTCAGCAAGTACTGACAGCGAGGGGTTGCAATATGTCATTTCGCCGTGAAATTTTTACTAAGTATGGGCTAAGGTTTGATGAGAGGTTTCGCGGTAGTGCTGTGCGCGAAGAGTCAGATTTTTGTTTGCGGGTGCGACAGACGGGGTATAAAATTTGGTATGACCCAGAGGCCCATTTGGTGCATTTAGGCGAAGAAACAGGGGGTTGTCATGATATTAGTATGCGATCGCTCAAATATCAACTCACCTTTTATCACAACCATTTCCTACTAGGGCTGAAAAACCTTACTGCTACTCAAGCTTTACGCTTATACGCCCGTTTATTTGACTGTCACGTTCTCGGACACCCACCTTGTAACAAAAGCGGTTCCCCTATCAAAATTGCCACTCGCGCTATTTTCTACACTTTGGGTTTTTTCAAAGCCTTGGGTACTGTCATTGAATCACTATGGAACGACGGTCAAATTTACAGCCGATTGGATGAACTGGTTTAGTGAGAAGTTAGGAGTTAGGAGTTAGGAGTTAGTGAATAATAAAGAATAGCTGACAAAGAATAAATATAAATTACTAAATATCAATCAATGAAAATCTTAGTTGCTAGTCACACTTATATCGTAGACCTCAACTGTGAAAAACTACGTGCTTTATCTCAACTAGAACCGGGAATTGAAGTAACAGTTGTAGTCCCAAAGCGCTGGAAACCAGGGGGTGTACAAAATAGAATTATTGAAACTGAATACCGTGATGAAGGCACATTTAAAATAGTTCCCGTTTCTAATTTCAGTCAAAATCATCAGGGACTCCTTACCTTTGGGACTGATTTGATATCTTTGTTAAAAGAATTTCGTCCTCAAATCATCCAAGTTGAACAAGGGTCTAGGGGGCTAGCTTATACTCAGATGATTGTCTTAAATCAGCTATTAGGACTCAAGGCAAAAAATGTATTTTTTACCTGGTGGAATTTACCATATCATCTGAAATTACCAGTTGCTTTATTAGAAACATATAACCTCAATCACAGCCACGGCATTATTTCTGGCAATCAAGATGGAGCAGAAGTTTTGCGTCAACGGGGATATAAAGGGACAATTAAAGTCATGCCGCAACTGGGTGTAGATGAAAGTTTATTTACTCCCAAAGCTCAACCAGAATTAGCAGCTAAGTTTGGTATTAATAAAGAGGATTTTGTAGTAGGTTTTGTTGGGAGATTTGTACAAGAGAAGGGTTTGCTAACACTTTTGCAAGCCTTAATCATTTTGAAAGATAAACCTTGGAAATTACTACTGCTGGGACGGGGAGAGTTACAAACTGAATTAATCAAAATCGCGGCAGAAAACAATATTAAAGAACGGTTAATTTTGATAGAAAGTGTTCCCCATGACGAGGTTGCAAACTATATTAATTTAATGAGTACTTTGGTACTACCTTCAGAAACAACTGACAAGTTTAAAACCTTAACATCTGCTGGCTGGAAAGAACAATTTGGTCATGTGCTAATTGAAGCAATGGCTTGCCAAGTACCTGTGATTGGTTCTGATTCTGGTGAAATTCCCTATGTAATTGGCGATGCTGGTTTGGTATTTTCTGAAGGTGATGCTCAAGCCCTTGCTAATTGCTTAGTTCAATTAATGGATAAACCAGATTTTGCTCATACTCTCGGTAAAATGGGTTATCAAAAAGTAATGATTAAATATACAAATAAAGCTTTGGCTAAACAGCAATTAGAGTTTTATCAAGATTTAGTCATTAGTCATTAGTCATTGGTCATCAATAAATCAATACGGTTAAGTTAAGGTTAGCAATCTTTGTAAAAGTCATTTTTTTAACATAGACGCGGAGCGGCTTGCCGCAGGCTACCACAGAGGCGCAGAGAACACAGAGAGAAGAAAGTGAGGTACACCCGTAGGGGCACGGCACTGCCGTGCCCCTACACCAGGCGATATAATGTTGTACCGCACCTGAGTGGGAACCGCTATACAGCACTTCCGGCAGCTATGAGGTACATCCTCAAAGCTGAAAGCTATGATAGGACAGGGGCAAGAGGAAAACTGTATTGCATAATAGCCGGAAGCGCTGTAACCCAAGCTTATTGATTAATAAATAACAAATAAAAAAGTACAAAGAACAAATGACAAGAAAATGAAAGTATTACAAATTGTCCCCTCAATTTCTCTGATTTACGGCGGCCCCAGTCAAATGGTACTAGGATTAGCTCCAGCTTTGGTAAAAGAGGGAGCGGAAGTTACAATTCTGACAACTGATAGTAATGGTGATAATGGTCAAACACCTCTGGATGTTCCTTTAAATCGCCCAATTAAACAAGATGGCTATGAAATAATTTACTTTCGTTGCGCCCCATTTCGTCGCTACAAATTTTCCCTAGATTTATTAAACTGGCTAAAACGTTATGCTCATGAGTTTGACATAGCACATATTCATGCTCTGTTCTCTCCCATAAGTAGTGCTGCTGCTATTGTGTGTCGTCAGCAAAAGCTACCTTATATTTTCCGTCCTTTAGGTACTCTCGATCCGGCTGATTTACGGAAGAAAAAACAATTAAAACAGCTTTATGTCGCAATTATAGAACGTCAAAATTTAGCGGGTGCAGCAGCAATTCATTTTACCAGCGAGCAAGAAGCTAAAATATCAGAAAGATTTGGAGTATCTACACCAGATTTGGTGATTCCGTTGGGTGTGATTCCCTCTCAATCGCCCGTTAAAAATGTATGTAGTCAGTTAGAAATACCAGAGGATGTGCCTTTAGTATTGTTTATGTCACGAATTGACCCGAAAAAGGGGTTAAATTTGCTGATTCCGGCACTAGAGAAGCTGTTAGCGGTTGGTTATAAGTTTCATTTTGTCTTAGCTGGGACAAATCCCCAAGATCCAGATTACGAACAAAAGATAATATCCCAAATTCAAAATTCATCACTGCGATCGCACACTACAATTACAGGCTTTGTTACTGGTGAACTCAAAGTTAGTTTACTACAAGCGGCTGATTTATTTGTCTTACCTTCCTACTACGAAAATTTTGGGATTGCTGTAGCTGAAGCAATGGTAACAGGTGTACCCGTAGTAATTTCTGACCAAGTGCATATTTGTCAACAGATACGTGATAGTCAGTCGGGTTGGGTAGGCGCAACAGATGTTCAAGAACTGTTAGAGTTACTACAAGAAGCTTTGCAAAATCCCCCAGAACGCCAACGACGCGGATTAAACGCCCAAAAATATGCATTGGAAAATTTTAGCTGGGATGCGATCGCAAAGCAAACAATCCAAGCCTACCAAAACATTCTGGCAAATAAATGAATTTAACCCAATGCAGAAGCAGTTTTTGCCAAATAGGTGCTAGAACTGCTTTGAAAACGATATCTGCAATCACAAAACCAATCCCAATCAACATATAAGTTTTCGGATTATTGCCAGATGTGGAGAGTTTATTTATATTCAGTAATAACAACAATTGCTATTTACTGTTATAAAATGAAAAAAAGCATAAATAGCATAGTTGCTTATGAATGTCTCCTTAACATCAGAACTTGAGCGGTACGTGCAGGAAAAAGTGAAGAGTGGAATGTACTATTCAGCAAGTGAAGTTATCCGCGAAGCACTACGTTTGCTCCAAGAACGAGATCATCTTCAAAAAATGCGCTTGCAGGAACTTCAAAGGGAAATTCAAGCGGGACTTGATAGCGGCGAAGCAACCCCATTAGATATGCAGGAAATTAAAGCCAAAGCAAGACAGCGCCGTTATCAGAAGTAGAGTTCAGGATGACAAATATTTTTAAACGTCCAGACGCAGAATTAGACTTACTAGAAATTTGGGAGTTTATTGCTGAAGATAACCTAGATCAAGCCGATGAACTTTTAGATTTTTTGGATGACAAGCTGCAAATTCTGGCTCGTAACCCCGGTATTGGTAAGCGGCGAGAAGATTTAGCTCCTGGTTTACGCAGTTTCGTTGTGAGGAATTTTATAGTTTTTTACCAGGAGATTGAGAGTGGAATTGATGTAATTCGAGTTTTGTATGGTTCGAGAGATATTGAGTCCATTTTTAGCTAAAACAGCATTCATCCCACACTCACTATAATTGAGTGTGGGATGAATGCGCGGGAGTGGGGAGATATAGTAATTGATGTTTTTTGGCGTAGCCAGAA
>Ga0209490_10001243_pt1 | contig 24832 bp, 24 predicted proteins | sample MAT06_FD_187209 | JGI IMG/M metagenome (GOLD analysis project Ga0209490, IMG submission 187209) | Freshwater microbial communities from Lake Fryxell liftoff mats and glacier meltwater in Antarctica - MAT-06 (SPAdes) (version 2) | ecosystem: Environmental > Aquatic > Freshwater > Ice > Liftoff... | reverse complement strand
CTCAATAATCACTGATTAGTGATTGGGGATGGCCTTCGTAGGGCGGGAAATGCGACATGCGCCTTCCTCTTGCGCATACGAGCACAACCTGGTCGTGCTCAGCACATGCACCCCGTTCCCTCTATGCAACCCCGCCTCCCTATCACTCAAGTCCCCGCTCAGTCACCGCATGAAGTCCGGGGGCTCATCGTAATTTTTGCGACCTGCAGCAGCAAAGTCTGTCTACTCGAACACATCACGGCGATGGCGGACGCGCACCACCAGAACAAGTAATTGGCTATCATGTATTTCGTAAACCACCCGATAATCACCGATGCGGATGCGGTAACTGTGGTCGGAACCAACAAGCTTGCGACAAGCTGATGGCCGGGGTTCAGCGGATAAGGCCTCGATTTTACGGAATGTTCGGCGCTGGATGGTACGCTCCAAACCGCGCAGTTCATCCGCAGCGCTCTTGGCAAACTCAACTCGGTAGGGCACCGACGATCAAAAACCTAATTCAGACTTAAGATCGGCCAAAGCAACGCGGGAGCCACGCTTGGATTGTTTGGCGGTGCGCAGATCCATTTCGTCTTCCAGACGCTCGAGCAGTTCCAAGTCCGCAACGGGGACGATGGCTACCAATCCCTTACCATGACGTTCTAACACGACCCGTTCGCCCTTGACGCCGACGTCGTTAAGAACGTCAGAAAAGTGGGCGCGGGCATCACTGGTTTTCATCACGGTTGCCATCGGGAAGTGCCTTTCGTACGAGAGGTACTCTTTGTACGTTTTTATTCAAGTAGAAGCTCTGGGACCTGGATAAGCGCCTCACGATCAACTCCTCCCAATGCCTGGAACGTGCGACTCGGGACCGACTCGGGATCGGACCGAACTCGCGAACCGCGGACTCGTGGACTCGTGCGTGGACTCGTGGACAGGCACCTCATGGCCCTGGTGGCGCAATGGCTATAGCCAGCCGCCGCTCGCGTTCCGATCATTTCAATCGGTGCCCGTCCACGGATTCTGCATCAATCGGTGCCTGTCCACGGATTCTGATACGGATTCTGTCCACGGTTCCGTCGGAGCCAAAGCGCAGCAATGGTCTCTGCGCCGGCTTCGCGTTTATTGTATTTTTAGAGCGAGCCCATCACTATCAGCGCCACGGAACCCTTTTGAACCCCACAAAAAATCCCAGTACAAACATAGACACCAGAACGAAACCAATGATGAGAGGCAGATATCCTGCCACCTTGAAAATAAAGCCATCGCCATGCCTTTTAAGCATTGCTTCCCGTTTTTCCCGAAAAGCCTTGTTTCTCTTAGCGTAATCACTTGGATTACCTTTAATTTTAGCAGGAAATTTTAATTCCTGCTCGGGAAGTGGGGACGCGTTTTCCACCGCCCGGATATTCGCAGTATTCCTATTCGGCCACATGGATCCAGGCTATTCGATTCTGGGGCGGATCCAGTTCAATCGAGAACTGCCGTTTCACCTGCACAACGGGGTCATTTTGTCAGGAAGGTCACCGATCACCGGACCAGCACTGGACGGCAATCGTGGACATGCACTTCCACCTGTGCATGTGCAATCGTGGACATGTGCAATCGTGGACATGTGCAATCGTGGACATGCACTTCCAATCCACCGGCTAAGCGATCGAACCGGGAACCGTGGAAACCGGGAACCGTGGACATGCACTCATTGGATCGTGTCAATATGGCCTGGGATCGACAGCACCCATGCAATATTGGAGCTGGTGTGATCGGTGCATGTCCACGATTCGCGCGCCTGGTGAATTATTTTTTGCGTCGAGGCCGCGTACAAGCTTTTTTTGAAATCAGTGCCTGTCCTCTATCGTAGTCCTCTATCGTAGTGTAGAGCGTAGGCACGCAGGCGCTGCCACGATTTGGGCTCGGCTTGAACGAATTGTTAGGCAATGGCTGCCAGTTAAGGCAGCGGACCAATCTTGGAAAGCCATGACGCTTTTGCCTGGATCGCAGTCCAAACCGCGTTGATGCCGAACAGAGCAATGAGCAAACCCGCTCCAATGCGGAAAAATGGATCACCAACGCCGAAGAATGCAGCGTAGATACCAACACCTACCAAGAATAGACCGAATACACCCGTGACAAGTCTGTACACGCCACGACGATAGTATGGATTGGCGTTCGTGTGATCTGTCATGGCATTGCCTGACGGTCAGGATAACCGGGGCCATGACACCGGGCAATGATTATAAACGGAAACCGCGTGGTGGGCAGCGCGGAAATCGGGACGGATAATGCCGTAGTCATGGTCCCCGGTTGATCTGTTCGTTAGGCAATTATTCAATTTTATTCATTCAAGGAGAACCCCATGCGGCTAGTAATTTTTTTTGGTGGTGGGCTTCTGAAAAATTATCCGCAAAATATCTATTCACCCACCCCGCAATAGCAGCCACCTGGGATTGGTTAAAATCAGAAGATTTAATTTGTTTATTTGATAAGGATATTTCTATTGATATCCCCTGGCCATTTGCATCTGGTCCAAGGGATGTGACCATGTAGGCAGGAAGATAATATTTCTTTGCCTGATCACTCAGCAAAGGAAATGCGTCATGACAATACGTCGGAAAATTTCTGGCAACATCTTGCCAAGTTCTGCCAGTAAGTAGGCTATGTACCTCATCGCATTCATCACATAAATGTGGCGTTAACCTGCCTATGGGCGGCATTTCTCCCCCAAATGCTTCTTCAATTTGCAGCGTTAAGTTCATCCTTCTTTGCCTAACGGGCAGCATCATCAGGCGGCGGGAATGGCAAGGTGGTCCGAAGGCGCACTGCCCGTCGTTCCGGTGCATGCGATAGTTAGGCATCAGGGCAGGGAACGAGGGCAGCGACCTTCGGCCAGGACAAGATATTTTCGCCCGTTGGTGACCACGCTTCAAGTTCTGAGAGCCTGCCATCGCGGACCAAGAGGCCTGCCATCGCGGACCAAGAGGCAGACCCCGACAAGAACCGGGAACCGAGGACATGCACTCATTGGATCGTGTCAATATGGCCTGGGACCGACAGCACCCGTGCAATATTGGACCCGGTGTGATCGGTGCATGTCCACGAGTAGTGCGTCCACGATTCGCGTCCAACTTCTTTGCGTTTAAGGGAATTCTAGGCATGAAAGCTGGTTAAAGGAAGGCCCGATTTTCTTCCGGCCGATCGCCCAAGGTCGACCGTCTCATTTAAAGCGCGTACACGCATCGTGCACGCATCGTGGACATGCATGTGAGGGTGGACACACCGGCCTTCCAATACATGCATGACCCACTGATCGACCGGGGCATCCCTGGGGCAAGCGACGGGAAACCAAAAGTAGTTTGCTCGTTTTCAGTACTTGGGCAGATGGCTTTTTATGAACGTACCAACCACCTCTGGATGCGTCAGCACCATGAGGTGTGATCCTCCGCTGAGAATGCTTGTAGGGTGCTGTTTTTTGAGCGGGAAAATAAAATCTTTGTCGCCAAGGATGGAGATGGTCTGACGATCAGGTACAAGCCCACCCCAGCCCATCAAGGCACCGGCGGCCCAGCGCAAAAAGTCCTTGTTTGAGTCCTGATACATGGCATTCGCCAACTTTATGCAATTACCCGGCAACAGTGCATTGGGGACATGCGCCAACGAACCAAACGGGAATATGGTACCAATTGGCGAAATGAACGAAATCATTGAGCTGAGTTGCTGGATTTTGGTACAGCTCGATACCTGAATAATTTTTTCGTTGCCCAGTTGTTGCCCAATTTCAGCCGCCACCATTCCACCCATAGAAACGCCAATCAGTACGTCATCAGAACTAATTTTACAGGCATCGATCAAGAATCTGCAATACTCCTTCAAGTCATATTTTGAATCAGGAACCGGAATCCAATCATGGTACTCTGCGAACCCAAGGTAAGGTAAACAGCCCTGCCAAATGCGTTTATCAGCACCCATGCCTGGAAATACGTGTGTTTTCATATGCGGTAGCGAACCTCAAAGATCAGAAGCGCAGCGAAGCTGCGACCCTTTTGAATCAGCCTGTTGATGAGGGAACCGTGGACATGCACTCATTGGATCGTATCAATATGGCCTGGGATCGACAGCACCCATGCAATATTGGACCCGGTGTGATCGGTGCATGTCCACGAGTCGCCTTAGGGGTGTGATCGGTGTCCACGAGTCCTCCCGAGTCCGCACGAGTCCGCGAGTCGACGATTTGTCCACGAGTCGACGATTCGGCGTCCCGCGATTCGTCCACGAATGGTTGTGTCCACGATTCGGTGAGCTGCGCGCGGCAGTGATCCCTCCATTCCTCGCGGTCGAACTCATTGCGCCGGACCATTCCTCACCGCAGGAGAAGGGCGGGCGCTTGGGGTGTGGTAGCCCTACCAGAATTATCTCGCTATCCCCCTCCCATCATCTGAATGCCCAACTGTGGGGGCCATATGATCAATGCGGATTCGCGTGACGTAATGAAGACCGATCCTCGGGCACCGGGCGAGAGCGCGGCGGCAATGTATCCGCCCGCCTTTCCCGTTGTCGGCGTCGGCGCCTCGGCGGGCGGCCTGAAGGCGTTGGGCCAGCTGTTCGCCGATATTCCGCCGGATACCGGCATGGCTTTCGTCGTCATCCAACACCTCGACCCGAGCCATGACAGCCAACTGACCGCCCTGCTGGCCAAGAGTTCGCGCCTGCCGGTCGAACTGGCTGCCGAGGGTACTGCGGTCCAGCCCGACCGGGTCTACGTGATCGCGCCCAACACCCGCATCGGCATCGAGCAGGGGATCCTGCACATATCACCGCGGGAAGCGGGGCCGCGCCTGCGACTGGGCATCGATGCCTTCCTGGGCTCGCTTGCCGCCGACCGGCCGGGTTGCGCGATCGGGGTGATTCTCTCTGGCACCGGTTCGGATGGCACGCTTGGATTGGCGGCGATCCGCGCCGCTGGGGGCATCACTTTCGCCCAGGACGACACCGCCGAATTCACCGGCATGCCGCAGAGCGCGGTCAGCCACGGCGGAGTCGATTTCGTGCTGCCGCCCGCCGCGATCGCGCAGGAGATCGGCAAGTTCGCGCGCTTCGGCTTCCCCTGCCTGCGCAAGCTGCCGGGTGAGCAGGCCGTCGAGCCGGCGGAGCAACCGACCGATGCAGCGGAGTCTTTTCCCGATGAGCCGCTTGAGTATGCCAAGATCATCAGCCTGCTGAAGACCACGACTGGCGTCGATTTCACCCACTACCGTGCGCAGACGATCATGCGCCGCACCGCGCGCCGTATGGCCCTGGCCGCGAAGACCAGCCTGGCGGATTATATGCAGCATCTCGGCGAGGTGCCGGACGAGATCGAAGCTCTCGCCCGCGACATCGTGATACATGTCACCAGCTTCTACCGCGATCCGGCGGCGTTCGCCGCGCTTCGCTCCGAGGTCTTCCCCGCCCTGGTCGACGCGCAGCGCAATCAGGCAGCGATCCGGGTGTGGGTGGTCGGCTGCTCCACCGGCCAGGAGGTCTACTCGCTGGCGATCGAGTTGGTCGAATACCTTAAGCAGGTGCCAGCCGCGCCGCAGGTGCAAATCTTCGCCACCGACATCAGCGACTGGGCACTGGCGCAAGCCCGCACCGGTCTCTACGCCGAGCCCATGACCGCGGGCCTGCCGCCCGAGCTGCTGACGTGCTATTTCACCAAAGAAGCCAAAGGCTACCGCGTCATCAAAGAGATCCGCGAACTCTGCGTGTTCGCCAAGCATGACATTACCGCTGACATTCCGTTCTCGCACATCGACTTCATTAGCTGCCGCAACGTGCTGATCTACCTGGGACCCGTGCTGCAGGATTACGTTCTGCCGACCTTCCATTTCTCACTGAATCCGGGCGGCTTCCTGATGCTCGGCGCCGCCGAGACCCTGGGCCGTTCGGCCGGCCTCTATGACCCCATCGACGAAAAACACCGGCTCTTCCGCGCGCTGGTCTCCCCTGGCCGGGTGCGGCCGCAGCCAGTCTGGACGCGACGCGCAGACGCCCACGCCATACCGCTGCCCACCCCACCCAGCATCCCCTCGCTCGCGGACGTGCAGCGTGCCGCCGACGATTTCGTACTGAGCCGCTTCGCTCCGGCCAGCGTGCTGATCAATGACGCCATGCAGGTCATCCAGTTCCGCGGGCGCACCAATGCCTTCCTCGAACCTGCGCAGGGCGAGGCCAGCCTACACTTGTTGAGCATGGTGCCGTTCGGGGTCGCCGAGGCCCTGTCCGGGGCGTTGGCCGAGGCCAAGCAGCGGAAAGTCCTGGTCCGTCGCACGGGAGTTGTGCAGCGCCGCCAGCAAAACTGCCGCGACATCAGCTTCGAAATAATGCCGATCACGTTGCCGACCAGCGCCATGGTCTATCTCGTCCTGTTTGATGAGGCGCGCCCCGACGCGGTGCCGGTCCAGGCCACGGATTCGCCTGCGGCTGCCGACGCCGTCGCAACCGCTGGTGCCCCTGATCCCCGCGAACTCGTCGAATTGCGCCGGGAGCTCACCGCTGCCACCACCTCCATGCAGTCGCTGGTCGAACTGAACCACGGCTTGAACGAGCAGCTGAGCGACGCGCAGGATGAGGTGCAGTCGAGCAAGGAAGAGTACTGCAGCACCAACCAAGAACTGCAGACCAGCAAGGAGGAAATCGAGGCGACCAATCAGGAGCTGATCATCATCAACGACGAGTTGCGCGAGAGCGAGAACCGCTACCGCCGCATCGTCGAGACCGCCAACGAGGGCATCTGGATAATTGATGCTGAGGCCCGCACCACCTTTGTGAACCCGAAGCTGGCGAACATGCTCGGCTATAGCGTCGCGGAAATGATGGGTCGCTCGCGCGAGGATTTTATGGACGATGAAGGCCGTGCCCGCACCGTTGAGAACCACCTGCGCTGCCAGCAGGGATTCTGCGAACAGCACGACTTTAATTTTCGTCGCAAAGACGGCGCCGAAATCTGCACCCATATGGCGACCAATCCCATCCAAGATTCCACCGGCACTTATGCTGGGGCCATGGCTATGGTCACCGATATCACCGACCGCAAGCACTTAGAGAATGAATTGCGCCAGGCGCAGAAGATGGAAGCAATCGGGCGCCTCGCCGGCGGCATCGCCCACGATTTCAATAATCAGCTGATGGTGATCCAGGGTTTTGGGGGCATGGCCATAGCCAAGACCAGCGACCAGGCGCTGTTGCGCTGCCTGAACCACATCGTCCAGGCCTCGGAGCGCTCGGCGGATCTGGTCCGGCAACTTCTGACCTTCTCGCGCAAGGGCCACCACACCGTCGCACCGGTGGACGTGCATGCCCTGATCACCGACATGCTCGACGTGCTCAGCCGCAGCCTGAACAAAATGATTCGGCTGACGACCTCGTTCGGCGTTAACCAGGCGATCACCCAGGGGAATGCCAGCCTGCTGCAGAGCGCTTTTCTCAATATTTCGCTGAATGCCCGCGACGCGATGCCCGAGGGAGGCGACCTACACTTCACCACCGCTGTGGTCGAGGCCGATGCTGCGACCATCGCCCGGCTGGGCGGGGCGATGGACCCAGGGCCTTACTTGCAGATCTCGATTTCTGATACCGGTCATGGTATGTCGGAAGAAGTGCACAGCCACCTCTTCGAACCTTTTTTCACCACCAAGGCGGCCGGCAAGGGCACCGGCCTCGGCCTAGCCGCCGTGTACGGCACCATCAGCCAGCATGGTGGCGGCATCGAGGTCGACAGCGCCCCTGGGCGCGGCACCACCATACGGGTCTACCTGCCGAGACTGATCACCCGTGCCAGCCTTGCGGCCGAGACGAGCAATCCGCCGGCGCCGATGCAGCCGGGGGCGGCCACCGTCCTGGTCATTGACGACGAAGAACTGGTGGCCGCCCTGGTGGAAGATGCGCTGACCAGCAACGGTCATCACGTGGTGTGCAAGACCGACGGCATCACCGGCTTAGAATACTACCGCACGCACTGGCGTCACATCGACCTGATCGTGCTCGACATGAACATGCCGCGAATGGGCGGCGCCGAAACCTTCGCGGCGATGCGCGTCATAAATCACACGGCGAACGTGCTGATTATGTCAGGTTACAGCGACGATGGTGGCGTCGAAGCGCTCCTGCATCAGGGAGCGATGGGCTTTCTGCCCAAGCCCTTCAGCTCTCACGATCTCACCAGCATCGTGGCGCAGCTGCTGAACGAAGCGCAGGTAGGCCGGTCGGTGTCCGTCAGCGCCTGAGCTGATTCAGCCAGGATATGCCCTGCCAAGAATGTGACTGTTACGGACTAACTCGTGGACAGGCACCTCATGGCCCTGGTGGCGCATTGGCTATAGCCAGCCGCCGCTCGCGTTCCGATCATTTCAATCGGTGCCTGTCCACGAATTCTGGCTAGGCGTCTGATCAGGGAGCGTCAGCGGCCAGCGGCACGATGGCCGCCGCATCATTGGAGCGGAAATCGCGGTCGAATCGGAGGTAGGAGCGCAGGTCGTGCAGCGTAAAGTCGGTCTCAGGGACGGCTTTGCCGTCATCCAGGTCGATGCCGTCGACACCTTTGATGGCCGCCTTGTCTTCGGTGGCCTCCACACCGGAGATCAGCGTGTCCAACTCCTCCAGAACCTGCTCGGCGCAGGCCTTGGTGGTGGGATCTACAATGACAGTCCCGATCGCGGGATCACTGGCCACCGGGTACGTCACCCGGACGACGATGTGGTAGTCTTCGTCAGGGCTGATGAGCTCCCGATCGCCTGGCTGACCGTCCTGATCCACGAAGCGGATGTAGATACCGCTGATAGTCTTGGCGCTATCGCTGGCCCACAAGTCTTCCAGCTTTCTACGAATCCTCCTGTTTGCGTTGAGGCGGTCGTTGAAGGCGTCGGGGAAGGCCGCCCGCGTGAAACGCCGGCCCAGCCAGCGACGCAGGCAGATGGCATCGTCCGTAGCCATCTGGCCAATCGGCAGATGGCCGCGCAACACGGCCTTGGGGATGCGCAACCGGCGCCACTGCTCGGTGGCCGCTGGGCTGCGGCTGGGGAGATCCAGCACGAGGCGTCGCGGGTTGCGTCCGCCGCGACACTGTGCGTCCCGGTCCGCCGCCTCGGGTTGTAGCGGGATGAATGGCAAGGCATCGGCGTAGGGTTCGACGCCTTCGTCGGCGCAGATGTCGCAGTCCTGGGATACCAGGACCAAGTTCACCCGGGACCAGTCCAGATCACTTATATGCCGGCGCTCTTGCGGACAGAGAGCATCGCGCACGGCGTCACCGACCAGCGACCCTTGTCGCCAGTCGGTGAGATCACCTCGCGCTGCTGCTGCCGGACTGGTCATAATCAGGCGTTTCCGAGGTCGATGAGATTATCGGCCAGCGTGCCATCCCCACGAGGCTTGGCGCTCGTCCCGGACTGGGCCAGCAGCCGGCGGCCGCGCTCGTCGGTGAGACGGCGGGTGTCCACCAGCAGGCGCTGGAGGGCGGGTAGGTCCCACTCGGCCTGGCGCAGGTGTTCCAGGATGCTGACCGTCTCGCCGGGCAGGGCATGTTCGACGAAACGATCGTATAGCGGCGCCTGGTTCGGCCTGCTGGCCGCGGCCACCAACTCGCCCAGTTGGCGCACGCGCTCGGCTTGGCGGCCTTCCTTGGGCTCGGTCTCACCCTTGATCCACGAGTACAGCGTTGGCCGGGAAATGTCGAAAATTCTGGCGATATCGCTCTTGCCGAGGCCAAGGTCGGTGCTGATGCGGGCGATATGTTCGCGCAACGGGACGGCGACAGACGCCACTGGGGCATCGGGCTGCGACAGGGTCAGCGAGGGTTGGGCGATGACGATACGGTTGGCGATTTCGGTCTCGTGATCGTTCGCGTGCCTCGACTGCTGGCCTACGCCGAGCACGGTGGCCACGGTCAAGGTGACCGTGAGCGCAGCGGAAGTCAGGATGGTCTGGATGGACAGGCGCGAGCCCGTGGCCCCCGAGGCGACACCAGGGGTAAAGAGCAGGGTGCCAAGGCTGGGAAGGCTTGGCGCCTTGGTGTGGTCAGTTCGCAGCATGGTCTTCGGCCTTCCAGATGGTGGTGGCGTGCTTGGTGACGACATCGCGGAAGAACACCGTGTTGATGCCCTTGTGGAGGTCATCCACGGTCTCGATGATGGCCTTCAGGTCGAAGGGCCATTCGCCTTCCACGAAGTGGTCGCTGTCGATGAGGGTCAGCAGTTGGCCGGGCTTCGTGACCTGCTTATAACGCAGGGGTTTCAGCGCGATGTCCGGCGGCACCAGGATGCCCTGGTCGTTCTGGGTGATGCGCAGGATCATGGCACCAAGCTCAGTTCGGCCGGCGGCCTCCAAATGCATCACCGGACCCTGGGTGAACACCGCCGATTGTGGGCCGTGCAGGTTGGCCTTGAGGTAGTCGCGATGGGTTTCGCCGTCCTGGGGCTGGATCGCATCAATGTAGCGCAGACCGATCCTGGTGATCTGGCCATGGCGAAGTTCGGCCGCCGCATCGACGGTCTCGACCGCCAGCCGCAGCTTGTCGGCAAAGCCGGCAAAGCGGTCGTAGTTCGAGGTGATGAGGACCAGGGTGTCCTCGCCGACGGCGATGCTCCAGGTGTTGTCTGCCGAACGGAACTCGTCCTGCTTGGTCTGGATCGTCTGCGGGCCGGCTACGGTCAGCAGCACCTGCTGGAGCATGCCGCTGACATCAGAGGGGAACCCATTGCGGCGCAGGCGGTCCTGGATCGCGGGGATGTACTCAGCCATCTTCCGGACCCGGCTGAAACGAATCTGGCATAACACCAGTGACAGTGGGTCATTATGGAGTTTTGGTGTGGTCGGCATTGGCCTACCTTACAGGAGGGCTTGCGCTTTACAACTGGGCTTACAGGTTGGGCTAGGCACCCGGTGACCAAATTTGGACAGGCACCCATTCATCATATTGAACAAGGACAAGTTTTAATATTTTGAACATATACGGGCCACGTGTTCGGAATCGTAAATTGATTAAAGGACAGGGCTTACGGATATGCCCGTCAACTTATTAATGAAATAGCAATCAGGGGACCTAAACGCTTATTTGGATTACGAACTTCAAAGAGTGCACTCCCTGTACTCCCCTCGCGGAAATCTCAGGTCCCAAGCGGCAAACCCAACCTGACCCTTTTTACAACCCCAGCTTACTACCTTCCACCGGCACCTGTTTGCCCAGGCTTTTGAGCTGCGCGGCGGCCCAGAGGGCGGTGGCGTGGGCTTCGGCTTTGGCGATGGGGTCGTCGTAGGTGGCGTTGGCCAGGGTGATAATTTGTTTGGTCAGGCGCGATTCGTCGAGGCCTTCGGAGATGCTTTCGGCGAGGATGCGAACTACATTATTGATGACTTGGGCGACGCCGCCGCGGATAAGCCAGGTTTGGTCGGCGTGGGTTGCACTTTTGACGCGGACGGGGCCTATGCCGAGTTGGCACAAGTACGGGGCGTGGCCGGTGCGGATGCCGACTTCACCGTCGAATGCGGGCAGGGTCACGTGGTCGGCCTCGACCACTGGCAGGGTCTTTTCGGGCGTGATCAGCTTGACGGTGAGAGTCATAAGGGAAATCCGGCGTTCGAGAGCGTTCAAGAGCAGTCAGGGTCGTGGGGTCAGTTTCCGAACCTGCGCGAACGCAGATCCGGACAGCGGCTCAACCCTTGAGCTTTTCAGCCTTGGCGACGACGTCGTCGATGGTGCCGACGTACATGAATGCCGATTCGGGCAAGGTGTCGTAGTCGCCGGTCAGGATGGCTTCGAAGCTGCGCAGGGTGTCTTCGAGCTTCATGATGATGCCTTTCATGCCGGTGAACTGTTCGGCCACCGAGAAGGGTTGCGACATGAAGCGCTCTAAACGGCGGGCGCGGGACACCAAGCGCTTGTCTTCGTCGCTGAGTTCATCGACGCCGAGAATGGCGATGATGTCCTGCAGATCCTTGTAGCGCTGCAGCACATTCTGCACGCCGCGAGCGACTTTATAATGGCGTTCGCCGACGATGTGCGGTTGCAGCACGCGTGAGGTCGACGCGAGCGGATCGACGGCCGGGAAAATACCCTTTTCGGCGATGCTGCGCGCGAGATTGGTGGTCGCGTCTAAGTGGGCAAAGGTATTCGCCGGGGCGGGGTCGGTGTAATCGTCGGCAGGGACGTACACGGCCTGGATCGAGGTGATCGAACCTTTTTTGGTCGAGGTAATGCGTTCTTGCAGCTGACCCATTTCCGTGGCCAGGGTGGGCTGATAGCCCACCGCCGACGGCAAACGACCGAGCAGGGCGGACACTTCGGAACCGGCCTGGGTGAAACGGAAAATATTATCGATGAACAGCAGCACGTCTTTGCCGGATTCATCGCGCAGATATTCGGCCTGGGTCAAGGCCGACAGGGCGACGCGCAGACGGGCGCCGGGCGGTTCGTTCATCTGACCGTAAACCAGCGAGCAGCGGCTCTCGCCGGTCTTGAGCACCGGATGGCCGTTGGCGTCCCACTTGGGATGACCATTTTCGTCCTTTTGGACTTTAATGACGTCGGCTTCGATCATTTCATTCCACAGATCGTTGCCTTCGCGGGTCCGTTCACCGACGCCGGCGAACACCGAAAAGCCACCGTGGGCTTTGGCGACGTTGTTGATCAATTCCATCAAGATGACGGTCTTGCCGACACCGGCACCACCGAACAAACCGACCTTGCCGCCTTTGACGTAGGGCGCGAGCAGATCGACCACTTTGATACCAGTGACGAAAACTTCGGTTTCCGGGCTGAGCTGATCGAAGGCGGGGGCCTTGGCGTGGATCGGGCGGCGTTCGCAGTTTTCGGTCACCTGGGGGCCGTTGTCGACGCACTCACCGAGCACGTTGAAAATACGACCTAAGGTTTCTTTGCCGACCGGCATCGCGATGGCGCGGCCGGTGTCGACCACGGTCGCACCGCGGGCCATGCCGTCGGTCGAGCTCATCGATACCGCGCGCACACGATTGCGGCCGAGGTGCTGCTGCACTTCGGCGACCACCAGTGAGGTCGCCCCGGTGATCGGATCCACCACGGTGATTTCCACCGCGTTGTAGATCGCGGGCAGGTTGTCGAACTCGGCGTCGACGACCACGCCGATGACTTGGACGACTTTGCCGCTGTTTGTGGAGGTAGCAGCTGTGGCGGTAGCAGCGGTGGCGGTGCTCATGAGAGATTCCTAGCGAGAAATGGACAGCGCACGAAAAGGACAGCGCCGGCCAAAGCCAGCGATGAGAAAGATAAAGAAGCCGACAACCTGCTCACGCCATGGCCTCGACGGCGCCGACGATTTCGGAGATTTCTTGGGTGATCTTGCCCTGACGACCACGGTTGTACGCGGTCGCAAGTGCCTTGCCCATATCGGTGGCGGCGTCGGTGGCGTTCTTCATCGCAATCCGGCGTGCGGCATGTTCGCCGGCGCTGGTCTGGAGGAGGAACGAATGCAGCAACGTTTTGACGGTTTGCGGAATGATCGCCGCCAACAGTTCCGGGGCCGCCGGATGGAAAATGAAATCGACGCGGGTTTTTCCAGCTTCTTTGCCGGCGGTTTTAGCCGTGTCCCCGGCGACATCGCCTAAGGGCAGCAACGCCATTGCGTCGGGATGTTGACGGCTGGCAGTGATGAAGCGCGAATAAACCACTTCGATCAGATCCGCGGAACCCTTGAGAAAGCGCGCCATGCCGGTTTCGGCTAATTGCCGCGCCTGTCGGAACGTCGGTGCGCCGATGATGCGGCTGTGCACTTCGGCGGCAGGCGTGCCATTAAAGGCCAGGCTCGACGCCGCTTTTTTGCCCAAAGCAATAAAACGGACGGTACGCCCGGCGGCGCGATGTTCGGCCGCGCGACGCATGGCGAGGGAAACCAGGTTGGCGTTAAAGGCGCCGCACAAACCGCGATCTGAGGTCGCAACCCAGATTTCCACGGTCTTGACCGGACGCGATTTCATCAAGGGATGCTCGATCTGTCCGCCGGCGGCTTGCGCCACTTCGCGGATGATGTCGCGCAGACCTTCGGAATACGGGCGCGCGGCGAGGGCCGCGTCTTGCGCCTTCTTCAGTTTCGCACTCGCCACCAATTCCATGGTGCGAGTGATCTTTTTGGTATTGGTAACGCTCTTACGGCGCCGACGGATGTCGCGGAGGTTGGCCATGGCTCAGGAGGCTCCGGTTATTTCGCCTGCGGTTGCGCGGAGGTGAAATTCGCGACGAAGCGCTTGACCGCTTCTTTGAACTTGGCGTCGGCTTCGGGCGAGAATTCCTTTTTGGTGCGGATCTCGATGCCAACTTCGGGGTATTGTTCATCCATAAAGGCGAGGAAGCCCTTTTGGTATTCGCCGACTTGGGCGACCGCCACTTTGTCGAGCATGCCTTCGCCGGCGCCTTTGATCATCATGACCTGGGCTTCGACGGAGAGCGGCTGGGCTTCGCCCTGCTTGAGCAGTTCGACCATGCGCGCACCTCGATCCAGCTGACGCTGGGTAGCGGGATCCAATTCTGTGCCGAGCTGGGCAAAGGCTTCGAGTTCGCGATACGCAGCCAGATCCAGACGCAAAGTACCGGCGACTTTTTTCATCGCCTTGATCTGTGCCGAACCACCGACGCGCGAGACCGAAATACCGACGTCGACCGCAGGACGCTGACCGGCGTTGAACAGATCGGGCTGCAGGTAGATCTGACCGTCGGTGATCGAAATCACGTTGGTCGGAATGTACGCCGATACTTCGCCTTCCTGGGTTTCGATAACCGGGAAGCTGGTCAGGCTGCCATTGCCAAGCTTGTCTGACAACTTCGCCGAGCGTTCGAGCAGACGCGAGTGAAGATAAAACACGTCGCCGGGATAGGCTTCACGACCAGGTGGGCGGCGCAGCAGCAGCGACATTTCGCGATACGCGGCAGCCTGTTTGGACAGATCGTCGTAGGCGATAAACGTGGCAAAGCCCTTGCCGCCGGTCGCAACCGACTGCTCGACATATTTGCCATTGGCCATCTTGGGCAGCCCGTTTTCGTGCTCCCAGGTCTTGTACATAAAGAATTCGGCCATCGCGGTACCGGCGTACGGCGCCAGGAATTGCAAGGGTGCGGGCTGCGACGCAGCGGCGCTGACCACGATGGTGTAGGCCAAGGCGCCGGTGTCTTCGAGCTTTTTGACGATGCTGGCCACGGTCGATTCTTTTTGACCGACGGCGACATAGACGCAGACCACGCCTTTGCCTTTTTGATTAATGATGGTGTCGATGCAGATCGCGGTCTTGCCGGTCTTGCGATCGCCGATGACTAATTCGCGCTGGCCGCGACCGACGGGAATCATCGCGTCGATGGCTTTCAGGCCGGTCTGCAAGGGTTCATGCACCGAGCGACGATCGGCCAAACCAGGCGCGGGCGATTCGACGCGGCGCGACGTTTCAGCGTGGATTGGGCCCTTGCCGTCGATCGGGCGACCGAGCGGGTCGACCACGCGGCCGAGCATCGCCTGACCGACCGGCACTTCGAGCACGCGCTTGGTGCGCTTGACGATCGAGCCTTCGCGGATGCCCAGATAATCACCGAGAATGACGATACCGATATTGCCTTCCTCAAGATTGAGGGCGAGGCCGAAGGCACCCGAGTCGAACTCGAGCATTTCGCCAGCGACGCAGCCCGACAGGCCGGAGGCGCGGGCGATGCCGTCACCGACTTGCAGGACGGTGCCGATTTCATCGACCGCCAGTTTGTCACTGTATTGGGCGAGCTGGGCCTTGATCAGAGAGGTCATCTCGTCAGCGCGGATCTTCATGGTCGTCTCGTGCGTTCGCTGCGGGTTCTGGCAGGGTTGATTCAGGCAGTGAGCCACAAGCGGTCCGTGAGGGCCACCTGGGTCATCGATTCGGAAAGGTCGTCGAGGCGCCGGCGAATGCTGGCGTCGAGATAGGTATCGCCAATGCGGGCGGTAAAGCCGGCGATCAGGCGCGGATCCACGTGACTTTTCACGACGGCGTTGCTGCCAGCGTGGGGAGTCAGGCCGCGGACCAAACGGTCGCGGGTGGCGTCGTCGACGGGAACTGCTGTGGTCAGGACCACCTGCACGCGCCCGGCGGCGGCTTCGGCTTGACGGATCACTTCGGCGAGAATGGCCGGGGCGTCGCTGAGCCGATTGCGATCGACGAGCAACGTTAATAAACGCAGCACCAATTCATGCGCGCCTTCGGCCACTTGCAGCAAGATGCCCTTGGCCTTGGCTTTGCCGATGCGCGGATCGTCCAGGCCCAGCAGGCTGGCCGTATTCAAGCCCGCCGCGAGCTGCCGACAGTCCGCGACCACCGCGTCAACGGCGCCGCGTTCGTGGGCCAGCTCTAAAAGAGCTGCCGCGTAGACTCCGGCGACCGTGGCAGAAGCCATGACTCAGTTCCGTCCTGGAACCGAACCAGCCAAGCGGGTGACCGCTTCGCTGATCAATTGTTCGTGCTTGGCGGTGTCCAGGCGCTCGCCGATAGCCTTTTCGGCCACCATCGCGGCGATCTGGGCGACTTCGCTGCGCAATTCGAGCAACGCGGTTGACCGCGCCGCATCGATTTCGCGCAGGCTGCGCACGCGGATGGAGTCGATTTCTTTGCGGCCTTCTTCGATCTGCACGGCTTTCAGGGCTTCGGCGTCGCGGCGACCTTCGGCGAGCATTTCGGCGATGCGGGCTTCGGCACCGCGCAATTGTTGATCCAGGTTCTCTTTGAGCTGCTTGGCCTTGGCGTAGGCGCTTTCGCTTTCCGCCAATTCGTGGCTCAGCTTGGCTTCCCGGGCCGCAATCGACGCTGCGATCGGTTTGACGCCGATTTTGAGCAGGATCAACACGAAGACAACGAAGGCTGATAAGCCCCAGATGAAATCGGGAATGAATTCGTAGATAGCGGCCGCGTTCATGGCACGAGACTCCGGACGGAACCGCCCTCAGAAGAGGGCAGCCCCGACGCTTGCAGGGGGAAAGACGAGCTCAGTTACCGGCGATAACGAAGCCGACGACCATGGCGATCAGGGCCAGCGCTTCGATAAAGGCGATGGCCAGGATCATGGTGCCCTTGAGGGTAGCGGCGGCTTCGGGCTGGCGAGCGGTGCCTTCGAGGGCGGCCGCGGCGAGCTTGCCAATCGCGTAGCCCGCGCCGATGACGGCGAGACCAGCGGCGAGACCAGCGCCGAGGGCACCGAGCTTGACCACGTTATTGGCGGTGGCGTTGATCGGGGCTTCGACAGCCACAAGGGCTTGGGTGACGGCGGTGACGATAGCGGTTAAGTCGGCCATGGGAGGCTCCTTAGGGATGAGCGCGAAGGCTCAGTGTTCGGGGTGAATGCTGGTGCCAATGAAGATGGCACTGAGCAAGGTGAAGATGTAGGCCTGGATAAAGGCCACGAGCAGTTCAAGAAAGTACAAGGCGACGGCGATGACCCAACCGACGCCGCCCAAACCGAGACTCATCATGTGCTGGCTTTGATCGCCGGCGAAAATAATGAAACCCAGGGTGGTGAAGGCGAGCACCGCCGTGTGGCCGGCGAACATGTTGGCGGCAAGACGAATGGCCAGGGCGGCGGGTTTGATCAGCAAGCCCATGAGTTCGATGAGGAACAACAGGCACCACACCAGCATATCCATCGGCTTCCACGACCACTTCACCGGCACCAAGTTGATCCAGAAACGGACGAAACCCTGTTCCTTGAAACCGTAGAGCAGCATCGCCAATAACGTCGTCAGCGCGAAGGCGACGGTAACACCCGGGTTGCCCGAGGCCGAACCACCGCCTGGAATCAGCCCAGCGAGATTGAAGACCAGGATACCCAGGAATAACGATGAAAAATGCGGCACCCAGCGATCGGCGTAAGCGTGCGGGCTGGCGGCTAAGACGTGGCCGGAGGCAGCAACGGGAGCCGCATGGCCATGATGATCGTCATGGGCATGCGCGTGATGTGCGGCCGGACCTTTGAGATTCGGGCGCACGATGTCGTCGCGAATGAACAGCACGACCGTTTCAAGCATGTGCTGCACAGCACCCTGCGGTTTCACCTGGCCCTTTTTGGGGCGCTTGATGAACAGGATGATGGTGAACAACAGGAGAGCGACCGTGCCGATAAAGGTCTGATTATTGAACCAGCTCAGCTCCTGGGGGAACGTCAATACATCTTTGCTGTCGGCCACGACCATGGCCTTGGCCAGCGTCTCTGGCGTGGTGCCATATTTCTCGGCCTTTTGATTCGCCCACGACAGATAGACATTCGGATCAGCGGCCACGAAGGCGGGATCCTGGCTCAAAACCCCAACGTGTTTGCCCGCATACCCCGCGAGATTGAAAATGATCACCGGTTTATGGTGGAACCATTCCATGGCCGGGTAGGGCATGGTGTGGTGCGCGCGCACCTCATTGAAATCAAAATGGAAAGCGTGGGCTGTGTGGGCGTCAGCGGCATGGCCAGCATCAGCATGACCGGCTTCGGTATGACCAGCGGCGACCGCATGATCGTGCCCGGCATGGCTGTCAACGCCGACATCCGGCGCGACCGCGGGAGTTGGTTCAATCGGCACCGGTTCCACGGCGGGAGCGGGCTCAACAGCGCCGACACCAGCGCCAACACCAGCGCCAACAATAGAAAAGAAAAAGTGGGATGCGTCAGCCACGGACCGGATCCTCAGCAGGCAGAGAGCGGATGACCGCGTCGATGAGCAGGCCAGCAACCAAACAAACGGCCAGGACGGTGATCACCGGCAGGGGTTCGGGCAGCATCAGGTAGACGGCACCGCCGCCGACCATCAAGCCGCCAAAACGCAATACAACGCCGACCAAGGCGCCACCCAGGGCCGCGCCCATGGTCGATCGCCAGCCCCAGGCCGTGGCCAAACCGGCGGCAATGGCGATCGGCAGCGCTAACGCCCCACCCGAGACCAAGCCAGGCTGAGCTAAAATAAAACCGGCGACGACCGCGATGCACGCAGGCAGGACCGACCACCAGCAGGCGCGATCACCCAGGTTCATCGGTTGCTCCGGATCATGTGGTACATGCCGACGCCAATAAACAGGATGCTGGAGATGATCATCCCCACCGGCGCGCTATCGAGCCAGCGGTCGATGACGTAGCCCAGCAGAACACCGACCAATAGGGAACCGACCAGCAAATACGCGGTGCCGATGCCTTTGAAGGTATCGCTGCGCGCATGGTCATCACGAGAGGTGCCGCCGCCGCCGGCCTTGCCCGTGGGCGCGCGCGAATCGGACTCGGGTCCTTCAGAACCGACCGCAAAGATCGGAGCTGCCACAGATGAAGGGATCGGGCGCATGGGGGCGGGCTGGGCGCGCGACCATAGGACCCGCCGATTAGTGTCAAGATAACGCCACGTGAAGATCCTGATTGGCGAGCTGGAATGCATTGCCTGCATGGAAGCCCTGCCATGGCCGCGATTGGTCCGCCCCTACTGCCTCCCTTGGCGGACCGCAGAACCCCATCACTATGGGTCCATGCTGCGCCGTGTGTTGTTTGCCGCCTTGGTGTTGACGCCCTGGGCTTCCGGCGTGGCCAGCGAAGGTTCCTCGACCCCGTTACCCTGGGTGGTCATACCCACTCCCGGCACGGTTATTTCATTGGTCGAAGATGACAGTGAAAATCGCCCGACGACCGTCACCCTGCTCGGTGGACGTGCGGCCGTGCGCGCGCAGGGTAACGACGATCAGCGCCTGATGGTGCGTCTGGGCGACATCGTCATTTCGATCCAAGAAGGCCACATTCTCATCGATCAAAATAGCGAAGGCTGCTTTGTCGTGGTGGTGGCGGGATTCGCATTAATTCGCGATTCGCGCGCAAAAGACCGTGGAATTCTGCTGCAATCCCGGCAAGGTATCGCTGCCAAGCCCGACGGTACCTTGGCGGATGTCCTTACTTTTTCTCGCGTCCCGCGCCTAGAGGATCCCGAGCCCTTGGCGCTCCAGGCCTTGGCCGAGGAGGACGAACAAGATTGGCCCATGGATGTCGCCGCGATTGAACGCAATGGCATCCAGGAGCCCATGCCAACGGCGATAGTTGTGGCCTCGGGAGAGCCCACCGCGCCCCCCGCCACCGACCCCCCGGAAGCGCTCGCGGACGGCGATCCTGAACCAGTTGCGGCTACCGTCCCCGAACCGGTCGAGCCACCTCCGGAAGCCCAGATCGCGGAGCCCTCGACCATTCCCGTGCCCGAAGCCCCCGCTGTGACCCTGGTTGAGGTCCCGGCGCAGGACCCGGCCAGTTCCCCGCCCCGGCCTCCCAGCCAACCAGCGTGGATGCACCGCGGGCGCCTCTGAGTCATGCATCCGCTCCTGGCGCATTTTACCTTTGTCGGTCTGGGCTTGGTCAGCGTCGCCATCTTGACCGCCCTGATCCTGCGGGGGTCCTTGACGGATCGCTGGGGATCTCGCGGCTATTGGGCCGCGTTGGCCGCCGGGGTGCTTGCCGGCGTGCTCGCCGCGGCCTTAGGGCTAGTCAGTTGGACCGGGACCTGGGTCATCACCAGTTACGCGGTCGCCCTGCTGGTCGCGGCAGTGGTCGCGCGCTGGCTGTTCGTGCGCGCCTGTGCCCAGGACGCCGCCCTGCGCGTCGCCGGAGCCCGCGCCAATGATTTGGCCATCGTTGTCCTGCTCGCCGGGCTGGTCGGTGCGCGGGCGCGCTATGTGTGGGAAAATTGGGGTAATTTCGTCATCAACGGCAGCATCGACTGGCGGGCGATCGTCGATCTCGATCGTGGCGGCATGGTCTGGTATGGCAGCCTGATCGGCGGCGCCATCGCCGGAGTAATCTGGGCTTGGCGCCTGCGCATCCCCCTGCTGCCGCTCACCGATGCGGCTGCCCCGGCCGTGGCGGCCGGCTTGGCCATTGGCCGGATTGGCTGTTTTTTCAATGGCTGCTGTTATGGCGAGACCTGCGACCTGCCGTGGGCGGTGACCTTCCCGCACTTGCACGAGGCCCGCCACCCGACCCAGCTCTATGAAACCCTGGTCACCGGCGCCCTCGCCATCGTTTTGACTATCTGGCACCGCCGCAGTCCGCGGCCCGGCACCGTCACCGCAGCCTTCATGATCGCCTATGGCGTTTGGCGCTACCTCAATGAGATCCTGCGCGTGGACTATCGCCACGCGGGGACTCTGAACGATCTCGGCGGTTGGGAGGTAACCAATAGTCAGATCACCAGCTTGTGGTTAATTATCGCTGGGTGCGTGCTGATTACGTGGTGCAAATACCGCCCTGCGGCGACGGTAGTTTCCGACTCGTCCCCGCGCTAAAACACGCTTGCGCCGGGAATCGCCTGGTTTGGGGAGCCTGTCCCACCAGCTGCCACCCCGCAAACCATTCGAAGACCTAGGACTCCGGACGTTCGAGGACGCAGGACGCAGGACGCAGGACGCAGGACCACGTGGCAATGGACCACGTGGCAATGGACCACGTGGCAATGGATTGACAGGGCGTAAGCACCCCTATCCTGCCGCTCCCCCGGTCGAACCCCGGGGCCCTGGAGTGGTGCCATGAATCAATTGCTCAACATCGTCGCCGAAGCCAGCCTGCGCAAAGAACCGCTGGGCGACTTCAATGTCGGCGACACCGTCGACGTGCACACCCGCATTAAAGAAGGCGACAAGGAGCGCGTGCAGATTTTCACCGGCACCGTCCTCTCCATCCGTGGCGGACATGGCGACATCAACGATACCTTTATCGTCCGTCGCGTGGTCGCTGGTGAAGGCGTCGAACGTATCTTCCCCGTGCACAGCCCCAAAGTGATCAAGGTCGAAGTGACCCGTCGCGGCAAGGTTCGTCGCGCGAATCTGTCCTACCTGCGCAATCGCGTCGGCAAGGGCACCAAGGTCAAGGAATTGAAGGTCATCAAGCCCACCGAAAAAGCCGCCAAGGCTTGATCGCGACAGCCTGATTGCGGCAGCCGCCACAGGGCTGCCCTTCAAGATCGACAACCACAGCACAGGCCGGGGATATCCTCCCCGGCCTGTTGCCGTTGATAAAATCCAAACGTGATTGGTCCGCGGCACTGGTATCAATCAGCCCAGAAATACACTCGCCACGGTGAAACCTGCGCCGCCCGTCGATGCCCGCGCCAGCGGTGCCCATTACGAGCGCCGCGCCGCCTGGCATTTGCGCTGGCGGGGGTGGAAAATCGTCAGTCGCAATTGGATTGGTGGCGGTGGCGAAATTGATCTCGTCGCCTGCCGCTGGACCACCCTGCTTATTGTCGAAGTCCGTAAACGACCGACCACCCGCGCCGCCCTGCAATCGGTCGACCGCGCCAAGCTCGATCGCACTCTGGCCGCCGCCCAGACTTTCGTGCACGCCCACGGCTTGCACCGCTATCGGCTGCGCTGTGATATCATCGCCTATGATCAGGCCGGGCGGATTCTGCGCAGTACGGATATCCTCCATTCCCTGCTGCCCACACGTTAATGGCTCGGGCGTTTTGAACAGAAGCCCCCTTCCATGCCGCGCATATTGTTCTTCCTCCTTTTTTACAGTGCCGGCATGGCCCGCGGCCGAAATTGACCACCTGCGCGCCGCAACGACAGCGGACACGCCCGGTCATGCCACCTGGCTGGCCGTGCGACGCAACCCAACGCCGCCTGACGCCGGACCCTGCCCGCGACGCTCAATGATCCGGCCTACTTCCGGCTCTATTGCTCGTAACTCACTGCGGTCCGTGCAGAGAAGGCCCGCCGCGCCTGGGAGCACATTCCTTCCACCCGGTTTCCAGCTGAGCGCGTGCACGCTGTGGAGCACGGAAAAAACGTGGTCCAGGCTCAGCGAGAATGCGCTGCGCCTGGACCACAATCACGTGTCACTTCCACCGACCTCAGTCGTCAGTCGGCGAGCACGACCATCTGATGACATTCCACGCGTGGCACGGTAAAGACCACGCGGCCTTGTTCATAGGTGAACGGCACCGACGTGCCCTCGGGCACCAGGGTGACCGCAGACGGCTTTTTACCGCGGCGCACCGACACCCGCACATCGGCGAGCGGAATCAGATCTTCAATCACTTCGACGCCCTTACCGCGCTTGCTGGGCGTGGCGAAGAGCAGATGCAGGACATCGCGCTTGTGCTCGTCTTGGCGCTGCAAGGTCAAGCGGCCAGCGGCAGGCAAAGAGGTTTCGACCTGCTGCCCACCCAGCTCGCGCTGGATCGCGTGCAGGACCAGATCGCGAACGATCTGCTGCCCGTGTTCTTGATAGATCTGGCAGGCCGGAAAAGCCAACCAGGTGCCTTGTTTGCCAACGGTGATCGCCGGGCCAGCAGCGCCGCGACGATTCGGGGTATGCCGGTGCGAACAGAAATGGGTGATGTCGCGATTGAAATAAGCGTCTTCGCGATCAGCCAGAACTTCACCGGTCGCGGTATTACTGCGCACGGGACCATACACTACAAAAGCGGTCGGTTCCCACGCCGTCGCGAAACGCGGATTGATGTAGGACGGATCCAAGGTTCCGGCCGGTCCCGCCTTGGCACCGAGATCAAGTAATTGCTCGTCACGATCAGCGGCCATGCCGCCGTCGCCGGTGGCAAGCACGCGGCCACCTTGGGCAATATAGGCTTTCACCTTCTTTTCCAATTCACCCGCGAGGCGCATGCCGTCGGGCAGGATCAGCAAGCGGTATGGGGTCCAATCTGCCTGCATGTCGACGACATCGAACCAGACTTTGCCTTCGCACAGGATACGAACGGCGCCCTCATCGACCGCATTACCGTGCGCCATTTGGCCAGCGGCGGAATTGCCGCCGCAGGCTTCCTGCGACAGCAGCGCGACTTCCGCCAAGCTGCGGGTGCCGACGCACCAGGCTTCTTTGCGTTCGACCTCGGCAAAGCCGGCGCCGATGATCGCATAGGTCGCGGGCTCCATGCGTCCGTCCGGATGCAACTGATCGCCGACCGACACCCGTGCACCTTGCGCGATGGCCGCGCAGGATTCATAGCGAAGCGCATTCGGGTGCTTATAGCCGCCGAATTCACCCCAGGATTCGTGGAATTTCCCGGTCATGCCCAAAAAGGGCATGCCGACGACGCGGGCATAGCCGGCCGAAAGCGGGAAGTGGTCGTAGCCCCAGCCACCGGTCGGCAGGGATTCCAATTCAAGGTGGGTATTCTGCTGCGCGATTTCGCGATCACCGCGTTGAATATGGCCGCCGTTATGGAATACATTCAAGCCGGGTTTATGCTTGTCGATCGCGGCGCGGACCTTGCGCGTATAATTCAAGTAGACATCACGATTCTGCTGTTTGATCAGGGCGGCATCACGGGGATCACCTTTTTTCATCCGTTCGACCACGCAGGTATTGCACCAGCAATCACGCGGACTGACGATATCCAAAAATATTCCATCGGCGTCATATTTCGCGCAGACCTCTTCGATTTGAGCCAACAACTGGTCGAGATAGCCAGTATTCAGACACATTTCATGATAGCCGGCGCGATCGTTGGTGTGCGCCCAGGGCACCTCACCGTTGACCAACCGCCGCGACCATTCGGGGTGGCGCCAGTAGGACTGCTCATCCAGGCCGGCGCTGATATAGACCGGGGCTTTGACATCGATGGCGTGGCAAGCGTCGAGCTGGGCTTTGAGCAGGTCAAATTTCAGCCCAGGATGCTGGCGCCCGGCGGTGGTCGGATGGTAGGTCCAGCCGTGATGACATTTACTGAAGATAGTAATCGAGTCGACATGACCTTTGCGCAGCATGTCCTGGAACTGCTTGGCGTCGAAGGCCGAGCCGATGCCAGCGATGGCTTCAGAGGTGTGGAAGTCGAGATGGACTTGGCGAAAGCGCATGGAAACACCTTTCCGG
>Ga0209490_10001239_pt1 | contig 24863 bp, 17 predicted proteins | sample MAT06_FD_187209 | JGI IMG/M metagenome (GOLD analysis project Ga0209490, IMG submission 187209) | Freshwater microbial communities from Lake Fryxell liftoff mats and glacier meltwater in Antarctica - MAT-06 (SPAdes) (version 2) | ecosystem: Environmental > Aquatic > Freshwater > Ice > Liftoff... | reverse complement strand
AAGAGCAAAAGCAAAAATTTTGTTCAGACTTCAAAAATTAGAAAATGAAGAACATTTTGGAGATTGCAAACCAGTTGGAGACGGAATTAGTGAATTGAAAATCAACTATGCGAAAGGTTACAGAATTTATTTCAGAGAATCTGACGGAAAGATTATTATTCTGCTGATTGGTGGAGACAAATCAACTCAACAAAAAGACATTGAAAAAGCGAAAGAAATTTGGGACAAACTAAAAATATAAAAATGGAAACATCAAAATTTGACATAGCAGACTATTTAGACAGCAACGAGATGATTGCTGAATATCTAAATGCGGTTTTGGAAGAAGGAAGTGAAACCGAAATTATAACTGCAATAGGACATATTGCTAAGGAGATTGGTATGACCAAAATAGCACAAGAAACAGGAATGAGCAGACCAAGTTTATACAAAGCTTTATCTGAAGGTGCCAAACCACAATTTTCAACTATTATGAAAGTATTAAAAGCAATTGGCGGACAGATAAAAGTAAATCCAATATCAGTATAAAAAACGAACGTACAACATTATGACGTATAGCTGCTGTAAGCTCCCCATTTTTAGTAAAGTTTAAATGTAGACAATATTCATGTTTTAATCAAAACTAATGGGCTTATTGAACATAACTATTTCTTCAATCGCACTAATGCTTCTAAAAAATAATAATCGGCATAAATAATAGGAACATCAATATCTTTTGAAGCAGGCTTATTACCTGTTGAATGTAATAAAAAAGCATGATTGGTTTCTTTGCTTAAATATTTATCAGTTGATAACTCTTTAATCATTGACTTTGCCGCATTCTTGTATTTTTTTGCTTGTAAGGTATCAGTAATAAAATCCGATAGTTCTAATAAAGCAGAAGCAGTAATAGCAGCAGCAGAAGCATCTTTAGGTGCATTAGGAATAGACGGATCACTGAAATCCCAAAATGGAATTTTATCTTTTGATAATTTCTTTAAATACAAGTCCGCTGATTTGATAGCAGTTTGTAAAAAAGGCTCATGTTTTGTTTCTCTATATGCCATTGTAAATCCATAAATAGCCCAAGCCTGGCCTCTTGCCCAAACACTATTATCAGCATATCCTTGGTGTGTAATTCCTTTAATAAACTTTCCAGTAATACTATCATAAAATACAACATGATAAGTACTAAAGTCTGGTCTAAAATGATTGTTCATTGTTACTTCTGCATGCCTAAATGCTATATCATATAATTTTTTATTCCCTCCATTTTTAGCAGCCCAAAATAACAACTCCAAATTCATCATATTATCAATAATGGTATGATGCGGCCAACCGTTGTTTCTAACTCTATAAGGCCAAGATAAAATAGTGCCTACTTTAGGATTATAAATTGTTGCCAAAGAATCAGCCGCTCTTAACAAGACAGTTTTATATGCGGGATTCTTTGTTAACCTATATCCATTTCCATAACTACAGTAAAATTGAAAACCCAAATCATGGTTGTAGACTGTTCTATCAATTATACCAGCAATCATTTCAGTAGATTTTTCTGCTTGAACCTTCCAATAATTATCTTTGGTAGCTTCAAAAAGATACCATTCAATACCCGGCCAGAATCCACTTCTCCAGTTATAAATATCATTATTAGTCCATGCTATTTTACCACTATCAATTACAACTGGTAACTTATTTTTTTCTGGATTTTCGGCTACAGTTAACCTAGCTTGTTTATCAAAATAAGAATATAATTCCTTTTTATTAATTCCTTTGTTTTGACTCCAACTAGCTAAAGAAAAAAGTAAACAAATAGTAATAAATTTAAATTTCATATAAATCAGTTTATAATTGAGTGGAAATTATTTTGTTTCATTTAATTTTTTATACTCACTATCCATATAGTTCTTCATATAATCTTGCATTTTCTTTAAAGCAACAGCGTATTCTTTTTTAACAGCCACATTTACTTTTTCTAATGGATCTTTTTGGTAATCGTACAATTCAGCACCTACTATTAAGTCTTTATTAAATACTTGGCTTGTCCTCCATCTATCTTTCATCCAAATAGTATACCTGTACTGGGCAGTTCTAATTGAGTAACCCATAAATTCAGCGTCTGCGTAACCCAATCTCTCCGATTCACTTACTGGTCCGCTTCTAGGATATTGACTCACAGAATATTCTTTAATTACTGTTGCTGGTTTTTTCATTGCAGGCACCAAACTTTTACCATCTAAATTGGCAGGGATTTTTAAATTAGCTAAATCACAAAGTGTTGGAAAAATATCTACAAATTCAGTAGGAGATTTTACAGAAGACGAAGCAAGTCCTGGTGCAGAAATAATCAATGGCGCTCTTGCAGCATTTTCGAAATTGCTGTGTTTGCACCATAAATTATGATCTCCTAAATGCCAGCCGTGGTCGCCCCAAAGAACTATGATAGTATTATCGGTTAATCCTAATGAATCTAAAGTATTTAATACTATACCAAATTGAGCATCGGTGTATGAAATTGCTGCATAGTACCCATGAATCAATTCTTTTTGCTTATCAACTGATAGACTTAAGCCAAGCTTTTGATCGGTAAAAGAATTAATAGGATCAATATCAGTATATGCTCTCAATTCTCCTGCATTGTGATAGGCAATAGTTACTGCATTTTCAGTAGTTTGTTGAAATGGAGCCAATGGCATTTTTGATCTATCATACAAATCCCAATATTTTTTTGGTGATACAAAAGGCAAATGCGGTTTTGAAAATCCTACTGCAAGAAAAAATGGTTCATTTTTTTTACTTAGTCCAATAAGAATATTTTTAGCCATCCGCGCATGTACACCATCTGTATATGCATCATCTGGCACATCCATACTTTCTACAGAAGGCTTTACTCTAACTAATGCATCGGTGGTTGCGGCTTCGCCTTTTAATCCATTTGCATAAGCTTCTTGCAAAGATTTTTTTGCTAATTCTTTTGTTGCCGGATTTTGATAATAATTAATAGCAGGCTCCCCAGTTTGCTTGGAATACAAACTCTTATCTGTTAAATAATATGGAACACTCCAAGATGGTTTATCTAAATCTTTATCCACGCAACGAACATCATACACTTTCCCTACTCCTTGTGTAGAATAACCTTGTGAAACAAAGTATTGAGGTATACTCAGAATGTTTGGGTTCATATCTCTCATTTTAGTTTTGAGATCCCAAACTTTAGTATAGTCAGGCCGCTTACCAGTCATAATACTTGCACGGGTAGGACCGCAAACTGCTTGCTGACAATAGTTTGCAAGGAATATAGTTCCGTTTTTTGCAATCTTATCAATGTTAGGAGTCTTGATCATCTTATTTCCATAGCAACCTAATATTGGCTTTAAATCGTCTATAGCAATAAATAATACATTGGGCTTTGATTTAGATTGTGCAGATGAATTTGATAAATTCAAAAGGCAACATACAATCAATAATGAAAAAACTATTTTAATTTTCATACTCAATTATTTGTGTGCTGTTTTAAATTCTACAATAATATTATTCAAAGGAATATCAGTTATATTCTTAACAACATGCACTGTTGATTCTGCATATTTAAACGTATTTGCTTCTTGAATTCCTGCCCCTGGAAGCTTATTCAATTCGAACCTTGGATCGGTCAAATGCACTTGATTTAATCTTACAGAAACCCTTTGTGCATGGCTATGCAAATCTCTAGTAGCTCCAGGATCTAGCGTTTCTTCAAATACTCGAAATTGTTCATCTTCATACACTATTTTGTTGCCTGTTGGTTCAATCCATTTCTCAGGTCCTTTTAATGCAGGATGGTTTTTCTTTACAATAATTTCAATAAATTCACCTTTTGTAATATTACAATCTTCACCTTGCTTATAAACTACCAATTCTCCTCTAGCAATTTTTGAAACATTTTTGCTAACACTTTTAATTTTTACATTTGACAATGCTACTACTACCCTTGCATTTGCTATATCATCTGAATTAATATTTTTTAATATTCTAAAAAAATCATTTTCAAAAGATACTGTATCTTTAATATTATTAACTACACTAGGAGCCTTATTGTCAGATGGCATAACAGATACCATATTTGCTAAATAAGATGGACCAGCTTCACTTTTCTTTAAAGGATGATTAGTTGCTTTATCAGTACTAAATTCATCACAACCAATATCTTTTTGAGTTTTATTAGCTGGTCGTGGTTGACCTTCAATATCCAACATTAAATCAGCATCATTTTCTACTACATCATTTTTTAAAATAGCAGGATAATTTATACCTGATTTATTAATTGCAGGACTTTGAGCAGATAACCCATAAAAACCATTCTTGTTTTTTACTAATAAAGGATCGGTTTTTATAAACTCATTCTTATTGAATTTGATTCCTAAATCGGCACCACCATAAAATAGGTTGTTTACAAATTCAGCATTGTTATTAGCATCTGATAAAATTGTACCTGATGCTTTATAAAAAATATTATTGGCAAATTTTATATTCTTAGGAGGATTATCTCCTACCCCACCTAACTGTACAACCCCAGAATTATAAAAAGTGTTATTAAAAACGAAAATATTGTTTAAAGGATCTCCAACTTTAGTTTTTTGATTGAGTTTAAAATTCATTAATTCTAAAGCAGGTGCTTCAGCTGAACCTTCAAAATAATTATTATATATCATGTGGTTAGCGCCTTCCTTTACTCTGATACCGCCCGAATTAATAAAGAAGTTTCCATAGGCGCTATTCTTATTTCCTGTTCTAAATACAAACTGACCTTTAGGATTATTGTTACAAGTATTATATCGAATAACATTAAAAGTGCTTTTTAAGGAGATGGATTCACTATCGCCTAGACCTACATTTTCAAAATAACAATATTCCACAATGCATCCACTTATATTATTTTGTTCAACTCCGAGTCCTATTCTAATTGGTTCATTTCCAAAATCACCACCATCACCACCAAAATTCAAGAAAGTACAATAGCGTATTTTGGTGCGATTAACTACTGTAGCTGATGTAGTTACTTGTATAGCACAATTACCATTCATTATAGATGGCTTTGCCTCAATATTACAATAGCTTATTTCATTGTCGTGACTTCCTTCGTAAGTATGTATATAATTTTTTGATATGCAATTAAAAAAATTAAACTGAGTAATTATATTATTATTCCCTCTTATTTCACAAACTTCTCCTTCACCTACATCCACGTTTTTAAATTGAAATCCACTAACTGTATTATTACTACCCGATATTTTGAATTTTGAATTTCCGTTGAAGATTACTCCACCAAGAGTAGCTGCTTTAATTGTTATACCGTTAATATCAATTTTTAATAAACCAATATTGACATAAGTATTATCGGCCAATTCAATTACATCACCTTTTTTAGCAGCATTAATTGCAGACTGTAATTCAGTGATTGATTTCACTTTTACTAATCCGGCTTGAACTGTAAATGCATTCAATAAAATTAACGTTGATAAGCATAGTAAAATTTTTATTCTTTTCATTTTTAAATCTTTTTATGATCCATATTTAATTTATCCAAATCAGTAGATTACGCACCGGTAAGTCCCTAATAACTTCTTCATTAATTGGACTATGATTCAACCCAGTCCATGTTTTTAGCCAATCAATATTATTATACTTTTGATACCCAAATAATAAAAATGGTTGGGCAACTGGCCATTCATCCCAATACATAACATCTTTATTAAAAGTCCAGCTATTTTTATTTTTAACAAAGGGGTACATAAACTCAATGGCTTTTTTCAACGTTCTCCCATCTTGTAAAGTATACTCCCATAAATCATCTTTTTTAGAAGATAAAACATGACAAAGCGTAGTCATTGCATCTAAATTAAAAAGAGAGTATCCATAAGGCTTTGTTCGTTTCAATTCCAAGGGAAAGCTTCCATCCTGAGCCAATTGATTAGGCAATATGATTGTTTTAAATCTTAGTTTACAGGTATCTAATAAGTTTTGATCACCTACAAATTTTGCAAATACTGCCACTTGCATGGTCCAGCAAGTACCATGATTATTCAATGCATTTTTTTCGTCAATACCATATTGATGAGTCGTAACCCATTTTAAATATTGACTAAACCAATTTTTAATTTTTACTAAATCTACTTTATTAACCACTTTGGCATTTTGCATTACAGAAACACCTTGAGCCACTTCAATCATTTGAATCATATCTATAATACCTATTCCTCGGCCTGTAACTTTCCCTTTAATAGCCTGTGCATATAGAAGTGATGGATTCATTTTTGTTTCTTCATTAATAAACCATGCATTTAAATGCTTGAATGCTTTTTGCACATATTTTTCATTTTTAGTAATGATATAAGCCGATGCAAGAGAGCCAATAATTTGACTAAACCTGATCATTGCTTTTCTATGTGCTGTAAAATTGTTAGGATTTGTTTGTCCATCTCGCTGAATATATGGAGCTGAAGCATCTTTGGGGTCTGGCCACCAATAATCTCCTTCCGAATAAAAATCATGAACACCACCAGCAGATCTTGAACATTGCTCAGCAGTTATAGTGATTGGTTGTTGATCAATTGCCCAATTACCATTTTTAGTGATCTCAGCTTTTAAAGTACCAGATACGGTTTTTGCCAAAGAACCATCATTCGATTGCGCTTTCAATTGCGCAAGCAATTGTAAAAAAAGAATACCAATAAAAAAATATTTACTTTTCATTTGATTAATTTATTTTTTCTTGAGCAGTTGTTAGTGCCCTAGGTCTATTAGCTTTACCAAGTTTAATTGGAGGTGCTTTTTTTATTATATCAGATGCTTCTTTCACAATGGCTTTCATTGCTGGGTTTTTTACCTGATTTATATATTCACCTACATTATTTTTTTTGTATAATTCAATCCCTCTTTCATCATTATTCCAAGTGGTGTAACGCCATTGTTGAGCAATTACTGTTTTACTCAATACATCTTTCCGAGTAGAAGTATCAAAATGATACACCATCGATTTCGCATATTTTAAATCGAAAGCTGCATTTGTTGTTAAAGTTTTAGCTAAAGAATAACCATCTAAATTGTCATTTTTTTCGAATCCACAGAGTTCTAAAAGTGTAGGATAAATATCTACTAACTCAACAGGTGAATTAACAACTTTTCCTTTTTTAATTTGCGCCCCAGCAAAAATCATTGGCACTCTAGTAGAATTATCAAATGCACTCAGTTTAGCCCATAATCCATTATGATCTCCTAAATGAAATCCATTATCACCAACCAAAACTACAATTGTATTATCCCATAATTTTAAAGTATCTAACTGATTTAAAAGTTGTCCAACCTGATAATCTGTAGATGAAATACAAGCATAATATGCTTTCATTGCTTGTACCCTTGTACTTGGCTGTTCAAAGCCAGTAAGCTCTGTTTGCATTGCAATGGCAGGTATATCTTTCATTGCAGGCTCTTTAACTATTTTTATTTTTGCAGTATCATATAAATCAAAAAACCTTTTTGGTGCGGTCCAAGGCAAATGGGGTTTATGAAATCCTACTGCTAAAAAAAATGGTTGGTTCGAAGTAGACTTTGAATTAATAAAATTAGCAATCGTAACCCTGTTCATACCATCACGTGTTAAGGAACCATCACCATCTAATATTTGCCAAGCTGGTCTTCCATCAGCTCCATCAGCCCTATTTTTTAAAGCACTTAATTCTTGAGGATCTTTGCTTGGACCATCTTCATAAAAATCCCAAGATTGTGTATCATTCATTTTTACATTATGAAAGACTTTACCAGCACCAGCAGTGAAATAGCCCTTTTTGCGAAAATATTCTGGCATAAAAATACCTTGCGGCAAAACAGTTCTAGCAGAAGTTGTAAGATTGTATATCCCTAAATTTTCTGGTCTTTTACCGGATAAAAAAGAGGATCTACTAGGATTACACAAAGGATATTGGCAATAACTTCTATCAAAACGAACTCCCATTTTTGACAACCTATCTATATTAGGAGATTTAACATTGGGATCGCCATAACATCCTAACATAGTATTTAAATCATCTACAATAATGAATAACACATTTGTTGGAGTCTTTTGCGCAACAGGAGATTGACTAACCAATAAACTTATTACTAATATTTTAAAAAATAATTTGATTGTTTAAATTTTAAGTTAGAAAAAATATTTTTTAATAATTATTATATTAATCTTTGTTTTTACCTGCATGCCTTCCTGTTCCATCGCCATCATCTATAATTCCACCAGCTGGATTTATTGTGGCTAAAACTTTTTGGAGTCTTAATCTTGCTTCGATAACATTTTTATCTTTTGAATCTAATGGAATTAATATTTCTTCGAATGGTGCTTTGGTCATATTAAACAACTCTCCTTTCTGGTTCAACTTCCAATCTAATTCTCGCACATAATACATATTGGCTAGCTGGTTATATGCCCAGGTTCTATGATCAGATGTTTTACCTTTTATTTCCTTAAGAATGCTTTGACCATCAATTGGGTTTGCAGTGTTTTTAACACCTGCCATTTCCATAAAAGTTGGAAAAAAGTCGCTCGCATCAACCATCATATTAGATACTTTACCTTTTGGAGTTACACCTTTCCAGTAAGCTATAAGTGGAACCAATCCTCCACCTTCAAGCATTGAACCTTTTTCGCCACTAAGTCTTTTACCACCAATAGTTGCTTTGTCTGCTCTCTGTTTAGCCGTTCCGTTATCTCCTACAAAAACAACTAGTGTATTTTCTAAAAGGTGTAAACTGTCTAAACTACTCATCAATTTCCCAACTAGTTTATCCATATAAGTAACATTATCAAAATATACATCTTTACTATCGGGCTTACTATCTGGAGTTGGTAATATTTCAGCATGTACGTGAGACAAAGAGTAATAAAGGAAGAAAGGTTTGTTCTTATTAGTAACAAAAAAGTCAACCGCTTTCTGGTGCATTAAATCGGGCATATATTCCTTATCATTTAAAGGAATTGTAGTTCCATTCAAAAAATAATCCTTGCCTTTTTCTTGTGTATTCCAAAAAATGCCACTTCCTCTAAATGTTAAATAAGTATCGAATCCAAAATCGGAAGGAGCCAATGGTAGTTGACCCCACTTACCAATTGATGTAGATGCATATCCTGCTTGTTTTAACATTGCAGGAATCATTACTTCATCCTTTGGAGTAAACTTTCCAGTTTTATCTTGATTGGTAGCTCCTGTTCTAAAAGCATAACGACCAGTTAAAATCAACGCTCTTGATGGACCACATAAAGCTGCAGTGTAACAATGATTAAATTTTAGCCCGTCTTTAGCCAATTTATCAATGTTTGGTGTTTTATAATTATCTGCTCCATAGGTACTTACTTCACCAACACCATAATCATCTGCCAGAATAAAAATGATATTAGGCTTTTTCTGAGCAAACAAATTATTAAAACAAACGAAAGAAATGAACAGTTGAAAAATGATTAATTTTTTCATTTTTGCTTTTATGATTATGAATTAAATAGTTTATTCTTAGAAAAAAAATATAAAGAAGCCATACTTGCTGGAACTAATAAAGCAGCTAAAACAAAAAAGGAAACATAACTTGTTTTTGTTAACACTGGCACCATCCAAGTTGTGATAATGACTCCTAGAATTGCGGCAGTACCGCCCATACCAGAAACAACGCCAACGTTTTTACCATTAAAATAATCACTTGGTAAAGTTTGAATATTGTTAATTATAAATTGAAATCCAAACAATGTTGCTCCAATCAATCCAATTGCTAAGCTTGGTTGATCTTTTAATGAATCTAACAAGAAGGCAGTAACTGATAAAGAAATCAACATGATGATAGAACCAATAGTTATAGCTAATATTCTTGCTTTAGCTGCATCTTTTCCTTTTCTAATTAAATAAGAAGAAAAATATCCGCCTACTAATCCTCCAATGGCTGCAAGTAGATATGGCATCCAAGCAAAAGCACCTACTTGCTTTAAATCAAAGGAAAACTGTTCTTTTAAAAAAGTAGGCAACCATGTTACAAACAACCACCAAACAGGATCAATAAAAAATCTTGAGAGAATGATACCCCATGTTTTTCTTAATTGTATTAATTCTTTCCAGCTAAATACTTTTATTGTAGATGTATTATTTGAATCATTAATTTGACTATCCAAAATATGTGTTTGTTCTTCTTTTGTTATCCAAGGATGTTTATCTGGAGTTGATTTATTTATTATTAACCAAGGAATAATCCATAATAAACCTAAAGCAGCAATAGCTACAAATGTTCCTTGCCATCCTATTGATAAATATAATATCGCAATAAATGGAGCAGCAACAACAGATCCTAATGATGCACCAGCGCCAAAAATACCTTGAGCAATGGCTCTTTCTTTTGCAGGAAACCATTCAGCATTAGATTTTGTTGCTCCAGGCCAGTTACCTGCTTCACCAAAACCTAATAAAAAACGAAAAACACTAAATGAACTGAGCGATTTTGCAAATGAATGCAATGCAATTGAAATACTCCAAATAGCAATTGATAATACAAAACCAAATTTAGTTCCAAGCGAATCCATTATTTTTCCGAAAACAGTTTGTCCTAATGCATAAGCTATCATAAAAAATGTAGTAATCAATGCCAATGCATTCTTACTATCTACATCCGCTATTCCAAAATCTTTATAAATGTATGGCCATAAAATATTGATGGCACTTCTATCGATATAATTGATGATAGTTGCGATTGCAATTAGTGAAATGATCCACCACCTAAGTCCTTTAACTTTCATCATACTATTTAAATTGATAAAAAACTATTTCCAAGGCCAAGGTAAAGCATAAGTTCTTCTAGCTTCTCTTTCCCATAAAGCTGCTAATTCTTTTACTTTATCTGGATTTGCTATTGCAAGATTTTTTGTTTCTGATGGATCATTAATCATATTATACAATTCCCAAGCTTTTTCATCGGCTGCAACAAATGATTTATTTTTTATAGTTCTCGATACTAACTTCCAATTGCCTACTCGTAATGCTCTATTACCTTCATGTTCCCAAAAAATAAGATCACGTGCAATTTGCTTATTAGTAAATGCAGGAACTAAACTTTTCCCTTCTTTTGCAATGATATTATTTCCGTTGAATTGAGTTGGATAAGCTACTCCAGTAATATCTAAACAAGTAGCCATAATATCTATTAAATGTGCAGGCTGTCTGCTTAATTGTCCTTTTGATACAATTCCTTTTGGCCAATGAACAATTAAAGGAGACGCAATTCCACCTTCATGTACCCAATGCTTATATAATCTATAAGGAGTATTACTAACGTTAGCCCACTCAATACCATAAGTTACCCAAGTATCGGAAGCGCCAGGCATAACTCCCATGCCACTTCTTACAAATTTACCTTCTCGATTATAGTCAGGTTTTTTGTCAGTAAATACTGAATCCAGAGAATAATATTTTCCTTTTTGTTGTTCAGTTGTCATTGGAATTGATGGCTTATCTGAATTTAAAGGTTCAGCACAACCTCCATTATCATGCATATAAAAAATAATGGTATTCTCCAACTCGCCTTTTTGTTCTAAAGAAGTTATAATTCTACCAATCCCCTGATCCATCACATCAATCATGGCTGCATATACTTGCATTTTTCTAATTTGCCAATCTTTCAGCGGTGCATTTTTCCATTCTGGCACAGTTACATCTCTTTCTGTTAAAACACATTTACTATCTATAATGCCAAGCTTTTTTAACTTGTTAAATCTTTGCTCACGAATTGCATCCCATCCTTTATCATACACTCCATCGTATTTTTTAATTTCTTTTTCAGTAGCATGCAATGGCCAGTGAGCACTTGTAAATGCTACATAAAAGAAGAATGGTTTTTTACTATTGTGTTCTTTAATAAATTTAACTGCAGTATCGCTTATTGCATTTGTATAATAAAAATCTTTGCCCGGTGCAATAAAACGATTGCCACTCATTAAAGTGCCCGGATCATAAAAACTACCTGAACCATTTAATGTTCCAAAAAAACGTTGAAAGCCTCTTTGCAATGGCCAATTAGAATTATCCCCTTCCGTTTTAATATTTTTAGAAATATGCCATTTGCCCACCATGTAAGTAGCATACCCACCTTGTTGAAATACTTCAGCCATGGTAACAGCATTCTTGCTTAAGTCATCAACATAACCTGTTTCAGGAAAATTTTCTGTACTTAAATGTCCCATCCCTGCTTGATGCGGATAAAGTCCTGTAAGTAATGAAGCCCTACTAGGACTGCATCTTGCAGTATTATAAAACTGTGTAAATCTCAAACCATTATTGGCTAGCTTATCTATATTGGGTGTATTAATTTCTGATCCAAAACTACCAATATCGGAATAACCCATATCATCAGTTAGAATAACAATAATATTAGGCTTCTTATTTACTTTTTGTTGAGCATTTATCACGTTTACAGAAAGTAAAAAAGCTAGAAACATAAAATGTAATAACAGCAGTTTGCTTAAAATAACTTTTCTCATTAATTCCTTTTCTGTGATTTAAAGAAGTCTAGCATTTTGGTATTTAATTCCTTAGCGGTAGCTGCATATTGCTTTTCATTTGCAACATTTACTTTTTCTAACGGATCTTTTTCATAGTCATATAATTCAACAGCATAAATTCGACTTTCTGTAAAGGTTTCATTTGTATGAAAATCGTTATTCAACCACAATACATATCTGTACTTATTAGTACGTATTGCATAACCTTCTACTTTTCTATTTGCTAATCCTAATTTTTTAACCTCTTCTTGTTTAATTGTTCGATGGTATTGACTTACAGCAAAATCTTTTACTATTGACTTATTATTTTTCATTATTGGAACCAAGCTTTTTCCGGCTAAATAAGTTGGTACAGGAATTCCTGCTAAATCACAAAGAGTTGGAAAAACATCTACATGTTCAGATAAAGAATTTGAATTGCCAGGTTTAAAACCTGGTGCAGCAAAAATTAATGGGGCACGTGTTGCTTGTTCAAAATTTGTATGCTTATTCCAAAGATCATGATCACCTAAATGCCAGCCATGATCGCCCCATAGCACTATAATTGTATTATTTAAAATGCCTAAAGAATCTAAAGTATTTAATAATATTCCTACCTGAGCATCAGCATAAGATACAGCAGCATAATATCCATGAATCAATTCTCTTTGCTTCTCAACTTTTATTCCAATTCTATTTGAGTCAGCAGACATTGTAGCAAATTCAGGGATATCAGTATAATTTCTTAATTCGTTAGAACCAGTATATGCAACTAATGGACCGTTTTTTGAATGCTCTTGGAATTCAGCCAAAGGCATGTCTTGTCTATTATATAAGTCCCAATATTTTTTTGGTGCAACAAAAGGCAAATGGGGTTTGCGAAAACCAACTGCCATAAAGAATGGATTAGCTGATTTAGAAAATTTAATCATTTGCTCTCTTGCTAATAATGCACTAACGCCATCTTCATAAGCATTGTCTGGAACATTTACACATTCCGAAGCCGGTCCTTTTTTGCTACCCCCTGTTTCTCCATCTTCATCTGGTTTTATTTTTTCATCTAATTTTTTTGCAATGGCATCTTTAATTGCCTGAGATTGATAATGACCTTCTTTTGGTTGACCCAATCCATTTGCAAAATCATACGCCTTAGGTTTTAAATAAGGAATAGTCCAAGAAAATGCTTCATCATTTTTTTCAACGCATGTAGGATGATAAATTTTACCAACTCCTGAAGAAACATAACCTTGTTTAATAAAATATTGAGGAATGGTTACAATATCTGGATTCATTTCTCTCATCTTTGTTTTCAAATCCCAAACCTTTGTATAATCGGGGCGCATACCAGTCATGATGCTTGCACGAGTTGGACCACAAACTGCTTGTTGAACATAATTGCTTGAAAATACGGTTCCCATTTTTGCCAACCGATCAATGTTAGGGGTTTTGATCATGGTATTACCATAACATCCTAATATCGGTTTTAAATCATCAATTGCAATGAAAAGGATATTGGGTTTATTTTTTTGTTGAGCCGAAGCAGATGACATTGCAAAAACAACATTCAAAATAAGCAAGGGGAATAATCTTTTCATATTTTTTATCATTTGATGACTTCTGAAATAAATTTCATGATTGCAATATTTAATTCGGTGTTTTTTTCTTTATCAAACTTCCCATGTAACCCACCAGGCACTGTAATAAATTCTGACTTAACTCCAACTGATTGGTATTTTTTATACAACTCAACAGATTGTTGATAATCTACATTGGGGTCAACATCTCCATGAACAATAAATACGGGCGGGCTTGTTTTTTTTACATAGCTAATCGGAGAAACTGATTTTCCGAAAATCGAATCCGTTTTTTTATCACCAAGCCAGTTAGCTGAAGATTTACTTGTGATAAAAGCGTTGTTATGTGATAACTCCCACACATCTTTAATGCCGTACTTATCAATAATGGCAGCTACTTTTATATTTTCTACTCCGCTGCAATTATTATCAAAAAGGTGATTATTTTCAAGCAACCCGGCCATTAAAGCTAAATGCCCGCCAGCTGAGGAACCCATTACCACAATTTTATTTACATCAATGTTTAAAGCCTTTGCATTTTTAATTAAATAGATCAAGGCACATCTTGCATCCTCTATCGCAGCTGGTGCAGTTGCCTGTTTACGCATTCTATACTCAATATTTGCAACAGCAAAACCTTCTTTAAAAAAAGGGTTGAATCCTCCTTGTTGTTCTTTAGATCCATTACTCCATCCTCCACCATGAATGTTAATTAATACTGGAGTTTTTTGATTAGAACTTGGAGGCAAATACAAATCTAATTTTCCCTCCCAATCATTAACCTTTGTATATACAACATTTAAGCTTGCTGAATATCCTTTAGGAAATACAACTGGTTTAATCAATGTATCAACAATTTCTTGTGAGGAAACTGCCGATACATTCAGACAATAAAATAGTATTAGAAAATAAAACCTCATTTCTTATTAATTTAATTAGTAACCTGGATTTTGCTTAATTACAATTGCTGTATTATTATCTATTTCTCTTTGAGGTATAGGCAACAATAATTTATCTGTTGTTACATTGTTTTGTAAATCTAATGCTGTTAATCTAGGTGCTGGATATGATAAATAATGGAAAGGATACATAAGTGCAAAATGTGCTTTCATTGTTTGTTCAGCTGTAATAGTAGTCATCGTTGTGTTGAATCTTACTAAATCGAAAAAACGTTGATTTTCAAATGCAAATTCCCATCTTCTTTCATCAGCTAATGCTTTTTCAAATAATGCTGTAGTATTAATTGCTACAGTTGTTAAAGCAGGCAACCCTGTTCTAACCCTAACCTGATTAATTAATCCAATACTAGTTGCAGAATTACCTTGCGCTTCTGCTAACATCAATAAAACGTCTGCATACCTAATAACAGGAAAATCATTTTCAGCATCATTTATAATTGCCACAGCAGACATGTATTTATTAGGATAAAGAACTCTACCGATATAAATGCCAATATTGGTAATTCTTCTAGCGTCTCCACCAAATGCAAGCAATGAAGTTGCCAAAGCCGATGTTGGTCTTATTGATAAAGTAACTACAGCTCCACTAACTGCTGTTACAGTTGTGCCCTGCGCTAGTTGCAAACCCGTTGCTGGCATTCCCACTGTTATTAAAGGATTAGCAGCAGTTAGAGTTACATTGTTTGAAGAAGTTAAAACTGCACCTGTAGCATTAATAGCAGTATATGAATTATATAATTCTTGAGATGGTGTATTTAATCCTCTTCCGTCTCCAATTACAACTGCCGCTCCACTATTAGTGGGTGCAAATAAGTTAGGCAATGTAGAACCTAATCCAAGACCACCTGCTTTGAAGCGAATACTAAACAACATTTCAGAATTCATTTCATTAGCAATAGAAAATAAATTACCGTAGGATGCTTGTAAATTATACCCACTGTTTGCAATTATATCTTGCAAAATTGTTGCCGCTTCTGTTTTACGATTTAAGGTTAAATAAACTTTTGCTAATAAAGCTTTTGCACTCCAGCTATTTGCTCTACCTAAATCAACAGCAGGTATAGAAGCAAATCTTGCAGTTGTTCCATTATTAATTGTATTCAACAAATCAGCTATAATCAGTTTATAAATTTCAGTGACCCGCGACCTATTTACTAATTTGGCTTCTTCCGGATTAATTGGTTCAGTCACTAAAAAAACATCTCCATATAACCTAACTAAATTAAAATAATGATATGCTCTAATAAAAGTAGCTTCAGCAGAAAATTTCTTAACATCGGCCGCAGTAACAGATGAAGTTATAGGATCAAAAACAAGTGCTCCAGAAGTTGGGGAATAATTGACTCCCAAGCTATTCAATACAAAATTTACATTTCTAATATTGTAATAAGTATTCAACCAATATGTAAAAAGACCTTGATGAGAAACTTGTGGAAAAAACATATCCAAATCGCTTAAATCTCTATTTGGAGTTGATGAACTTGCCGCGGAACCTTGAACAGAATTATCACTTCTCAGTTCAGTTAAAGACCATTCGTTGTTTAATGGAGTTTGCATTCCGCTATAACAGCCACTCAAAGCAGCATTTACCTCAGTAGGGTTTGAATAATAGTTATTTACACTAATATTCGACTGAGGTTCCAGATCAATCAGTTTTGTACATCCAATCAAACTAATTGTAGATGCAACTATTAATAAATTTATAATTTTCATACTAATTCGTTTAAAAGATTAAAAGTTAATATCAATTCCAAATACAAAAGTTCTTTGAACTGGAAAACTTCCTCTTTGATAACCATCTAACAAGGATGAAGCATATGGTCCACTTGAAAATCTTCCTTCAGGATTTAACCCTCGGAAATTTTTTGCAGATTGAAAGAAAAGATTTTGAGCAGCAAAATAAACCCTCAATGAACTCAATTTAATTGCTTTAGCAACTGAATTAGGTAATCTATATCCGAGGTTTACCTCACGCAAAGAGAAATATGATCCATCTTCAACAACATAATCTGTTAACATCCAGTTGAAACCAACTGTTGAATATGGAGTTCTACCATCACCAGGAAACATTGGACTAACCCATCTATTATCATTGTAAATTCTTATTTTTCTTTTAGACTCGTTATAATTAGGATCACCATTGATTATGTCACCACCTTGTATACCCTGAAAAGTAAAACTAAAATCAAAAGATTTATAATTCACTGTATTGGTCATACCCCAGTTAAAATCTGCATAAGGATTACCGATAATAGTTCTGTCGTTATTATCAAGTCTATTATCACCATTAACATCAACAATTTTTAACCCTCCAGGAATAAACACGTTGCTTAAAGTACTTGTTAAACCTTTTGCTCTTGCATCATTAATTTCTTGCTGACTTTTCCAAACTCCATCTGTTTTATAACCTAAAAATTGAATTAAAGGATCTCCAACTTTATTCTGGTATACTTCAGTTCTTTCTCCTTGATTAAGCAAAAATGCTTCTTTGCCCAATTCTAATATTTTATTCCTATTACTTGAAAGGTTGAAAGAAGTTGTCCATTTAAAATCTTTCTTTTGAATATTCACTGTAGATAATTCAATCTCAAAACCATTGTTTTGTAAACTTCCAATATTATTAAAATATTGAGGAACACCTGCAATAGCTTGAACCGATTGCAATAATAATAGTCGCTCAGTTTTTGATTGATAAACATCTACTGATAAGTTTATTCTATTTTTTAACACTGAAATATCCACTCCAAAATTGGATTGAAAAGTTCTTTCCCAAGTGATAGATGGGTTAGCAATATTTGTAGGAGAAGTAACCAAACCAGTAGTATTTGTACCTGTTCCAGCTCCAAAAGAATAATTTCCTTGGCTCAACAAATCCAAATAAGAAAAATCTGCAATTCTATTGTTTCCTGTTGCACCATAACTAGCTCTGAACTTTAATCTACTCAACCAATTTATATCTCTTAAGAAATTTTCTTGAGATGCAATCCAACCAGCTGATATAGAAGGAAATGATCCCCACTTATTACCAGGTCCAAAATAAGAGCTACCATCTGTTCTAAAACTTACAGATAATAAATATTTATTATTGTACTCGTAATTAATTCTTCCCAAATAAGAAACTAAACCAATTTGATTTCTTGTTCCAAATGTTCCTGTTAAATCAAGCAACGAAGCATTATTTAAAGTTCTGATATTATCATTTGGATAATCTAATCCAGTAGTTCTGTCTACATTGGTATTAGTTCTTTGCGCAGTAAAACCAGCTAATACATTGATAGTATGTTTATTAATAACTTTTTTATAAGTAAAAGTATTTTCAGTTAACAAATCAACTAAGTTAGAATTAGAATAAATACCTCTGTTAACTGATCCTTCTGAAGTTGCACCTCTATTAGTAAAATTCAACCCATTGGTTGCGTTAATATAAACACTTGCTAATGATTTAAAATCCAAACCAGGTAAAATATTCACATTCAAATCAAATGATCCTTGCAAACGATATTCATTAACATAAGTATCATTTCCTAAAACAGAAGACTTTGGATTGTTCTGTGCAGACCCAAATGGACTATTGGCAACACCAGGAGCCCACATAGTTCCATCAGGCATAATACCAGAGTATATTACAGATGAAAACTGCCTTGGATGAGCAAAATCACCAGCTCTAACACCCGCCCATTGCGATACAGTATTAACTGCAGAAGCAGTTAAAGCATTGTGGTAAACTGGTAAAAATCCTGGGAAGCGGTAAAAGTTGGTAAAGTTTTCAGAAGGGGTAATCCTTCTAGAATAAGATGGATTTAGATTCATACTTATTTTAACACGATTACTTAATTTAATATCCACTTTTGTTCTAAGTGAATAACGTTGAAAATCACTTTTAAACATCATGCCCTCATCACGCTGATATCCTCCAGATAAATAGTATTGTACATCTTTTTTTCCTCCTGAAGCACTCATCTGAATATTTTGAAATAATCCTGGACGAAGTGATTCACTCTGCCAGTCAGTTCCTTGCCCACCTAACATATCTTTTTCAACTACATACTCTGCTCTTTCACCATCAGTTGTAATGTTGCCTCTATTATTACTAAAAGCCAATAATTGAGCAGGAGTAAATCCTAAAGTATATGCAGCAGAATCTTGGGAGCGCAATTTTCCTTCATTAAATAACAAAGTGACGTACTCTGTACTACTCATTATATCATATCGCCTATAATCTCTTTTCTGTCCTAAAGAGTACTTAACATTATACTTTGGCTTATCTACCTTTCCACTTTTAGTAGTAATCAAAATTACTCCACTTCCACCACGAGAACCATAAATTGCTGCAGATGCCGCATCTTTCAATACCTCAACCGACTCAACATCAGCAGGGTTTACAAATGCCAAACCATCTGGTACAGGCTGACCATCAACTACAACAAGTGGACTAGCGCCAGCGTTTATAGAACTTATACCTCTAATAGATATTTTTGGAGCTTCACCTGCTAACTGAGATGTGTTTTGAACAACAACACCCGCCATTTTACCTTGTAAAGCTTGGTCTAATCTTGGTACAGGTATTTCATCTAATCTTTCATTTTTGTATTTTGCAACAGCACCAGTAATACTACTTTTTTTCTGTGTGCCATATCCTATTACAACAACTTCATTATTATCGATTGGAGCAGAAATCATGGCAACATTAAATGTTGTTTGATCTTTAATTTGTTGGGATAATGAACCAAATCCAACATAAGAAAAAATTAAATTAGTGGCACCAGATTTTAATTTGATAGAGAAAGTGCCATCTTCTTTAGTAACAGATCCACCGGAAGATTTATCGCCTAAAACAGATACTCCTTGTAATGGTTCACCAGTCTCTTTGTTAGTAACCTTTCCGGTTACTGTTTTTTGTGCTATAATACTACTGCAAGCAAACAGTAGTATTAATAACAACATGCTTTGAATTCTTTTCATAATAGCAGTTTTGGTTTTCTAATCGTTTTGAGTTAGTAAAAATATTCGAAGTTGTTCAGGTTTATTTGGATGAATTTGTTTGATATGTTGAATACAATTAGTACAGTTTAACTTTGATGCACTAATTGCTAAAAGCGGAATTCCTTCTTCAAAATCAAAAGGCTTTATTTGCTGCCCATTCCATGTTTTTTCTTTAATTAGGAATGGAATAATAGCATTAACTGCTTTTTTAATTGAATTACCATTTGAACTTGTATAGGATAACAAATCCGTCTTAATTTTGTTGCCCATTTGGGTAATTAATAATAAAGGTTCAACTACAAATAATGAATAATGCAATGAAGTAGTTCTAGCTAACTCCGCCGGGAAAAAACCATCTGAATTCATTTGTGTATCAATTCGTTTTTGAACATTATTAATAATGTTTTTAGCTTTTTCAGATTGACTAGTAAATAGAGCAAAAGACAATCGTTGGGCATCATACCAAACTCCATGATTATTTTTAGCATTCATTTCATCAATACCATTTTTACTAGTCTGCATCCAATTTAAAAATTGAGCAAACCAATTTTGCAAGCCAATAAAATTCTCGCTCTTCATGCTTCCATTTACATTCAATAATCCAATTGCATCAACAACTTTTATTAAATGCCTTGTATCTATTAATCCGGCACCTCTGCCATCATTATGACCTTTCATTGCTTGACCGAAATTTAAATTCGGATTCATTTTTGTTGCAGTATCTAAAAACCAAACACGTAATAAAGTATTTGCATGATCGGCATATTTAGCATCATTTGAAAAATAATATGCTAATGATAAAGTGTAAATTGATTCACATAATTTAGGCAAGTACTCTTTGTCTTTGTACAATTTAACTTCTGGGTTAGTTTCTCCATCCTTTCTTATATATGGCAACCCATCTGGCTTAGTAGGATCAGGCCAATAGTAAGGAGCAAGACTCATATAATCATGCTTATCGCCACTAGGAGGAACAGAAGTTTTTTCCATTACACTTACAGGACCATATTTTAAAGCAGATGCTGCATCTTTTATTAACTGATTATATGCAGGTATTAGAGAAGCATCATTTTCACTGATCTTATTTTTATTATTTAAAAGTACAGTTCCATCTATTGCAAATACATTTAATTGAGCAATAACTTGCTGATCAAAAAAGCAAGAAGAAATAAATAAAATAGTTAAAATTGAATTTTTCATTGTTGTTATAAAATATTATGAAACAAAATCTTCACGCATTGGTGTAAACACATCAATTAAAACCCCGGCTTCTATGCATACCGCTCCGTGCCATTCATTTGAAGGCACATGAAATACATCTCCAGCATGCAATACCTTTTTAATTCCACTAATTTCTACTTCAAATACACCGCTTTCTACATTGCTAACTTGAACATGATGATGCTGGTGTAAGGTGCCAATTCCACCTTTTTCGAACTCCACCCTTACCAACATAATTTTTTCGTCGTATGTCAAAATTTTTCTACGAACTCCTACGGCCATTTGCTGCCATTCGACAGACTTACTCTCAATAAAATTTTTATGTTGCACTATAGCATTTGTTACTGACATACATTTTAATTTTTATAATGAATTATTTAATAATTTGATTGGAATAAAAAACAGCATACGGACCAATCCATTCAATATTCAACCCGCCGTTGTTAAACTGATGTTTTGCTTTAGTATCAAAGACTTTATTAGATTGAATTATAACCAATTCTTTTCCATTAATTGTTACCATACCAGCAGTATAGCTTTCATTATCTTGCAATAATTTAATTGAAGAAACTGAAGAATATGCACCGTTAGCAATTTCAGCTTCTGCATTATAGCCGCCATGAAGCTCAATTACATTCAATAATGTTTGATTGGCAGCTTTGGTTCTTAATATGTAAGAAGGTTCTCTTCTCAAATTAAAATTAGGGTCGTTTGCGCCAATTCTAGTAAAAATAGCTTCAGCGGAATCTTTTACTAAAGAAGAAATTGTATAAAAAAGTTGGTCATTTAAAAAAGTAAATTGAGCCATCGGCGTATTCAATTTCGCCTCTGCTTCTTTCCATAAAAATTGATACCCATTCTTGGTTCCCAAAGTTTTCAAAGAAGCCAATGATGGATTGTATTTAAAATTAGTACTGATAACAGATCCACAATAATTAAATGGCAAATCATACTGGTGTAACGAAGTTGACAGTAATCTAAATAAATCAACAATTACTGGCTTAACAGTTCCTGGTAATTGAATCATGTAAATAGATCTTTGCATCTTTACATTCTTGTAAGCATTTTCGTCAATCGCTGCAACTACTTGCACCTTTTTACTATCAATTGAACTAAACAATTTTAAAGGCCAGTTTTTTTCACTTTCTGCTTCTTTACCATCATAATGGCTAGTTTCATCAACGGTTACAGTATTATGTGCAATTGTCTGTTGAGTATATGTTTTGGTTTCCGGCAAATACCTCCCCCCCCATTTTTGTTGAATACCTATAAATCTAGCAGCACCATAATCTTGCAAAATCTCATTGCCATTATCATATAAATTAATATTCAATTTATCGAAATGACCATGAGCCATTCCATGCGAACTATATTTATAAATTAGAGAAGTAAGGTTTTTATTACTACCCATTCTCATAACTGTTACTCCACCTTTATCTCCCTTGCCTCCATCGGTAAACTCTATGGGTGTATAAGGATAAAAAGGAGCTACTTTTCCTTTAGCTAACGCATTGCTAATTGCAAGTCCACCTAAATTCAAAATTACTTTGCCTTGCGCTTTAGCTACAGGTAAATAAGCCGGATTCGGTCCATATACTTGCCAAGCAATATCAATAGCAACAACCAATTCACTTGATATAAAGGTTTTATCTTTTAATGCATCATTGTAAGAATAAAAACCACCATTTAAATTAGTTTGTTGCAGTGCACCATTTAAAGCTTTTTGTAAAATACTATTGCGAAGTTTAAAAATACCTAATTCAGGTTTTGTATTATTAATTGCATTGGCAAAATAATAGAAAGGCAAAATAGCATATCGAGTATAATAAGGCCCTTCATTATAATAACCATCAGGTGAAAATAATCCATTCATATGTGCAATGAATCCAGCAGATCCATCTTTCTTAGTTCCGTATAAAGCCATCTTTACATAGTCTTCATTATCTGTTGCAACTCCAACTATTCCAACACCAGCACATGCCCAAACTGCATGGTTATGAATTAAATTAAACCAACTGGTTATATCTTTTGTAAAATAATCAACAATCGGTTTAAAAGCGCCATCTGCTATACTTACTCTTTCGGTTGAGGTTAAATAATCGTGGATGCAATCAAAAGCCAATCCAGCGTATACCAACCAGTTAGCATCATTCAAAGCTTGCCAAAAAATTCTTCCAGGAGATGAACTAGTAGCTTCCGGATGGTTTTTTAGTGTGGGATTTAACAATGCATACTTAACAAATAATTTTTTTACCAACAATGCATACTTACTATCTCCTGTAATTTGATATAATACACCAGCATTAAACATCAATGTATAATTTTCTTTATGTTTCTCATGCGTATAACCACCTGCAGGGTCTTTTGGAAGTGGAACATCTACATCTTTATCAATCCATTTATCTACCGATTTTTTAATATCGTCGTAAGATTTTTGTAAAAGCTGGTTACCAACTAATCCATTTTTAACTTTCAAAAGATCAGCCTTTGTTGCAAATGCAACAGGATGATTCTGGGCAAACAAATGTCCAACTGAAATAAGGAATATGAATAATATAAATACCTGTTTCTGCATTATTAAGAAAATAATTATTTAAACAAAATAAGTTCCGCCATTAATCTCAATACTCGCTCCTGTAATAAAAGAAGAAGCATTACTTACCAAATACAATGCAAGATCACCAACTTCTGTAGCTTCACCCTCCCTTCTTAATGGAGTGGCAGCAGCAACATTTTTTCTTACTTCATCTTTGGTAAATGTATTATGAAAATTAGTGTTGATCATACCAGGGCTAATACAATTTACCCTTATACCTTTAGAACCCAACTCTTTAGCCAAACCCTTTGTCATTGTGAGTATAGCGCCTTTTGCAGATGCATATGCTATTGCACCAAAGCCACCTCCATCTCTAGCAGCCTGACTACTAAAATTAACAATAGCTCCTCCATTAGTCATGTAAGGAACAACGGCTTTAGTAACTAAAAAAGCTGACTTTACATTTACCTCCATTACTGCATCCCAAAAATTTTCATCCATATCGGCTAATTGCTTACGAGCAATTAATCCTCCAGTTACATTCACTAAAATATCAATCGTATTTCCAAAAGCTTCAATACATGATTGCACAATTTTTTCTACATCAGATGAAATTGTCATATCTCCTTTTGCAATTATTGCTTCACCACCTTGACTTCTAATAGCAGCTAAAGTTTCCAGTGCTTTTTTTTCGTCATTTAAATAATTAATACAAACTTTTGCACCAGCTAATGCAATTTTTGAAGACACTTGTTCACCAATATCTCTTGATCCCCCAGTTATGATTGCAACTTTGTTTGTTAAGACTTGCATTGAATATATTTAATAATTAAGAAATTTTCGATGTATTATTCAGGAGAATGAATCAACTAATTTTAAAAGCAAAAGCGCATATAAATTATACAGAAATCACCTGACAAAAACAATCGAACAATAATATTAGCAGCATTTATCAATAATTCAATTTTGAAAATCATAAATATTATCTATTTTTTTACAATCTTAATTAGATATTATCTAAGTAATATGAATTTTCATTAAATAATTTGACAATTTTATTTCCGATAACCTTGCCG
>Ga0209490_10001235_pt1 | contig 24906 bp, 27 predicted proteins | sample MAT06_FD_187209 | JGI IMG/M metagenome (GOLD analysis project Ga0209490, IMG submission 187209) | Freshwater microbial communities from Lake Fryxell liftoff mats and glacier meltwater in Antarctica - MAT-06 (SPAdes) (version 2) | ecosystem: Environmental > Aquatic > Freshwater > Ice > Liftoff... | reverse complement strand
AATGCCGTGATCTGCACGGCCGGCGGATCTTTTTCGACCTGGCTCGCCACCACGATCACCGCCAGAATGCCCAGGATCACTGCATGCATGACGATCGAGATAATCCACGCCGGGACTGCCTTTTTGATGGCGTCATCGTCGTCTTGGGGCTCTTCGTCGAGCATCTCCTCGTCGAGCATTTCGTCATCAAGCGGTTGTTCGTCATTGGGCGGACGGGCCATGGGTCACTCCTAAAGGACGGTACAGCATGAACCCCATTTGCTGGTTGGGGAGAGGTTTCCTCCGAACTCATGGGGAGTGTTTGCTACATTGACACCCCTGCCTGGGTGTGCGCAGAACCAGAACGGCGACTATTTAACTAGTCCATTTCCCCCCTCCGCACTTGGACGTGCTCGTAATTGTAGGGTATACTGAAACGTGGCTTATCGTCTGGTCAGCAGTCTTGGTACCTGGGATCTCGCCGAGGGGGAAACCCTGATCGGGCGCAGTCGTGCGTGCGCAATCTGCTTCCTGGATGGGCGGCTGAGCCGTCGCCATGCGTCGATCCAGGTCCGCGCCGATGCGGCTACCATCAGCGATTGCGGCAGCATCAACGGCGTGCTGATCAAAGGTCGACGTATCACAGCCCCCACCATGCTCCACGAGGGTGATGAGATCATCGTTGGACCGTGTCTCTTCCGGGTCGAATGCGATTCGGCGCCCGCTCCGGACACCACCACCAGCCGCCGGGGCAACCAGATTGCCCAGCCCACCACGGCTCTCTATATGACCGATGCGATTGAACGGCGGATCGAGGACGGCTCGCCGCTGCGCCGCCTAGCCCCGGCGATTGCCGCGGCGGTGGGGCCAGAAACCGCTGGCCAACCGGGCAGCGAAGGCTTCAAGCCCAGTACCTATAAATCCAATAATGCCGAAGCCGTGGTGCCCAGGCCGCCAGCCACCAAGGCGCACGAAACCGAAGCGTTGCGCCCGAGCGAGCAGATTCCCGGTGGCGATGCCCTGATCGATGCCCACGAACGCGCTTCGACCATTCCCGAACAACCCGCGCCCGCTCTGCTCCAGATGGGGACGGGCAGCCCCGCGCCAGCGAAACTCGTGGTGTGGGCGGGATTCCTGGATGCGGCGCAAACGACGGCCGTTTCGGTGTTGCTGGCGGCCCCAGTGGCCGTCCTCGGCTTGGCCTTAGGGCTGCAACGGGCGGGTGCCAGTGTGGTCGATGGACTCCCGAAGATCGCCTTTGATCAACCCGTCGCGGACCTCGGCAGCCTGATCGGCAGCGTCTGTGGACTGCAGGGGCTGGCCCACACCTGGACCCTCATACCCCATCTGCGGCAAACCGATCACGGCGTCCCCTTTTTGATCGCTATGGTCGCAGTGATGCTGGCGGCCCTGTTGTTCCTGCTGGTCCATTTAATCACCACCGTGGTGGCGACGATCCTGTATGGCGGACCGTTTTGGCATCGCCGGGCTGGCCTGCATATTGTCGAAACCCGAACCGGACTGCCGCCGGGGTGGTCCCGCGCCTGCGCACGCTGGGGCCTGATGCTGGTGGTGTGGCCACACGCGCTGTGGGTGGGTTTGCGCGGGAAAACCAATCTCGCCGATCGCTGGACTGGGCTGGAGGTCCGCCGCGACGAATAACGGCTGGGTTGCTGCCTGGCGGCTCAATTGAGGCCGGGCAGGAGCCGACTGCGGAGGAAGAGCCTTTGCGTCCGCGGCCTCGCAACCAAGCTGCCGCCTCTGCCGAGAGGATTCTCATGTTAGACCTGTTGACCCGCCCTGTGGTCGCTGCTGTTTGCGCCCATCTTCAGGTGCCCGCGGCCCAGATCGAAAGCCTGATCACCACGCCCGCAAAAGGCGTGGATGCGGATCTTGCCCTACCGTGTTTTCAACTCGCCAAGACCCGCGGCGTGCCGCCGCCGGCGCTTGCCAGCGAACTGGTCGCGGTGGTGCGTGCTGCCGGTATCGACGCGGTCGCGGCGGGGCCTTTCCTAAATCTGCGCTTTCCGCCGGCGACCATTGCCGCCCTGCTGCTGCCGGTATTAGCGCAGCACCCGGAAACCGCGTTGCGGTCGGAGCTCGGCAGCGGCCAGCGGGTGTGCATTGATTTTTCGTCCCCCAATATCGCCAAGCATCTCGCCTTTCACCACATTCGCTCGACCATGATCGGCAATGCGTTAGCGCAGCTCTACGGCGCCTGTGGCTGGCAGGTCACCAGGATCAATTTTCTCGGCGATTGGGGCACCGCCTTTGGTCGGCTCATTTCGGGCTGGAAACGCGAAGGGCTGACCCTGGCCGGCTTGGCTGCCGCGGCGGATCAGGTCACGTTTCTCAACGATCTGTATGTCCGCGCCTCGCAGGCCGCCAAAGGTGATGCTGCTTTGGAAGAGGACGCCCGCCGCTGGTCAAAAGCTCTCGAAGACGGCGACGCCGAAGCGCGCCATCTGTGGCAGATCTTCAAGGACGCCAGTCTGGCTGAATTCCGCCGCGTGTACGCGTTGCTCGGGGTCGATTTCGATTCATGGAAAGGCGAAGCCTATTACGACGACAAAATGCTGCCCGTCTTGGCAGAATTGGAAATCAAGGGCCTGACCAGCATCGACCAGGGCGCCACGGTGGTCGATCTCAGCGCCCAGGGCTTCAAAAAACCGGTGCTGCTCAAGCGCGCCGATGGCGGCACCTTGTATGCGACCCGCGATCTTGCGGCAGCGGATGATCGCTGGCAGGAATTTACTTTCGATCGCGCTTTATACGTGGTTGATCTCGGCCAAGCTCTGCATTTCAAGGAATGGTTTGCCGTCGCCAAACTGCTCCAGCGCCCCTACGCCGAGCGCCTGCGTCATGTTGGCTTTGGCGTGGTCCTGATGTGGAACGACGAACCGGCCGAAGGTTTGATCGCCGGCTGGGCCAAAGGCCGCACCCGCAACGGCAAGATCATGCTCCTGCGCGAAGTATTGGAGGAAGCCTGCGAGCGCGCCCGCAGCATCGTCGCGGAAAAGAATCCCGATCTACCCGAAAACGAACGCAACCACATCGCCCGCGCCGTCGGCGTCGGCGCGGTGGTATTCAACGATCTCAAGAACGGTCGCACCAACGACGTCAAATTCAAATTCGAAGACGCCCTTAATTTCCAAGGCGAAACTGGACCCTATCTGCAATTCGCCCATGCCCGCCTGTGCTCAATTGAACGTAAATTCGCCGACATGCACCCGCAAGCGCCACAGCCGGATCCCGCGTTGATTACCGAAGACGGCGAAAAACAGGTGTTACTGGCTATCGCCCGCCTGCGCAGCGCCCTGGAGCGCGCCGTCGCCAGCGATGAACCCTCGCTGCTGGCACAGGGCCTGCTCGCCCTCGCCGCCGCGATTTCATCCTGGCTCACCGCCGGCAACGCCGACGTGACCCGCCGCGTCCTTTGTCCCGACGCCGCCACCGCCAGCGCCCGCCTGCAATTAGTCGCCGCCGCCCGCGCCACGCTGGGGTCCGGGTTGGGTCTGCTTGGGTTGCAGGCACCTGTTCGGATGTAGCTCTTCATTGCAACGGTCATTCATTGCCCCTTGTCCGAGGTCCGAAGTCCTAGGTCTAGTCTGCATGGGAGATCGAGAAAAATATGATTTCCGAAATGATTATCATGCTGGAAGGCTCGCAACGCTAGGAATGGCGAAAGGACAAGCGCAGTGTCGGGCGTCGGTTGCACCCGGGTGAGGCCTTGTGGCTGGCACCGCAAGCAACCATGCGCGAATATTGGGACACCCCGACCCGTGTTCTTGGCGTGGTTTTGCGGCCACATTTCGTGCGTTTTCTGATCGGGATCGCCTCTGGTGACGGCAATCACCCGGGCACCAGCTCCTACGTCCACCACACCACCCAGCCCGTGGACGAGCCCGGTACCTTGATTGCGCGGGCGCTGGATCGGCTCGCCGATGGGCGCGGCGAGCCAGCCTGTGGCAGCGATTTATTGCGGGCTCTGCTGCGCTGCTGTCTCGAGCACTCCGCTCGCGAACAAGACCGTCCACCGGGCAAAGCGCAGGCCACCTGGCAGCGGGTCCAGGAATGGATTGCCGTGCACAGTCATGTGGAAATTGATCGCGGCGGCGCCGCCGCCGATATGGGGCTGCATCCGACCCATCTCTCCGATCTCTGCCGACGTCAGGCGGGCACCGGCTTCACCCGAGTTGTCGAAGCCGATCGCCTAGCCCGAGCCCGGGCCCTGCTGCGGGCCCGACCGGACATGACCATCGCCGTCGTAGCCAAAACCTGTGGATTCGCCTCGGCCGGGTATTTCACCCGGGTTTTCCGCCGCGCTAACGGGCAAAGCCCCTCCGCGTGGCGAGTCGGGGTGCGCTGATGTCTCAGCTGACGTCTCAGCTGAAGTCTAGACAGCGGGCGAGGGAGCATCTTGATTCGCCCGCCCGCAAATCACGATCCGGCAATGTTGGTCATCATCCTTGGTGTGGTGGGTGTCGTCGCCGCCGTCTGCGTCGGCTCGATGATCCACGTCTACGCATTCCGCGGCAACCTCCGCTTCGATGGGTGGACCGAATACGTCCGCAAAGGCTGGCCGATGTTCGCGCCGCTCAATTGCGCGCTCTATAGCTTCACCCAACGCCGCGCGCGGCGCGCGATCATGGATCCGCAAGCGTTTCCCGAACTCGATCTGCTGCGCGACAATTGGCAGGTCATTCGCGATGAGGCCCTTGCTCTGCACCGCAAAGGGACCTTCGACGCGGTCAAGGCACCGGACGGCCAAGCGTATTACGACATCGGCTTTCGTACCTTCTACAAGTACGGTTGGAGCAAATTTTATCTCAAGTGGTACGGCTATACGCACCGTTCCGCCCTCGCTGAATGCCCGCAGACCGTGGCCATCCTCAAAAAAGTCAAAGCTGTGAACGGCGCGATGTTTTCTATTCTGCCGCCGGGATCAAAATTGACCCGGCATTTAGATCCGGTCGCCTGCTCGCTGCGCTACCACCTCGGCTTGTCCACGCCGAATGACGATGCTTGTTATATCAATATCGACGGCACCACGTATTCCTGGCGTGATGGCGAGGTCCTGATGTTCGATGAAACCTATCTGCATTTCGCCTTCAATAATTCCGATCAACACCGCCTGATCCTGATGTGCGATGTCGAACGCCCGATGCACCTGCCCGGCCGCATCATCAATTGGTTTAATAAAATCGCCCTGCGCATGAGCGTGGTGCCGAATGCCCCAGGGGATCGCCGGGGCCTAGCCAATCTGCTATTCTCAACCTTGGCCCCGGTGCTGAAACGCACCAAGGCCCTGAAAGAGCGCAATCGGCCACTCTATCTCCTGATCAAGCATTCCGTCAATCTGACCTTGATTCTCCTCGCCCTGGCGCTGCTCGGTTTGGCGGCCTGGAGTGTACTCGCGCTGTTCCGTCACCTGACCGCGTGAATCAGACGGCAGCGCCCGCCGCGAATCCCGACGCCCAGGCCCAGTGAAAATTGAAGCCGCCAAGCCAGCCGGTGACGTCAACCACTTCACCGATGAAATACAATCCCGGTACGCGCCGACTCTCCATGGTCTGCGATGACAGATCGGCCGTATCGACGCCGCCGCGCATGACTTCGGCCTTGAGCCAACCGCCGGTGGCATCGGGATGCACCTCCCAATTTTGCAGCGCGGCGCTGATTTGGGCAATGTCGGCTTTGACCAATTGCGCACACGGTTTGTCTGCCAGGGCCGGTGGCAGCCGGGTTTGAAGCAAACGCTTGGGTAGCAATTCGCCGAGTTGATTGCCGACCTGGGCTTTGCTGCCACGCGCGGCAGCAAGGAATACACTGACATCATGACCCGGGGTCAGATCGATACTGAGCTTTTCACCGGGGCGCCAATACGACGACGCCTGCAACACGCTGGGACCGCTAATGCCGCCATGGGTGAACAGCAGATTTTCCCGAAAGACCGGTCCAGATACACTGGCGACCTCGGCCTCGACAGCGATGCCGGATAATTGCAGGCGCTCATGCGGCGGCAGCAGCAAAGGGGCCAGCGCTGGCGCAGTTTCGACGATGCGGTGCCCGAAGCGCCGCGCCCAGGTCAGGCCAAAATCGGTCGCACCCAGGGACGGCACCGGCAAACCGCCGGTAGCGATAACGACGCGATCCGCCGTGATATCCCCGCCCGAGGTGCTCAGGTGAAATGGCGCGCCGGACGCGTCCGAAGGGTTCGGCATGATCGTTTCCACCCGCACTCCCCAACGTAGGTCAACTCCGCTATCCTGGCAGGCCTCGACCAGCAAGGCGACGATCTCCTTGGCCGAATGGACGCAGAATAATTGGCCGTGCCGGCGTTCCTCGTAGGCGATGCCGCGGGCTTCGACCAGACGCAGAAAATCGTCGGGCGTGAACCGGGCCAAGGCGCTGCGGCAGAAATGCGGATTCTGCGAGGAAAAATTTTCTGGACCAACCCGACGGTTGGTGAAATTGCAGCGCCCGCCGCCCGAGATAAGAATTTTGCGCCCCGGCGTCGTGGCGTGATCCAGCACGACCACCCGCCGGCCGCGTTTGGCCGCAGTACTGGCGCAGAACATGCCCGCAGCCCCGCCACCGATAATACAGACCTCAACGTGCACGGCGGCACCCTGGATACCCCGAATCGCCGCGCAAGAGGCGCCCTCTGGTGCAGGGCAACCACGCGGAGATGCTCCCGTATGCCCAGCCCGGAAGGCTCTGTTGCCCACGCGCTCCCGGATCCTGAGCCGATTGCCGGTCAAGCCCCGACCCAGATCCGCCGCCTGGGCTGGCTGCATTTCGCCAACGATTTCACCCTCGATTTTCTCACTCCACTGCTGCCAGTCGGAGTCGGCATCGCCTGGATCGGGGTGATGGAAGGTTTGGCCGACGGAACCGGGCAGGTGCTAAAATTGTTCACTGGGCGCGCCAGTGACCGGTCCGGTCGGCGCGCCGCCTGGGTTCAGGCGGGCTATCTGGTCAATGCCGGGGCCAGACCCTTAGCGGGTGTGGGTATGCTGCTCATGTGGCCGTGGTGGATCATTGCCTGCCGGATCACCGACCGCATCGGCAAGGGCCTGCGCGGCAGCGCCACTGATGCCCTGGTCGCCGATTGGACGGACGGGCGCACGCGCGCACGCGCCTTTGCCCACATGCGCACGATGGACCATCTTGGCGCAACCGTGGGTGGCTTGGCGGCAGCGGGCACGGCGTATGTCTTGACTGCGGACCAGCTCGGCTGGGCAGTGGTGGCCCTGGTGGTGGTGACTGCCAGCGTGGTATGGCTGGCGGGCGGCCTGCGGGATCGGGCGCCCGCGACGGGAAAAATCCCTGCCCACGCTGGCGTCGTCGGATGGTGGCCGCACGCGCCTCATATGCGTCGCCCCCTGACCGCCATCGCCATCGCTACCGTAGCGGTCAAACTCAGCCCGTTGCTCATTCTGGCGCAGGTGACGGGAATAACCGATGATTCGTCGGCGAGCAGTCCGCCGGTGTGGGTATTCGCCCTGGGCTGGGCGGGGCTGGGTTTAGTCCAAGCGGCGGCCGCGTCGCTGTCTGGCCTTCTCACCGCTCGCTTGGGCCCGGCCGTCATGCTGCGCTTGGCGTGGCTGGCGGCAGCGGTGGTTTTTACTGGCCTGGCCTGGGCCGAGGGCCCGTGGCGCTGGGTCGTGGGATTGGGCTACGGGGTGGTATCCGGCATGACCGAAGGGGCCGAGAAAACCTGGGTCGCGGATTTGGCGCCAACTGGTCAGCGCGCGTTGTGCTTCGGCGCCCTGGCGCTGATCACCGCCATTGCAGCGCTGATCGGCAATGGGTTGGGTGGGGTTTTATTGACGTACTGGGGATCGGAGGTTTTTCAGGTCCTGGCCGCCGCCGCGATCGTGGCTATTTTTCTGACCGGGCCAGTGATCCCACCCAATCATGCATCCATCCATGAGAATGTCCCATAGGTCGCCGCCTGGCCTACGACACAGTCGTGATCGTCATGGACATTCCACAAGGTGATGTCGTGAACCCGGAATCGCCGCCCGCTGGCGCTGATACGAATCAGGTCGTGCACCACCACCGCTCCGCGCGCCAAGCCTTCTTGCAATAATTGCACGCGGCCTTGGCGTTCCTCTGGCGGCGCCGACAATCGCGAGGGCAAGCCGACAAATTGCTGCCAAGAATAACCCCACACCTTTTGGGCGGCTGCATTCGCGTAGACAAAAAGGGGATCATCGCTCCAACGATGACTGACCACGACGTCTGGCGTGCCATACAACGTCGCCGCATCGGCCGGCGTCACCAGATCGTTGCCGACCGCACGCCGGTAACCTGCGAGAAGCCAAGCAACCCACTGCCGCGTAGCGGCGTTGTCCCACACTTCAGGCGCGGTCGACTTCACGTGCGGGCGACAACGGTGTCATACCAAACGCTGGCCAACAAAGCATGGCCAGCTGCCGAAGGATGGCAGCCGTCAGGCGTCCACGGGATAGTCGGGCGTTGCGCCCGCGCGCGCAGCAGGGGCGAGCGCACGTCGACGAATATCGCCCCGATTTCGGCGGCATAGATCGCCACCCACGCCGCATAGGTGCCGAGTTCCTGATTAAGATCGGATTCCGCATTGGCGTCGATGGTGGTCGGGCTCATCAGGACCAGGGTGCGCACGCCGGTAGCCAGAGTCTGCTGGCAAAGATTGCGCAGATGCTCCTGATAATTCGGCAAAGGCACGTAGCTCTGCCCATTCCAGGGGCCGCGTTTGCGCCACACGTCATTGACGCCGATTTTGATCGACACCACCTGCGGCCGCAGGTCGAGGCAGTCCTCCTGCCACCGTGCCAACAATTCCGGGGTGCGATTGCCGCTGATCCCGCGATTGATCAATTCGACCGTCAGATCGGGATTGCGCACGGCCAGCAAGCCCGCGATGTGGGCCACATAGCCGCTCCCCAGCGGTGCGTGCGCGGGTTCTCTCCGACCCGCATCGGTGATGCTGTCGCCTTGAAAAAGAATGCGGTCACCAGGACGCAGGATCGACATGGAGGGCAGTCCCGTTAATGCAGCATTCACGGACTGGCTGGCGCCGCAACGAGCGTCGCCGCGGTAGCCTGGATCGAACGAAAGGCCGCCAGGGTGGCGGCAATGTCCGCGTCACCCGGGACCAGCGCCAAGGCGCGGCTTTGTTCCGCGATCGCCCGATCCAAAAGACCTAATGCGTAAAGCACCTGCGCGTGGGTTTCGATGAAGACGGGATTCTCTGGTTCTTTCGTCAGGGCGTGCCTGATGAAGGCCAGACCCAGATCTACTTGCCGGTAGGCCAGATCGGGATCGCTGATGCTTTCCCACGCCAGGACATTGGCAGCGCCTGGCGATAATTGTTGCAGCGGAACACCAGCGAGAACGGCGCGGGCGGCATCGGGATGGCCTTCGTGCTTGGCCAGGGAAACCAATAAACGCAGCGCTTTTTGATGCGTCGCATCGGTAGTGAGCAAACGGTTGAGGATGTCGCGGACCTTTTCGATATCGGGCTGGGCAGCAGTGGCGGCACGTTCCAATTCGGCTTCGAGTGCAGCCAGGGTGCGCAACTGGGCCAGCGTCTTTCTCCCACTGACGGTATCTTGAAGCACCTGATCTAATTCCAGCGGAGGACCGCTCCACAGCACCACGCCCTCGCCATTGACGAGAAAGGCAAACGGAATCCCCCGTGCGCCCTGCATCCACGCCGAGCGTTCCTTCTCCCCGATAAGGCCGACCCGGTAACGCATCGCTGCGCCCTGGTCTGCTATAAAAGGGCGGACGGTGGCCTCGTCTTCATCGCTGAGGCCAATGATCTGCACCGCCGGATAGGTCTTTTGCAAGGCGGTCAGATGGGGGATGCTGACCAAGCAGGGCCGACACCAGGTGGCCCAGAACTCAACCACGGTGAGCTTCCCGCCATCGAGCGGAGCAAGCGGTTCGCCTTGAAGTATCTGCACCGAGGTCAACGGCGGCGCCGGCTCGCCAATGGTCACGGCGGAGAGCCAGGCTGAGGCGGCGAAAACGAGGAGGAGCAGGCTGCGCATGGCCTACCCTAGGCGGAGGTCCGGAAGTCCGGAAGTCTGGAAGTCTGGAAGTCCAGATGCGCGTCGTGTGCTGAGTCGACCCGGAACCGCATTTGACTACCTAAGCAGTAGGCACGACCGCGGGTGCCCGCAACACACTCACGACCCACAGCGGTCTTTCTTCTCGCTTTCTGCGCGACCACGCTAGTGTTCCCGGCGTCGTGGCTGGCGCCTTAGGCTGGCCTCTCTTCGGGACGCGAGCGGCGTCCCTCTTCCGGGACGCTTTGGCGTCCTAGGGGCTTTCAGCCCCGTGTTATCCCCCGAGGTCCCTTTGGAACTCTACGTTGGCAATCTTCCCTGGTCTATCAAAGACGAGGAACTCACCGAACTTTTCGCCGCCCACGGTACCGTGGTCCGCGCAAAGGTAGTCACGGATCGTGACACAGGCCGCAGTCGCGGCTTCGGCTTTATCACCATGGGCAGCGCCGATGAGGGCAACTCTGCCATCAACGCGCTCAACGGCTCCGACATCAGCGGTCGCCCGCTGACCGTGCGCGCTTCAGAAGAGCGCCCACGTGGTCCTCGCCCTGAAGGCGCGGGCGGCGGCGGCGGCGGCGGAGCACCTCGTCGTGACTTCGGCGGCGGCGGCGGCGGCGGTGGTCGCGGCGGCAGCGGCGGCGGCGGTGGTGACCGCGGTCCTCGTCGTGAATACGGCGGCGGCGGCGATCGCGGCCCCCGTCGCGACAATCGCGACTACTAATCGCGGCAACTGATCTTCAGCGTTTCGACGCCTGATCTTCCACAACCGTCGGCTCACGCCGACGGTTGTGGTGTTTTATAGGCTCTATGAGCGCAGAGTGTGCCTGGATTGCGCGCGGAATTCGGGGAATTCCCGAGCCGACCATTGCCACTATGGTAGAGCCATGGCCACCGTCCTGCCCGCCATCGACGATGCCTGGGCCCAATGGCTAGGCGAACAGCAGATGTTCTTCATTGCCACCGCGCCCAGTGGAAATGCCGGGCATGTAAATTGCAGTCCGCGCGGCGCTGACACCTTTCGGATTCTGGATGCGCACACCGTGATGTGGGGCGATCGCACCGGCAGTGGCGCCGAAACCATCAGCCATCTGCGCGATAATGGTCGCATCGTGCTGATGTTTTGCGCCTTCAGCGGGGCCCCCGCGATTCTCCGTTTGCACGGTCGCGGCGAAATATGCTATCCAAGCCAGCCGCGGTATACTGAACTCGGCGTGCACTTGCCCACGGTGCCGGGATTGCGGGCGATCATCGTGGTGCACGTCACCCGAATCACCCGATCCTGTGGACTGAATGTACCCAATTATCTGTTCGCCGGTCGCCGCGAGGCCCTCGACGAATGGGCCGACAAGAAATCGCCTGCCGAATTGCTGGAATATCGTCAGCGCAAGAATGCGCGCAGCATCGACGGATTGCCCGCCTACCCGACTGATGCAGGCACGACCTGATCCTTGGCGTGCCAGCGATGCAGCCAGCGGTCGGCTATGAATGGGCCAAAGGGAATGATTGCGGCCAGGAAAAGCCACATGCCCCGCTGCAACGGCCAGCGAAAGCGCACCACGACCACGGCGAGCAGCGCAAGGTAGCCAAGAAACAGACCGCCATGCACCGCCCCGGCAACGGGCACTGCCTCGCGGTTGTCGGCAAGGTGTTTGAGCGGCATCGCTACCAGAAAGAGGGCCAGGGTCGAAGTGCCCTCGATAAAGCCGAGGATTTCCAGTTTGCGGATCAGCGGGGGGAGCGGCAAGGCCATGGTGCGCAGATATAGGGACCGTCCCCGCCGCGGGAATACCGAAGGCACCTGGGGTGGACAGCGCACCCCCCTCGCCGTGCGCCCACGCGGTGTGACGTGGCGCTTTTGCACCTTTCCGTATCTGTGATTGCGATAGCGTGATCTCTAGCGAAACTTTCTGCTTCACCACGCTCATGACCGCCGTACTTCAACCACCCATGATTGACCCCGTTGTCACTGCCGAGGCCCCTGCGATCACGGAGGCACGTACCGGACCAGCCTTGATCAAGGCCAGCATCGCTTTCGAAGGCGAACAACGCGGCCGGACCTGGCTGCTATTCCTAAGTACGCTCTGCGTGTACGGGATGTTTTTGGCCGCGATTTTTTTCGCAGAATGGTGGCCCGCCAAGGTGCTTGCAGCCTGCCTTGCCGGTCTGGTCATCGTTCGCATTTTCATTTTTTATCATGACGCTTTGCATGGTGCGATTTTTCGCAAATCCCGCGTCGGCCAGTGGTGCATGAGTGCGATCGGCATTCATGTGCTCGCGGTGCGCTCGGTGTGGAAAGAGACCCACGACTATCATCACCAGCATAATGCGCAGATCGCCACCGCATCGATCGGTTCGTATCCGGTGCTGACGACCCAGCAATATTGTCGCGCCACGCCGGCGCAGCGCCGCGCCTACCGCATGGCACGGCATCCGCTGACCATGGCCGCCGGCCTAATCACCGTGTTCATGATCGGGATGGTCGGTTCGGCGTTCCGTCGTAGTCCGGGCCGCCATTGGATGGGCCCGGTGGCCCTGGTCTTGCAGCTGGGCGCGTTCATCGCCTTGGGTGTCACCCTCGGATGGCTGAACGCGGTGTGCATGCTGCTGATTCCGGCCGTCGTAGCCATGGCGGCAGGGTCGTATCTCTTTTATGCTCAGCACAATTTTCCCAGCGTCCAACTGCACCGCCGCCGCGACTGGAATTACGTGCAGGCCGCGCTGACGTCTTCGAGTTTATTTGAAATGGGACCGGTGATGCATTGGCTCACTGGCAATATCGGTTTCCACCACGTGCATCATCTCAACCATCGCATTCCGTTCTATCGGCTCAAAGAAGCAATGCAGGCCATGCCGGAATTACAGGCCGCCGGACGCACCAGCTGGCGGATCCGCGATGTACGGGCCTGCTTGGCCCAAGCGATCTGGGATCCGGATCTGGGTCGCATGCGCACCTGGAAGGAAGCTCGCACCTTGGTCCGCGACAATCCCCAGGCCAGCGAAGTCGCTGCCTGACCGCTACGTCGCCCGCGTTTCATCCTGACCCGTTATTTCTTTACCCGCACAAATGTCCCCGTTGCCGTCGTCATCGGCAATGGCCCAATACCGTGATGCATCTTAATCGACTCGCCATGCGCCTGTCGCCATAATGCCAGCAAATAGCCGACATCGTACCCTGCTGAATGCTTGCCCTCGCGAACCGCATTCAGGTCCGCCTTTATTCCGTCCAGGCGGACCATCGCCTGCCAGATCGCCTCGCCGGGCCGACGCAGGTCCATCAGGACCAATTCATCGACATTTTCGACTGCAAACGGAAGCGCCTCCGCCCCGCTTACAGACGAAGCAGCGACCGCGGAAAAAAGTCGTCGCAGCCAGTCGGCATCAAAAGTGGGAGCATCGGTATACACCGTACGGCCGGCAAGATCGTCGCGCAGGCGCTGCGCCACCACTTCCGGCTTCCAGCCATTGCGGCGTAAACGGTCGCGGTCGATGCCGTGCACCTGTTCCGCCTGCGGATCCCAATAGGTCCAGCTCGGTACGGTCTGCGGCGCGATCAGTGAACGGGTGATGGAGCCATCGGGCAGACTCCACGCAATCTCGATCGGATAGGATTCCGGTCCGAAGCCGGAAGCCTCGACGTCGAGAAAGCAGGGGAATCGACCGTGATCATCCACGGCGCTAGCGTGGCCGCAGCTCTGCGCTGGCAATACGCTTCCTGGCCTGGGCAAACAGATGCGCCGGACAACAGCCGGGAATGCGCCGGTCACGCCGCGTTTTCGCGCGGGCAATTGCGCGTGCATGGACTAGTCTGCGCCCGTCATGCGTAGATTCCCTTTTGAGCCCGTCCACGCCAAAGACCTTGAGGTCGGCGACTGGTGGGAGGTCGCCGCCGACCGCGTCTACGGTTTCGGCATTTGCGCCGGCCTGTGGTACAATCGCGGCGTCCTCGCAGCCTTCCTGTGCCTGACCAAGGCTGAACCGGTGCTGGAGCCGGGCGATCCCATCGACATCTTCGAGGTCGGCCATCTGGATCTCAAGGCAATCGGCTACTGCGGTGGCCAGATCCGCGGCAACATCCCGTTTGATCTTGGCACCCTGCATGCCACCCATCGCACCCTGCGTTTCAACGAACCGCGGTCGATCATCCGCCGCGCGGTGACGGCAGGCAAAAAGAACGCCAACCGCCGAGGGCGACCCGGCGCGATATGATCACCGTGCGACCGGCCACGAGCGGGGACTTCCCCGTCCTGGCCCAGATCTATGCCGACGGCGTCCGCGCCTGCGGCCCGAGCGCCTACAGTCTCCAGCAGATCGCCGCCTGGGCCGTCTTCGCTGAAGATACGTCAGCCTTTGCTGGGTTCATCACGGCTGCAGAGACCGTGGTGGCCACCGAGGGCCCGCACATCCTGGGCTTCAGCGGATTGGACGCCAACGGGCGCATCGCCTCCTTGTATGTTGCTCCCGCGGCGATGCGCCGCGGGGTCGCCGGGACTCTGCTTGCTCACGTCACCCTTCGCGCGCATGCCCGCGGCATGCAAGAGGTCTGGACCCAGGCCTCGCACTTCAGTCTGCCCGTTTTTTTAAGGCATGGCTTCACCCGCGAGCAGGGCGAAACCGTGATCCGCAACGGAGTCAACTTCGATCGCCACATTCTGCGCCGGCACCTGTCGGGTTCCCCAGGCACCACCTTGCCCGCCTGCTGACTTCCGGACGATGCTCTACGACCGTGTTCCTCGCCCCTTTGCCCACTCCCTCATGCACATTCCCGACGCGCTTTTGACCCTGCTTGATGATGGCCTGATCCAAGAGGTCATCCGCCCGCTGAAAAGCGGCAAGGAGGCCTCGGTCCACCTGGTCGTCGCTGAGGGCCGAGTCTGCGCCGCCAAGGTCTACAAGCGCCTGGAACAGCGCAATTTCCGCGACCGTGCCGATTACACCGAAGGCCGTCAAGTCGGTGATTCCCGCCAACAGCGGGCAATGGATAAAGGCAGCCGCTATGGCCGCACCCAGCGCGAGACCGCTTGGCAGGGTCATGAAGCCGACGTCATGCGCCGCTTGCAGGCCGCCGGGGTGCGCGTGCCCGCCGTGCATCAGCTCTGCGATGGTGTCCTGTTGATGGATCTGATCACCGACGCGCGCGGTGAACCCGCGCCCACCTTGTCCACCCTGCGCTACGAGCGCGGCGATGCCCTGCGTGATTTCGATCTGCTGATCCGCGAAACGGTGCGCATTCTCGCCTGTGGTTTTATTCACGGCGATCTCTCCGAGCACAATATCCTACTCGCCAAGGACGGCCCGGTCATCATCGACCTGCCCCAGGCCATCGACGCCGCGCGCAATGGCAACGCCAAGCGCCTGTTTCTGCGTGACGTCAATAATTTGGTGCGCTTTTTCGGGCGTTGGGCCAGCGAACTCCGGCGCAGCGATTACGGCAACGAAATCTGGCTGCACTACCAAGCCAACACCCTGACGCCCGATGTCAAACTCACCGGTCGGGTCCAGGCCGCGCGCCATCAAGCCGACGCCGCCATCGTCTTGCGTGAAATTGAGAACGCCAAACGCGACGCGGCCAAGCGGGAAGAAATACGCCAGGCCCGAGCTTCTGGCGTGCGCAGACCATAAAAAAAGCGCCAGCCTTTGCAGGCTGACGCTGGATTTTTTACAGCACGAACTATTTACAGCGCAGCCAAGGCCTTGCTGTAATCAGGCTCATTCGCGACTTCGCCCACTTGTTCGGTGTACACCACCTTGCCGCTAGCGTCGATCACCACGACGGCGCGCGAAAACAAATCCGCAATCGGACCGCTGGTGATGGTCACGCCGTAATTCTTACCAAACGCCGGATCGCGCAGATCCGAGACGCCGTGCACCTTGTCGATATTTTCGGCGCCACAGAAACGCTTGTGCGCAAACGGCAGATCGCGGGAAACGCAGAGCACGACGACGTTCTCCAACTTCGCCGCATCCACATTGAAATGGCGCACCGAACTGGCACAGGTCGGGGTATCAACCGACGGGAAAATATTGAGGACAATTTTTTGGCCCGCGAAATCCTTCAGACTCACCGCGCTGAGATCAGTCTTGACCAGCTTGAAATCCGGGGCTTTGCTGCCGACGGCGGGCAGCGTGCCACAGGTGGTGATGGGATTCCCTTTAAGGGTGATATTAGCCATAGTTCGACTCCTGGCCGGGCGATGATGGCCCGTCCAGGAGTCTGGCAACCCCTCTCGCGGCGAAGCCACTACGCGGAGATGAGCGGCCGGTTAAAACGCCCAGCCAATGCCCAGCGCGGCGACGGGGCCTTTAACGGTGACGGTTTCCTTGATTGTGGCATTACCAGTATCGTATTCATATTCAAAGGCCTGATGCACATAAGCGACTTCAGCAATGAGTTCGAGACCACGCGTGACCATAAATACGCCGCGGAAGTGTAGGCCGACTTCGCCGTAACTGGTATCGTCGACAGTCAGGTTGGAATCTTCGATATCCACATTAACGCTGCCGAAACCGAGGCGCAGGCCGCCTTCAGCGGTGAACCACGGTGCTGGCTGAAAAGCGATGCCTGGCTCAACGAAAAGCCCGGCTTCACCGATCTTATATTCACCGCCGGTGCCTGAAAATTCAAAACCGGTTAATTCCAGGCCTGCACCGAGCATAAACGAAACCGGGCGGCCGCCGCCCCAGAAATAACCGATACCGAGCCGCCCTGCGCTATCCGCGGTACGCGAATCGGTGACGGGGTTGGAACCGTTATCATATTCGATGTCAAAATCATTCGGCATGCCTTGCAGACTCAGGCGCAGATGATGGTGCGAGCCAGCATGCAACGTGGATGGCGCGTCCTCGGCAACGACCGTGGTCGCTAAACCAGCAAGAAGCGTCAGCGAGAGAGAAAGCGTGGAGAGCACAGACATGGAGATCCTTTCGGTGTGAACCGTGGACTTCCTACCCCACCCGCAACACGCCGGCTACAGCGCTTTCGCGGAGCTTATACGCTGACTCAACAACCGCCCGGCTTCGGCCAGGTCAGCCGGGGTGTTCACACCGAGCACCGCCAAGTGGTCGTCGGTGATGACCAGCTCGACGGGGCGGCCTTCGGCGAACAGCAGAGCGATCACGTCGGTGAGATAATATTCGCCTTGGGCATTATCCGGCCGCAGCTGCGCCAGGCAGCGCCACAGGTCGGCTGCGTTAAAAGCGTAAATGCCGCTGTTGATCAGATCGATGGCGCGTTCGGACTCGCTGGCGTCCTTCCATTCGACGATGCGGCGCAGGCGACCAGTCGTTGGATCCACGATCATGCGGCCATACTTGGCGGGATCGGCGAGACGCGCGGCAATCACCGTACAGGCTGCTCCGGTGGCGGCGTGCTTGGCCAACAATTCCTGCAACAGGCTAGCGGGGGTCAGCGGACAGTCGCCACATAATACTAAAATAGTGGTGCCGGTGGCGATGGCTTCGGCGCAGCGCACTGCATGACCGGTGCCCAGCTGTTGATCCTGGACCACGCTGAGCGCGCCCTCCCGCTGAGCCAATTCCGCGACAGTTTCGCGCTGATGACCCACCACCACAATGCGTTGGCCCAGGCCCAGCGCGGCGCAGGTCCCCAAAACGTGACTGACCAAGGGTTTGCCAACCAGTGGGTGCAAAACCTTGGCGAGGTCGGACCCCATGCGGGTGCCTTTGCCAGCGGCAAGAATGACGGCAGACACAGTGAGATGCGCAGGAATCATGGTGCGGACGGTAGGTGCAGACGCGAGGGGCGTCCAGAGGGCATGCCAGACCTGTTGGTCGTTGTCCGTGATTGTGGGGGGAACCCGCGCGCGTTCGGCGATGCCCACCTCGGGGATCCAGAGAATGCCGAGATCATCAGCGAGGACGGTTGCGACGCGCCGCTGACGACTGGGCACCCCGTGTTCAGCCAGCGACCGCACGACCGAACGTTCTCCCGCACAGCCCAAGGGCTGCCACCTTTCGCCCGGCCGAGGGGTTCGCAATTGCAGCCCACCTTGAATGGCAGCGGTCGCCAGCCACGCATCACATGGCGCTGGCGTCCACGTCGCGGGAGCAACGTCCAGGCGCAACGTCACCGTGCCGGCGCCATGCTGCCACGGCCCCGACCCGATCATGCGAATATCCGCGCCCACGTCGGCCGGCTCGGCGGCTTGCCACGCCAAGCCTGATCGCTGACGGGTAAAGATGATCGGCCCGATATGAAATCGCCGCCCATATCCACCGCGGGCGAGCGCATCCAAATCCTGCAAAGCCCGCCGTTGCAGCGGTGCCTGACAGTGCCGTACCAAGCGGCGCCAGACAAAAAAGCGCACCGATTCTGGCGCCGCAAGAATGGCTGGCAGCCCGAGGACGCCAGCCGCGCTGAAGGAATTCTGCCATAAAGTCCGAGCCTGCCGACGATGGTCCCGACTGCGTACCCGCTGACGTTGCGCCACCGCCGCCAAACGTAAAACCGCATCGGAAAATAGCTGGATAATTTTGGGCAGGACCTGATGTCGCAAATGATTACGCCGAAAATGGACATCGGCATTGCTGGGATCTTCGCGCCAGGGAATGGTTTGATCTGTCAGCCACTGCCGCAGCTCACTGCGGCGGCACGACAATAATGGTCGCACCAGAACAACACCCTTGCCAAGACGCCGACGGCGGGCAATGCCCATTAATCCAATCGGTCCGGCTCCACGCAGCGCATTGAGCAGCACGGTTTCCGCCTGGTCATCACGATGATGGGCGGTGACCACCACGCTGGCACCGACCTGCTGAGCGCACGCCCGCAAACCGGCGTAGCGCAGGCGCCGACCGGCAGCTTCAAGGCCTTCGCCGGATTCCGCCAGCGCGCGCGTATCAAGCTGGTCCAGGTGCACGCTTCCGCCTAGACGCAGCGCCAATTCCTGCACAAACCGAGCGTCGGCAGGACTGTCCGCGCGCAGTCCATGATCGAGATGCCAGATATGCAGCGGCCACAGACGAAGCGAAGCCAAGCCTGCCCACAGCGCCACGCTGTCGGCGCCACCTGAGACGGCCACCACGATGGGGGAGCCCGCTGGCGGCAGCCAGCGCAAGCCGCGGCGGAGTACGTCGACGATATCCCGACCAGCCACCTCAGTCATGTCAACTTTAGTCACCTCAACTTTGCCGCCGGACCTGCGCACGCACGGTGTCCGAGGTCAGCAGATCCACCAGCAACGGCAGAACATCCCGCGCAGGACCGCGCAGACTGACCGTGGCAATGCGGGAAAAAGGAGTCTCTTCGGCGTTAATTTCGATAACCGGCAGACCGGCCACCGCCATTTCCGGCGGGATCGCCGACACCGGCTGGACGAGACAGGAACTGCCGACCAATAAACAGCCGTCCGCATCAAATTGCGCCATCGCGTCCAAGGGACTCTGCGGCAGGTCTTCACCAAACCACACCGAACCCGGGCGCACGCGCGCGCCGCACTGCGGACACGGCATCAGACTCAGACCGTTGTCATGGGTATCGCGCGCGTGCCAGCCGCAGCGCGCGTGACAGATGGTATCGAACAGGGAACCATGCATATGCAAAACGGGATCGACCCCGGCACGTTCCAGTAAATCATCTTCATTGGTCGTCGCGACCAGGACCGCCCCCGGCCCATGTTTTTGCAATAAGGCAACGGCGCGTTGACCGGCATGGGGTACGGAATCGGCGACCTGGAAGCGGCGCTCGCGATACCATTCCCACACAACCTCGGGATGATCAATGAATCCTTCCGGACTGGCGAGCTGTTCGGCGCTGTACTTTTGCCAGATGCCGCCTTCGCCGCGAAACGTCGGCACCCCGGCGTCGGCGCTGAGACCTGCCCCGGCCAACACCAATAATCGCCGACAGCCCGCCAGCGTGATGGCAGCTGCATTAATGGCCTGGACCTGGGAGGCCCGCTGACTGGGCGGTTGCGCTGGCAAGCTGGAGACGCTAGCGAAGAGCACAGGAAACGCCAATGCCCGACATCCGATGTGAGGACTTGAGCACATTCATCGCCACCGCGCAGAAACACCTCTGCACCACGGTCGTCGTAGCCATCCAGCGCGAATATGGCCAGCATCCCGAGCCCACCGCGGTGCGCTATGAACGCCTGCACCAAGCCCGCTGCCTCGCGTATAAAGCCGGCAGCATCATCAGTTGCGACATCGACAACCCAGACCAGCCCGCCCTGACTCAGGCTTTGCAAGCGGCCGGTTTCCACGTCGAAGAACGCAGTCGCAATATTATCTGAACGAGACCGTGCCGCGAGCCACCACCACCAAAGGACACATTCGCCGAGCCAAGTCGCGCCCGACCAGATGCGGGTCGCCGCGGCTATCCTGACAGCCACTTGGGCGCGGATAGCGCTGACCAAACAGGCCGAGGCGGTGCCAGGGTTGCAGTCCGGGCATTGCCTGAAACCTCAGAAAACGGATGCTGCTCCGCCATCCTTCAGCCTACCCCATCTGCGCCCGCCGCCAGGAGCCTCTCGATGTCCAATCCCCGCCAAAACCTGTTCGATTGCACCCATGAGGTCGCAGTGGTCATCGGTGGCACCGGCGTGCTTGGCGGTTCCTTGGCCGAGGGTCTGGCTCTGGCGGGCGCGGCGGTGGCAATCTGCGGACGCAATCACGAACGCGGCGAGGCCCGCGCGCGGCAATTGCGAGAAACGGGTGCGAACGTGCTGTTCGTCGCCTGCGACGCCCAGGACCAGGGCAGCCTGAAAGCCGCGCACGCTGAAATCATCAAGGGTCTCGGTGAACCGACCGTGCTGGTCAATGCCGCCGGCGGCAACGATCCCAAAGTTACCGTGGTCGGCGAACGTAAATTCGAAGATGTCAAACTTGAGGACTGGAAAGCCAATTACGATCTCAACCTAGTCGGCGGCTGTCTGCTGCCGAGCCAGGAATTTGGTCCCGGCATGGTCGCCCGTAAAAAGGGTTCGATCATCAATATCGCCTCGGTCAGCGCCCACCTGCCCTTGTCGCGCGTCATCGCCTATAGCTCGGCCAAGGCGGCGGTGCTCAATCTGACCAAATTCCTCGCCCGCGAATGGGCCACGGCCGGGGTGCGGGTGAATTCGATCACCCCGGGATTCTTCCCCGCCGAGCAGAATCGCCGCCTGCTGTTCAACGAAGACGGCAGCCCGACCGCGCGGGCACAGCAGATTCTTGGCCACACCCCGATGGGGCGTTTTGGCAAGGATGAAGAACTGGTCGGCGCCGCGGTATTTCTGGCTTCGAGCAAGGCCTCCAGCTTTGTCACCGGTTCGGATATCGTCGTCGATGGCGGTTTCCTTTCGCAGAGCATTTAATGCCGCGCGGGAATTCTCTGCGCACTCTGACCAGCACGACCGAGATCGTGCTGGCGCTTGATCTGGGCACCTCTTCGTGCCGCAGCGCTTTATTTGATAGCGCGGGCCGCCGCATCGAGGGCTCCATGACCCAGCGCCAGTACCCGCTGCACAGCGATCGCCTGGGCCGCGCCGAATTGGATCCGCAGGTGGTATTGAAAGCGCTGAGCGCATGCATCACCGGCACCCTGGCGGCGCATGCAGCGGGACCTCAGGCCGGACGAGCGATTTCCGCCGTCGGGATTTCCTGCTTCTGGCACAGTCTGATCGGCGTTGATGCCCAGGGCAAAGCGCTGACTCCGATTATCACGTGGGCCGACAGTCGCTGTTTGACCGACGCCGAGACTTTGCGCGCGGAATGGTCCGAGCGCCAGATCCATGCCCGCACCGGCTGCATGCTGCGCTCTAGTTTCTGGCCGGCGAAATTGCGCTGGCTGCGCCGCACTGATCCCAACCGCTTCCAGCAGATACAACGCTGGCTGTCGCCAACGGATTGGCTGTGCGCGCAATTATTACAACTGCCCCTCGCCCAGGTGCATACGGCGCATGGCATGGCCACCGCCACGGGGTTGTATGATCCCAAGCGCTTGGCCTGGGATGCCCACATGGTCGCTGACTGCGGGCTGCAGCCGCAGCAATTACCAGCGATCAGCGACGCCGATCTGTCTGCCGAACGCTGTCGCTTTGCCAGCCTGCGCGGGGCGCGCTGGATTCCCGCGATTGGTGACGGTGCTGCCAATAATCTTGGCGCGGGCGCGACCCGGCCCGGTCTGGCCGCGATCAATTTCGGCACCTCGGGCGCAGTGCGCATCGTCCGCGATAGCGGCATCCCCCGCGCGCCGTTCGGCCTGTTCTGCTATCGCATGGATGCGCAGCGCTTTTTGATCGGGGGTGCGGTCAGCAATGCCGGGGGCCTGCGCGCGTGGTGCGTGGAAAACCTCCGCCTGCCCGATGAAGCGACGCTAGAAACGCTGCTCAGCAAGCGCCGCGGTCCGGTGGCGGGATTGTCGGTGCTGCCTTTCTGGATGGCCGAACGCGCGCCGACGTGGCGCGAAGATTTGACCGGCAGCGTGACCGGCATCACCCAGGCGACCACCGCCATCGATATTTATCAGGCGATCACCGAGGCCACCTATCAGCGCTTGGCCACGATCATCGCGCTCATTCCTGGCCAGGGCACGCTGACCTGTCTGGTCGGTGGCGGCATTCAGCGTTCGCCGCAGGCGCTGCAACGTCTGGCCGATGTGATCGGGCTGCCTCTGATCGCCTGCGACGAGGCCGAAACCAGCTTGCGCGGCGCCGCGGTTCTGGCGATCGAACGTCTGGGTCAAACCCCTGCGCTCATGGGCGGACGCACGGTGCGCCCCGGCAAGGCAGAATCTGCGGCGTATGCCGAGCAGCGCCGCAGCCTGGCCAATCTCGAAACCACTTTGCATCGTCCGAAGCGACCCCCGAGGAATTGACTGCCATGCCGACGTATCTTGCCTTGGGTTCGCCGACCACGGTCATCACCGACGCGGAAATGGACCTGCGCCTACTTGCTTGCTTCGCGCAGATCGGGGAACGCAAAAAAGTATTGGCGATTCCGCCCGATTTCACCCGCGCCAATAGCCGTGCCGGGCAGATCACCCGCTGCGTGCATGATCATTATGGCGACGCGCTGATCGACGTGCTGCCGGCCCTAGGCACGCATGTGCCGATGCCGGACTGGCAGATCGAACGCATGTATGCCGGGGTCCCGAAGGAACGTTTCCGCATTCACGATTGGCGCAATGACGTGGTTACGGTCGGTGAACTGCCAGCGAGCTACGTCAAAGCCGCGACCGATGGGCTCTACGACAAGCCGTGGCCCGCGCAGCTGAATCGCCTGATCTGGGAAGGTGGCCACGATCTGATCCTGTCGATAGGCCAAGTGGTCCCGCATGAAGTCGTCGGTTTGGCCAACCACTCGAAAAACTTGTTCGTCGGCTGCGGCGGCAAAGCCGGAATCGATGAAAGTCATTTCATCGGCGCCTGCTACGGCATGGAACGCATGATGGGCCGCGCGGATACGCCGGTGCGGCGCATTCTGAACGAAGCTCTGCTGCGTTTCTGCGGTCACCTCGACATTGTCTTTGTGCTGACGGTGGTCGCCCCGGCCAAGCCCGGTGAAATCGGCGATCACGCCGGATTGGTCACCCGCGGGTTGTTCGTAGGCTCGGGCGTTGAATGTTTTGAACAGGCCGCCGCGTTATCGGTGCAGGTTAATTTTACCGTGCTGGATGAAGAGCCGGAAACCGTGGTGGTCTATCTCGATCCGGAAGAGTTCCACACCACTTGGCTGGGCAACAAGGCGATCTACCGCACCCGCATGGCGATCAAGACCGGCGGCGAATTGATCATTCTCGCCCCGGGCCTCAAAGGCTTCGGCGAGGATCCCGGCATTGATGCCCTGATCCGCCGCTACGGCTACCGCACCACCCCGGAGATCATGGGCTTTGTCCGCGACCAACCCGATCTGGCCGACAACCTCTCCGCCGCCGCCCATCTGATCCATGGTTCCAGCGAGGGCCGCTTCCGTGTTACCTACTGCCCCGGCCACCTCAGCCGGGCCGAGATCGAGGGCGTCGGCTACGACTGGGCCGACCTGAGCACCATGCGCCACCGCTACGACCCGGCCAAGCTGAAAGACGGCTGGAACCAGGTCGACGGCCGCCGGATTTTCTACATCTCCAATCCCGCACTCGGCTTATGGGCCCACCCAAGCCGTATAACCTGAGCCCAATCCCGGATACAAGACCCCCGGACAGCCGGACCTCCGGACCTCCGGACCGGGGCAATGCCTGCACAATACCTCCCCCTAACCTTGACTGTGGAATGCCCGGTCGGTACGTATTGCCTCCCGCTTTGCCGTTCCCTACGCTTAGATCCCCTATGGCCACGACCTCGGTTCGAAAATTTGCTCTCTCCTGTGATGCCGATGAGATCGTCGATTTCGCCGAGAAGCTCGATTATTTCAGCACCAGCTTCGCGCAGTTGGGCTTTGAGCAGGTCGGTACCTACACCTTCCGCTACTCAGACGACGAGTGCATGGTCAAGGCCGAGCTGCAACAGTCCAAGGATGGTTATTTCGTGTATCTCTACGTGCAGGCCCTGGACGAACACGAATATCGCCTGAAAGAGATCGCCGACAGCTTTGATGCCTACGTCATCGATCGCTCGACGATCGAACACGGTTCCGACCGCATTACCCGCGGTAGCACTGGCAAACACGAGAAGGGCGGCACCGGCACCTACCGGCCGACCACCTCGACGTATCGCCCGCGGCGCTGAAGCGGGCCAGATAACCCCGGCCTGGATGGCGGGTCCTGCGAGCACTGACGATCAGCCAAGGAGAGGATTGACGAAGCCGCGCTTCTCCTTCCACTGCCACCCGCACTCGGCCGAGTGGCGGAATTGGCAGACGCAGCGGACTCAAAATCCGCCGACCTCTAAAGTCTTGTGGGTTCGAGTCCCACCTCGGCTACCATTAT
>Ga0209490_10001232_pt1 | contig 24966 bp, 21 predicted proteins | sample MAT06_FD_187209 | JGI IMG/M metagenome (GOLD analysis project Ga0209490, IMG submission 187209) | Freshwater microbial communities from Lake Fryxell liftoff mats and glacier meltwater in Antarctica - MAT-06 (SPAdes) (version 2) | ecosystem: Environmental > Aquatic > Freshwater > Ice > Liftoff... | reverse complement strand
GGTGGCGTGTAGGCTCAAAAGCTCCAGATCATTCGGGTTGTGGCTGAGCCCAACGCTCAACAGACGTTCGGCTTCGTCCAAATGAGACTCCCGAAGCGCAACACCGGCTAGCACGGCGTAGGCTGCGGTTAATCCAGGATTTACCGCGAGTGCTTTCTTTGCAAGACGCTCGGCTTCGTCAAAGTCTAGCGCTTGATCCAGACGCACCCGGGCCATCCAGGTGTTCGCCACCGGATTGTTGGGGGCACGTGCGAGCACTTCATTCAGCACCTCCTCCGCGTGACCTGGATCGTACTTATCGAGAAAGAGCTCAGCTCGCCAGAAACGCACCTCCTCCGAAAACGGCAACACCCTTTCGGCCTGATTGAAGGCGTCATTCGCATCTTTTGCGCTGGAAAGGAGGTAGCTGGCGCGCCCCACGTACGCTAGCCCAAGGCCATCTTCTTCGGTGATGCGGTCGTCGTTGTAATCCTCAATCAAGCTCATCAAGGCCGCTTCGCCTTCCGTGCGCTTGCCCTGCTCCAAGCGCAACTCGCCAAGCAACAACCGTGCTTCCGCGGAAGCAAGCTTTGGGCTGGCAGTTGCTAGCGTGGTCTCAGCTTCTGCGACACGCCCCCGAGCACGCAATGCCTTGGCTTCGAAAATATGGGTTCTTTCGCGGAACGATGGGCGTTTCGGGTTGAGCGTTTCTGGAGGAAGCTTCGCGTTGGCTAGCTCCGCGCGCAGGCTCTGGGCTAATTGCTGCACTGCCTCGGTGTCCCCGAGCATGAGTTCGGTCTGAATCAAACCGAGGCTCGCATCGGCTCTCTTCTCTGCAGATTTTGCCTCAGAAAGCGCCTCTTTGAAGAGCCGTTTGGCGGCGCCGTAGTCGCTCGTAGAAAAAGCATCCCAGGCTCGAGTTAGCGTGCTCTTCGGGGCTGCTGCTTTCGTCGCAGCACCCTTCGCTAGAGTCTTGGGTCGGTTCGGTGGCGCTCCGGTTCCGTGAGCACAACCGATCGCGAACAATAACACTGCACGGGCTAGGTAGCTGTGAGTGCGAGTCCGAAACGCAACCACTTCAAGTCCCCTCTGTGCCCTTTCGCCAGCGAGTCAACCGACGTGGCCAGGGTGTGCCCATCCCACGCTGCCGCCAAGTGGTGCGCAACAGACTTTGCGTGAGCTCGAGCATCCAACCTGGGGCCGACTCCCCCTTCCAATCCGCGTGCGTGACCTTGCCCTCCGCGCTCACGCTGACGGAATTCTGAAATCCTCGCTCACCCTCAAAAAACTCGCCAGAATAGCTCGCACCCAAGCCTTCCTCGCGTACCAACAAGAGCTCAACCCGCCCCCCAAAGCTTGAGGCCAGCTCACTCATGAGACGGGACGCTCGCCGAGCCAGGCCTCTAAAGAAACCCCGGCACGCGTGAGCGCCTGGCTCTGAATCGCGCACAACTCATGAATGCCCTTCAACGCCAAATCGATCAATTGATCGACTTCGCTCCGCGGAACCGCTTCACCCTCGGCCGTACCCTGAATTTCGACAATTGCGTCGTTTGCTGTGGCCACCACGTTCAAATCAACCCGCGCTTTGCTGTCCTCCGCGTAACAGAGGTCCAACGCCAAGTCACCGTGGACGTGACCTGCGCTGATCGCGGCGACCTGATCCCGCAACACGCCTTTACCCAGCTTTCCATCTCGTTTTTGAACTTTGTCGAGGGCGAGTACGAGCGCTATCCAACCCGCGGTGATGGAAGCGGTGCGTGTTCCCCCATCGGCCTCGAGCACATCGCAATCGATCACCAAGCTGCGTTCGCCAAGCTTGCTGAGATTGACGGCCGCCCGCAGGGAACGCCCGATCAGACGCTCGATCTCCCGACTGCGACCACCCATCGGCCTTTCTCTGCCGTCGCGGCGCTCACGGCGCACGGGATTCGAACGTGGGTGCATCTGATACTCGGCGGTGACCCACCCTTTGCCAGAACCTTTGAGAAAATCCGGCACCGATTCATCCAGCGAAGCTGTAGCTAAGACCACCGTGCCGCCAGCGCGATACAGCACAGAACCTTCCGCCAAGCGCTGAAACCCAACCTCCACTTCAACCGGTCGAATCGTGTGGAGCTCGGCTCCTTCGCGACGTTTTGCCATGCGGGCTGCTCTAGCACAGCGGGCGCTTTGGGCTCACGGAGATTGCCTCGGACGGCCCATTTGAACGTATCCAGCTGTGCTATGAGGCCCGAAAGGATGCAGCAAGAACTCGACGACAGAACCCAGCTCAAGGTTTCCGAGATTTTTGAAAGCCTGCAGGGCGAAGGTCCGCATGCTGGAAGCGCGTGCGTGTTTTTGAGGCTGGCGGTTTGCAATCTCCGCTGCACGTGGTGCGACACGAAATACACTTGGGACTTCAAGCAGCATCGCTACGAAGATGAAGTCAAAGAACAAACCGTCGTCGAGGTGGCTAAGCTCCTAACGGATCTGGCGCCCCGACATTTAGTGATCACCGGCGGTGAACCGCTACTACAGATGGCCGCGCTGGAAGAGCTGCTCGGCCTGCTAGATCCAGCCTTGTTTGTGGAAGTGGAGACGAACGGAACGCTCGCTCCGAGCGCTTTTCTTGCCAAACGTGTGCAGCATTGGAACGTCTCGCCAAAGCTGGCCAACAGTGGGGAATCGGCGGCGCGGCGCCTGCGCAGCGAGGCACTGACGGCCTTCTCTGGTCTACAGGGCGCTTGGCTCAAGCTCGTGCTCCTCGGAGAAACCGACTGGGAGGAGGCCGCCGCGCTGCTGGCCGCAACGGAATGGCCTAAAGAGCGCACGCTTGTCATGCCCGTTGCGACAACAAGAGCCGAGCTTTCCGAGCGTGCCCCAACCGTTGCCGCCCTGGCTGTTCGGCACCAGCTTCGTTTTTCCACGCGGTTGCAATTACTGCTCTGGGATGGCGCCCGCGGAACCTGATCGCGGGGCGTGTTCAGGGAATATCACCCCAAACAGTTAACGCCGCTCGGGTCTCGGGATCGAGAGCCCAGGCTTCGGGTTTGTCGTCCCCGCGCAAGATCTGGAAAAGCTTCTTTTCAGCCAAAAGCGTGTCGAAGGTTTGGATCCACGTCGCGCGCGCCGCGTACGAGGCTGTTGAGAAGAGATCCTCCGTGCACGCCGGATCACTATCTAATCGGCACAAATGCGGTACTTTTCCAAACCGGCCCGCAAGCTGCCAAACCCCGGCACGCGTCAGGTACGCATCCGCTCGGGTCGCCAAAAGAGCGCGCCCCTTTGGCGGCGCATACCCATGAACGATGGAGTAAAGGTCCAAGCCCGTGGCATGTGGAAGCGCGCCGAGCCCCAGAGCTCCCGCGATCGTGACGGCGATATCTCGGGTGGTGACGAGCGAGTTGTTCTCAGCGCTGACAGACCGCGCCCCCGGAAACTTAACGAGCAGCGGCACACTGAGGCGTGCCTCACTCAACTCCCCATCGGGTTCGAAGGGCAGGGCAGGACGGCGTGCCGAGCCCACATCGCCCATGTAAACAAGCATGGAACTGTCGAAGAGGTCATGCTTCTTGAGAACTCCCAATAGCTTCTTGGTCACCTGCAACTCAGCTGAAAATGCCTTCTTCTGGAGTGCCAGCGTGCGCTCCCAGTCCTCGTCCTTCAGCTTCCTGCCGCGCCTTCGCAGGTCTCCGATCACGATCCCGCCGCGACGTGCATCGATAGTGCCAGCGTATTCCTTAGGTCCCAATCGCTGTGCCTCGACGCGTGTGATGTCCCAAGGCGGATGGGTGCCGCGCGTGTAGATCACCAGCAGATGGGGACGTTTTTGAACTTCAAGGCTTTCACTTTCAAGCCAGGCGATCGCTCGACTCAGCACTTCGGTCGCTGGCAAATCGAGTACCGGAGAAGCCGTGAAGTATTCATCCCAGTCTCGCCCAAACCCAAAGGCACCAAAGGTCGTGGGCACCGCGGAAACGAAAGCAGCTCTCCCACCGGCAGCCTTGAGGGCCCGGGCAAGGGTCTGGATCTTTGGCATCAGTCGCGATCCAGAGTCGACGACACCGTGCACCCCTGGACTCAATCCAGAGAAGAGCGAAGCCAGCACTGCCGCTGGAACGTGGCTTGGCACCCGATAATTCGGGAACGCAACCGCGGCGTTGGAGAACTCCCGCAGTAGCCCTGCAGACTCTCCGGTGCCCCAAGGAGGCACGTCTTCGCGAGCGATCGAGGAGGCCACGAAGACGACGACCAGATTCGTTCTCGGCACCACAGCCTTCGGCTCTTCGGCGATAATTGGATCTCCAAACACCACGCGCCCATCCTCGGCGAACGTGGCTCCCAGTTCCAATAACCCAACGCCGGAGGTCTTTTGATCGAGTGTGACTTTCAGCGGCGCATAGCTTGCGCCGTTGCCTCCATTCACCTGACGTTCCAGAAGAACCTGCGGCGGCTCTCCGTCGAGCAAGAGCCGCACCACTGCCTTACCCCCACCTTTGCCCCAAAATCCCGCCGAAACTCGCAGCGTCGCCGAACCAGAGAGGCTGACCGGGCAACGCACCGCTTGCTGGCTCTTCAGTGCGAGCACCCGGTGTGGCACACCACTCAGCGCCACTTCCGAAACCACATCACCAAAGGTTGGCGGATAGCTAGCGGGCGCATCCTTGGCTCGCACCCGTATCCAATCCAGCTCACCGTACGCCTCTCCTGGTTCACGCCTACCACCCAGAAAACGAACTTCGAGGCTGTGGAGACCCACTTTCAGTTCGGAAGGAATGGCGAGCGAGAGCACCTTGCTCACTCCCTTCTCCAACCGCAACACACCGAGGCGCTTCCCGTCGAGCTGGATCGCTAGATTCTTCGCGCCCACCCCGTACGCTCGGGTCTCCACACGCAAGTCAGACTGCGCTTCGGTTAACCAGACGGCGAACTTCGCCGAAGGCACCATGAACTGCCCGAAACTCTCGCCGCCCCGTTCTACCGAGCGAATGTCTTCGAAGGGCCCCAAGCTAAAACCGCGACGCCAATCGGTGCCATCAAACCCCAAATCTAATACGATTCCATCGTCGCGAAGCTCGCAGCGCCCGAGCTCCGAGATCAGATCCACCTCCTCGGGGCGTGTCTCCACGGCCGGCAATAATGCTGGGTCAGCTTTCACAGCGACTGGCTCGCTCTGCTCCACGTCGTTGCGCGGTTTGCAGCTCGAGGGCAACACCGAGAGCACCACGAGCAGCCATCGAGTGGGAAAGCGGCGCAACATCGCCCTGGCCTTAGCTCAGAATCTCGTACAAAGCAGGCGTCGAATGTCTGCGTCAGCGGCGCGTGGCCTTTTCGCCACCAGGCAGCAGATGATCGTTTCTGCTAATGCGGGGTCGTTTCCGGTGCGCTTGAGAGCTCCCCCCGAACCAGCCGCCCATCCGAATCGTAACACGCGAGCTCTAGGCCGACACGCCGCAACACCGCCTGTTTCTCATGAAAAGGCTGAAAACTCGACTTGAAGCCAGCCAAAATCATGCTCTTGATGTCCTCAAATGGCATACCCATGCGCGTGTGCGCTAACCACAGTTCCTTGGAAACGGTGGTGTCGGTGATCAATCGATTATCCGTGTTCACCGTCACGCGCAGACCAAGGTCGAAGTAAAACTTGAGCGGGTGACTCGCAAGATCGCGCACGGCTCCGGTCTGCACATTGCTCGAAGGGCAGCATTCTAGCGGGATGCGGTGATCGTTGATGTAGTGGAGCAGATCTCCGTTTTCGCGCAGGCGACAACCGTGCCCGATGCGATGTGCTCCGCAGACATGAATCGCTTGCGCAATCGATTCGGGTCCATACGCTTCCCCGGCGTGGATCGTGCAATTGATGTTGTTATCCCGCACCAGCTGGAACGCCTCTTTGTGATGCTTGGCGGGGTTGTCGGCTTCTGCGCCAGCAAGGTCGAAACCCACCACACCACGCCCCTTGTAGGCCACCGCCAATTCGGCCATCTCATACGAGGATTCGGGCGAAATATTGCGGATCCCGCAGATGATCACGTTCGCTTTGATACCATACGTTTCGCGCGCTCGCCGCAGGCCCAAAAGTACCGCTTCCACAACCTTGGTGAGCTTCAGGCCGCGTTCCCTGTGCAACATCGGCGCGTAGCGCACTTCCATGTAGCGAACATTCTCTCGATGCGCGTCTTCCGCGAGTTCGAACGCGATACGCTCCAACGACGCCTCCGTCTGCATCACGCGGAGGGTGATGTTGAAGCCGCGTAAATACTCAACGAGTGACCCACAATTTTTCCCCGCCCCGATCGCTTCGCGCAAGCCTTCGACGTCAAACGAAGGCAACTCCACATTCTCTTGGCGTGCGAGCTCAATGATGGTTTCGACGCGCAGCGAGCCGTCTAGGTGCACGTGCAGGTCCGCCTTAGGCAACGCTTCGAACACCTCAAACGGGACCCGTTCAAAAGAGGCTGGATGGGACGCGGCAGAGCTGGTTCGGGGGGAGGCCATCGATCAAGGTTAGCTCGCCCCTGGGCCTAGCGCCGCTCTCCGCCCCAGAAACACAATCCCGAACAGCCAGAATAAGGAAATGGCGGAAAACTCAGCTAGCGAGAGCCCCCGACTGCCTTCCCCGAGCTCCGCACGCCGGATCGCGTCTTCGTACACTTCAAGCGACGCCACACCCGAAATTTGCAAGGCCCCAATGTAAGTGCTCGGCAACCCCTGCAACTTCGCCTTATCGAAGAGCTCTCGGGCAGCCTCTAGCTTTGCGGCCGCTGCTTTGCCCGTCACACAGGCATCGAAGGTCGCGGCATTAATTCCCAAGCTAACGGCACGCGCTTTGATTGCCGCCGCCGAAAGATCCTCCGTCGTGAACAGGAAATCAGCGAACGTCTCCGCCACGGGATCCTCGACGCAAAGCGCGGAAAGTGCCGCAAATTTGGCGTGCGGGTGCTGGGCGAGCGCGATCGGGCGCCGCACCACCACTACCTTTCCACCGGCCTCTTTGACAAGCGGCGCGAGAACTTCATGCAAGTGCCGACAGTGCGGGCACTCGAAGTCCACGAACTCTACAATCGTCACCTTGCCAGGCACGTAGAGCGCAGCAATCTCGGGCGGTACGGGCGGCTGCAGCTTCACTTTAGGCCACGCGAGTGGCACCACCGTGAGCGTGATTGCCAACAGGCTGAGCGCCCAAGGCGACAGCCTGACCCCCCGAAAGCTCGACTCCAATTGAACTGCATCCGGTGAAAAATAGAGACCAAGCACCACCCCCGCCGCGAGCACGGCGCTGAAATCGGCGACCAAGCACCAAACGCAAAACCTGTGAATCACGAACGCTTGCACGGCGATCAGAGCAAGCCCGACAACACCGCCGAACACGGCCACCGGAGCCACGAAACGCCGACGCTTTTCGGCGTTGTTGATGAGCGTGCCAGCGAACAAGAGAGCGAAGCCAAGCAGCCCCAAGCTGGGCAAGGGCACCTTCACGCCCGAAACGGCGAGATAGCCAAAGCCGCTTTGCCGAACGGCCGCGCACCCCGAATTCTCGGCGCAATACGTCGCCACGTCGTTCACGTAGTCTGCCGTGAGCACAGCGCTGGCAACGAGCGCAGCGAGCGCCAACAGCCGAACCCAAAGCCAACCCTGCCGAGCTAACACAGGCAGCTGGCGTAGCAGATTTTTGGACTCCGAACCGCGTGCCCTTTCGTCTTAAGAGGGCAACCCGAACGGCAAACGGTGGCTTTGCTCAACCATTCGCGCTAGAACGCGAGTTACTTGAAGAAGAATTTTCGTGAGGGCAAAAAGACGGCACGGTTCCCAACCAACACCGTCGGAGCCCAGCAATCCCGCCCGCAAAAAGCCACACCGCCGCGAAAGCGAGCAGCCGATCCGCCGCATGCCACGCGCCTCGCCGTGTCGCAGCAAGCTCGGCACGCACCTAGCCTCTCACCGGGTTCGCGCCGGCAAGGCCGGCTAGCCATGAATCCTCGAGGCTTCGGCTTCGTGGCCACGGGTGACCAGGAAGACGTGTTTATTTCGCCCGGCGAGGTGGGCCCCGCGCTCCACGGGGATATTGTCGAAGTCGAGGTGCTCGGGCGAAGCAGCCGTGGCCTGGATGGTAGGATCGCCGAGATTGTGCAACGGCGCCGGCCGGAAGTGGCGGGAACGCTGCGCCGACGCGGGAAGAGCGCCTGGCTTGAGCCCGACGATGGCCGCATCCGCGGACCCATTGTGCTCTGGGCGAAAGGGTTAACTGGTAAAGATGGCGATGCTGCCGTGGTGCGCATCGAGAGTTTCCCCAACTATGCAGACGAGAACCCGGAGGGAACTTTGGTTGCCGTCCTCGGAGAGCCCGGCGATCCCAAGGCAGAAGTTGCCAAGATCTTGGTGCGCGAACAGGTTGAGGAAGAACACTCGGCCGAAGCGCATGCCGAGGCCCAGCAGCTCTCGGAAGATCTAGCGCGCCAATCCCACGAAAATCGCCGAGATCTACGCCAGATCCCGCTGCCCACCATCGATCCCAAAGATGCCCGCGATCACGACGACGCGCTGTGGGCAGAGGCGACGCCGGAGGGCTATCGGGTGTGGATCGCCATTGCGGATGTCAGCGAGTACGTGCGGCCAGGCTCGGCTCTGGATGCTGAAGCATCACTCCGTGGCTGCACCATCTATTTGCCAGATCGAGCGATACCCATGTTGCCACGGGAATTGGCGGGCGATGCCTGTTCGCTGTTGCCCGATGTGGAGCGGCTGTGCCTTGCCGTGGTGGCCGATCTGGATCGGCAGGGCAAAGTTACAAGCTTTGAAGTGGTGGAAGGGCGCATGCGCTCGGCTGCCAAGTTAACTTACGATGGCGTAGCGCGAACGCTGGGCTTGACGCTGCATGGCCCGCTGGATGCCGGCGCCGAGGCACTCAAGCCTGGGCTCGCTGTTCTGTATGAACTCTCGCAAAAGCTGCGTAAAATGCGCTTTCTGCGGGGGGCCCTGGGCCTCGATCTGCCCGAGGCCCAGGTGATTTTGGACGAGACCTCCAAGGTGCCGCTGGATGTGGTGCGCCGCGCCCAGGATCCAGGTGTTAAGATCGCGTACACCATCGTAGAGGAATTCATGCTGCTGGCGAATGAGCTGGTGGCGCGCTTTCTGGGTGAGCGAAAGTGCCCGGCGATTTACCGAGTGCATGCCAAGCCCGACGAAGAGAAGCTGGAACGCCTCGGCTTGATCGCGGAAGTGCTCGGCGTGAAGTTTGACACGGAGGCGATGCGCACGCCATTTGGTGTGAGCCAATGGCTGCTGCAAGTGCAGACCCATGAGCGCCGTGCCGTGCTTGAGATGGCGTTGCTGCGAAGCCTGAAGCAGGCGGCGTATGACACCGTCAACGTGGGCCACTTTGGCCTGGCTTCCGACAGTTATCTGCATTTTACCTCGCCAATTCGTCGTTATCCCGACCTCTTGGTGCACCGCACCGTCAAACAATTGCTGCGCGGCAAACCCCCGAATACTTCCGACGAAGCAGTCGCCGCGCTGAAGCTTTCGGCTGGGCTTTCGAGCACACGCGAACGCTCCGCGATGGACATCGAACGCGAAGTGGTCGATCTGTATCGAGCACTGTTCATGCGCGACAAAGTCGGCGAGGTGTTCGAAGGCACCGTCACAGCTGTCGTGGGCAGTGGGGTTTACGTCACGTTGAAGGCCGTGTTCGTGGATGTGCTGATGCGCTACGAATCGATCGGCCCTGACCACTACGAACTCGACGAGCATGAGCTTTCGGTCGTAGGTGCTCGCTCCGGAGATCGCGTTGCGCTCGGCGACACGCTGCACGTGGTTATCGAAGATGTGGCTTTGATGCGCAGAGCGGTGTTCGCGCGGCGCGTGCTCCCCGAGGGGTTGCTCGAGAAAATGCAGCAGGATTTCCCTGAGACTCCAGGCGGAGGAGGAGCGCGCAGAAACGGCCCGAACCGGGACACACGCGGACGCTCGGCTCCGGACGCAAAACGGGGAGATACTAGGGACCAGCGACGAGGGGGTCGGCGCGATGAGCCCAGTCGCAGCGCACCGAAACCGACCAGACCCGGTGTTTCGCCTCGAACTGACGCCACGTCACGCGGCCCGAAACCAAAAGCGAGTGGAGGCCGCGCAGACTCTGGGCGCGGCGGAGCACCGGCTAAGTCGGGGGCACGCGGCGGCCCGACTCGCAGGAACAAGCCAAAGTGAGTTCAACCACCGCGCCTGCTGCACGCTCTTGGGCGCGATGCTGACCCAAGGGCTGTCCGAGTTGTCCCCAATCCGTGATACACGGCTCTGTCCCTTTTATTTGCCTGATTTTCGATGCTTGACGACGCCCTGAGGAGCGTGCGACCTATGCCGCATGCATAGGTGGTCCGTTGTTGCTGCACTCACGGTCTGGGGCTTTATGGGGTGCGTCGATCGGCCCATCGATCCGAAAGCACCTGCGGCTTGCCGGGAGCTGATTCGCAAGAAATGCGAACGCACAGTGGTATGTTACAACGAGATTCTCGCGAAGTACCCCGATGCGCGGCTCAAGGTGGGTCTCAAGAACGAGATCGTCGCTACCGTGGAGGGCTGCATCAAAGACGAGCAATTCGGTCTGAAGGTGGACAAGTGTGACTCTGCGGTGGTGATCGCCCCACCTCAGTATGCTGAGTGCTTGGATCAAATCGATAACGGTCCCTGCACCAAGTTGGTCAACGTTGAGTATCTTCCACCGCCTTACATGGCGACCAAGCAGCCGACGTGCGTAACGCCAGCCGGCGGAGCTGCCGGCGCGGCGGGTGCGGCGGGTGCGGCGGGCACGGGGCAAGGTGGCACCGGTGGCACGGGACAAGGTGGCACGGGACAAGGTGGCACCGGTGGCGGGGCGCCAATGGACAAGTGCACGGGCAACTTCGAGCCGCTGCCGATGCCCATGACGCCAAGCGGGATGGCGGGTAATGGCGGTATGTCCGGCAACGGCGGTATGTCCGGCAACGGCGGTATGTCCCGCAACGGCGGTATGTCCGGCAACAGCGGGTTATCTCCTGAGGAAGCCGCACTCGCCGCCAAGTACCCGGTCGACCCAGTCCGCGTCTGCAACAAGGCTTGCCTTCAGACGGTCGAAGGCACCCTCGGAACTGAATACGACATCGCACGATTCGGGCTGGCTTCAAAGGTGGCCCCTGCCGCGTGCGCTCCCGCCGTAGGCTTCAAGTAACGGCTCAGGGCAGCCGCAAAACCTCAGCCGGAATTCCTCCGACTTGAGTGGAGAAGAGGACCCGCCAAGCGTGAGGCGAGCGCGCCCGATAACGTAGGTAACCTGTAATGATTACGGCAGGTCGTAGGTCCAGCCGGCGCTCAAGCAAGCCATCCAGCCGCTGATACAAGTCCTCAACACCTGAACCGAGCCGAACTCCGTACGGCGGATTGCTGAGGATGGCGGTCCCGCTGGGAACGCATTCGGCCATTTGCTCAAAATCGAGTCCCGTGAGCTCCGTCGCAGATTGATAGCCAATATGGGCTAAATTCTCGCGGGCCGCCTTGAGCGCGTGGGCCTCAATATCGTCGCCCCAAGCGACAACCTCGGCCGGGCGAGCCAACGCTTGCCCACGCTCGCCGGCACCGTGCTTTCTTTCCTGCCACGCAGCGAGACGCGCGCGATACGCCGGCCAATTCTCAAACGCAAACGAGCGGCGAGCTCCTGGCATATGGCCAGCCTTCGCCAGAAGCCACTCGATCAGCAGCGCTCCGCTGCCGCAGAACGGATCCCAGACGCGCTCCACGGGTCCCAAAGCCCGCACCAAGCCGGCCGCGAGCGTCTCACGCAGCGGGGCGACCGAAACATGACGTCGCTCGCCTCGCCGGTGCAGGAGCTCCCCGGAAGCATCCACGCTCACTTGAACCCGATCCTCCACAATTCGGATGAAAAGAGCTTGTTGTGCGGCCTTTTTAGGCACGCTCAGCAACTTCCGTTTGAGCCGCTGTTCCAGGACGTTGAGGCAACGCTCCCTCACTGCGTCCGAGTGGTAGAGCCGTGATTTTTGGCAGCTGACGCTGACATGCACGCTTTCGGCGTTTCCCAAATACGCGTGCCACGGCAAACGTGACAAGCCTTCCACGAGCGTCGCAAAATCGCGCGCCATGAACGGCTTCAAGCGCAGCCGCATCGATTCCGCAATCCGCGACTGGAGATGAATCAGCTCCATCACCTCGAAGCCACCCACCAACTCAACCCCGCCGATCACCGGCCTTGGATTAACGCCAAGCTCCCGGAGCTCCTCACACAGGAGCCCTTCAAATCCCAGCGCCGTCGCGCAAAACAGCTGAAATCGGCTGGGATCAGCCGTCGTTCCCGGACTTATTTCGGGCATTCTTGCTGGGCTCACTCGGGCGTGAGGCGCTCGATGCCCATGAACGGACGCAGCGCCTCTGGGACGATCACTGAACCATCCGCCTGTTGATACTGCTCCACGATAGCAACCCAGGTGCGACCCACGGCCAGGCCTGACCCATTCAGTGTATGAACGAATTGTGGCTTGGCTTTCGGGGCGCTCCGGTAACGGATCTTAGCTCGCCGCGCTTGAAAATCGCCGCACCAAGAACAACTCGAGATCTCGCGGAAGCAATTCTGCGAAGGCAGCCACACCTCCAGATCGTAGGTCTTGGCTGCGGCAAAGCCCAAATCTCCCGTGCAGAGTTCCACGACTCGGTGGTGCAGACCCAGGCGCTTCAGTACCTCTTCGGCGTGTCCGGTGAGCCGTTCTAGCTCTGAAAGGCCCCGATCTTCAGCGCAAAAGCGCACTAATTCTACCTTGTCGAATTGGTGTTGGCGGATCAGGCCGCGCACATCTTTGCCGTACGAGCCTGCCTCGCTGCGGAAGCAGGGTGTGTACGCCGTGTACGCGAGCGGTAGCCGGGAGCCGTCGAGGATCTCATCCGAGTGGAGATTCGTCAGCGGAACTTCAGCCGTTGGGATCAGATAGAGCGCTGTTTGGTCTTCAGGATCGGCACGAAACGTTTTGAAGAGATCCTGCTCGAATTTCGGCAGCTGGCCTGTGCCCCGGAGCGCCTCGCCACGCACCAAGAAAGGCAGACAAAACTCGCGATACCCATGTTCCCGCGTGTGCAAATCCAACATGAAGCTGATGAGCGCACGTTCCAAGCGGGCACCTTGTCCCGAAAGCACCGAAAACCGGGCGCCTGAAAGCTTCGCGGCGCGTTCAAAATCGAGCACACCGAGCTTGCTCCCCAAATCCCAATGGGCCTGCGCTTCGAAGCCTAATTCAGGTTGCTTTCCCCAAACGCGCAGCACGCGATTGTCCGCCTCGGAGCGCCCCACCGGCACCGACTCATGCGGCAAGTTGGGGATCACGGCGAGGCGTTCTTCCATTTGCGCCTCAAGAGCGCTCGTCTGCTCTTCGAGCACCTTCACTTCATCGCTCAGCTTCTTGAGCTCCTCGCGACGCGCCTGAAAGAGCGATTTGTCCGGGCTTTTGGCTAATTCCGCCATTTCGGCGCTTGCCGCATTTCGGCGCGCCTGCTCGGCTTCAGTTTTCACGATGAGAGCCCGACGTGCCGCACTTAACTCGGCAATGCCTTGCAGTGACGCCGGGTCAAAGGTTCGCGTTCCCAAGCGCTCCCTCACGGTTTCTAAATGATCGGCGACGTATCGAGCATCCAACATGGCGATTCTCCGCCTCAGCTCTTAGCCAAAACGCCATCAAAGGTCACGTCCGGAGCGCGGAAACGACGCCCCGAGCACGACGGTAGGAGGGCACGACCGGGGTAGGGTTGCGGGGCGTGGCGGGAGCGTTCTGTGGAGGGGCCCTTTTCGTTCTTGGAAGATAGTAAGCATGCTTACTACCTGGTGTTCGACTTTGAGAGGGCTGTCACGTCCGGAGACACGCGGACGAGAAAACACTCAAGATCTATGCCGCTGGATCAGGGCCGCGCCAGGGACGAGCCATACCTCTTGCAAACCCCCGAGATTTGCCCGATCCTTGCGCCCCCAAAATGATTGTCGTCATGGAGCCCGAGGCGCCCGAGGCCAGCATCGAGAGCGTGATTAGATATCTTGCGGGGGCAGGGCTCGCGGTGCAGAAATCAACCGGTCAGGAGCGCTCTATTCTAGGGGTGGTTGGGGATGTGACGACGGAGCACGCCGCTGTCGTACGCGAGTTCCCAGACGTCGCCAAAGTGGTGCGCGTTACTGAACCTTATCGCTTGGCTTCACGCCGTTTTCGCAAGGAATCTACAGTTGTAGAGGGCGCCTGGGGCATCATAGGCAGCGAACGGCCCTGGATCGCCATCGAACCCGTCGGACTCTCACCCCAACGCCTCGGAACCGAAAATGGGCCTGTTTCTACCCCTCTCCCGTATCAAGTCCTTGCGGGTCGGCCCTTCGACGCCATGGTTTTTCGGAGCCAAACTGTTCCGGAGGAAGTTGGAGCGCTGGCAGCACTTTCGCTCCACCCGCGGCCAAGTGGGCAACGCTGGCCTGTGCGCTTCGTTTCTCGGGAGCCCAGCCGCGGCACCGATCACTGGATTTCTGCTGCCGAAAGCGAACTTGAACGGCTAGAAGGTGGCGTTGTCCTCCTTGAGACAGGCGACGAATCTCCGAACGGTGTGCGCACGCTGGAGATCGGATTGATTGCGCGCGCCAAAGTACGCACCCACCTGCCCGTGGTCGTGGATGTCCCGAGTATCGCGCAAAAGGCCCGTTACTGCAGCTCAATCGCGGCGGCAGCCATCGCAGCGGGAGCTGACGGAGTTATCTTGAGAGTGTGGGTGGGCCGCGAATCTGATCCACCAACGGTGCCCGCTACCTTGCAGTGGCAAGCCGCCATGGAGCTTGCTGAAAAACTGCGGGCGGTGGGCGTCGCACTTCGGCAATGAAAAAGGTGGTTATCGTCGGCCTCGGGCTGATCGGCGCCTCGCTCGGCCTGGCGCTACGTCAGCGCGGAACGCACGTGATCGGTGTCGATTTGCCAGAAGTCCTGGAGCTCGATTCAGCAAAAGCGGCGGCGGATGTAGTGCTGCCGATTGGCGCTGACGAACGAATCCATTCGGCATTTTCCGGCTCCGAACTCACTATTTTAGCGATCCCCGTGAGCCGAATCGTCGCGCTCTTACCCATTGCGCTGGAACACGCACCCTGCGTGACAGACTGCGGTTCTACAAAACGCGCGATCAGCCAAGCCGCTCAGCTCTGCCTAAATTCCGAACGTTTCGTCCCCGGCCACCCGATGGCGGGACTTCCCGGCGGTGGGGCAGCCAGTGCCCGGGCAGATCTGTTTCTGGGCTGCAACTGGCTCGTGTGTCCGGCACATGCGTCAGAGGAAGCACTTAGTACGGTCCGGGGACTCCTCCACGCGCTGGGCAGCAACGCCGTCGAAATGACTGCCGAAGCGCACGACGCCGCCGTGGCGCTCACGAGCCATTTGCCACAGCTTCTCGGCAGCATTGTGAAACTCTTAGCTCATGAACAATCTGCGTCAGTCGCCGCCGGGCCTTCGTTTGAGCGACTCACACGGGCGGCGGGCGGCGCCGAGAATATCTGGAAAGACATTTTCGTGAGCAACGGGGACGACATAGCTCGTACGGTGCGGGCACTCATCGGCCGTCTGGAGCCACTCGCCTCGGAGCTGGAAGCACTCGGCCCCGCCCGAAGCGCCGGCGCCACTCCAGGGAAGGTCTTAGAACTGCTCGCTTTGGCCAGGGCATCCCAATAGCGGCTCACTCTGGTTCCATGGCACACGCGTCCATAGTTGTGCCACAAACTTGTGCCAGCAGGCGTGCCCAGTCGGACGACTCACCTGAAATTACCCCTTAATATCGACTTCCGAGGCGTGGCCCACAATGGACCGATCTGTGCTAGCTAAGATGGAGATGTTGTTACTGAGGGTAAGATTTTTGAGGCAGGCATGGCTGGTATGTCTGGCCGTGTCCGCGTCCGCCTGCGCGCTCAACCCTCAGCCCGATCTTCCTAGCGTCGACGGTGGACCGTCCGCCGCTGCTTCGGGCGGCAAATCCGCGACTGGCGGCGTGAGTTCGCAGCCCGTCCCGAATGGTTCCGGCGGTGCCAGCACCGGCGGTGCTGCACAAGTGGGCGCCGCTGCCGGTGGTGCGGCGGCTGCCGGTGGTGCGGCGGCTGCCGGTGGTGCGGCGGCTACCGCCGGCGGCACCGATGGGCTTGGCGGCTCAAACGCCGCGGGTGCCGGAGTCGGCGGCGGGTCGCCGATGGGTGGCGGGAATTCCGCGGGCGCAGCTGGCGCGGCAGGTTCAGCAGGCCAGAGCGACGGCAGGGTCGCACCGGACCAATAGTAGTGAATCTGGAGTGCTCGAGTCCCTGGGGCTGCTGGCGACCCTAACTCCGCCGTTTAGAAGGCCAGCCTTGGGAGCTAAGCGCGAGCTTTCGGCTCGCGGCGACTTAGGTAACTGTCGAGCAAATTTGCGGTAAAGTCCGCTAAAATCCCGTCGGCAACCCGCAAGCGGCGACTCAATTCACGCGCCACGTTGAGCACGATGAGCGCATACGCTTTGAGATCATGCCGGTAGAGAGAATCCAAATCTTGGGCAGAAATCCGCACCAGCTGGCCCGGCGCGAGCGCCCGCACCGTGGCGGAGCGGCGCTGAATATCCACCAGCCCCATCTCACCAAACCAATCCCCCGGCCCAAGGATCGCCACACGCACCTCCGTGCCTTGGCGGCTGTGCTTGAGGATCTCCATCTCACCCCGCAACACCACGAACATGTCGCGAGCTTCTTCGCCCTCCCGAAAGATGAATTCACCAGCCTGCGGACACACCACTCTCAGCTCTTTGGCCAGATAGGCCAGCGCCTCTTCCGAAAGCGCGCCAAAAAGCGCTTGGTCACGCAATTCTGCAGGGGTTACCTGTTCGGGACGTTCAGAATCGCGGGTGGGTATTTGCTCAGCGATCATGGGCGTTAACTTTCGAGGCTCTTAGTGAAAACGGCACGCGGCCGAGCGGGACCGGCGTAATCTTCAATGATATCGACCGTCCAACCCATGGCGCGGTGGAACGCGATCGAGCCATCGTTGCCGACAGAGGTGATCGCCTTGAGGCGCTGGCAACCGGCACTTCGCGCATTTTCCTCGAAGGATTGGTAAAGCACCTTGCCGACTCCGCGCCGCCGATAGTCTGGATGGATGCCCACCAGGTGCACGTAGCCTTCCTTCGGGGGCCCGGGAGCCACAAAGCCCAACAGGAAACCTGCGACGACGCCATCGTGCTCAACGACGCGCGCCATCTGACCCAGCTCGTAAAAGAAGAGCGGATGCGCGAGGGCCGTCGATGGCCCACCCCACCAACGGTCAATGATCTGAACGATGTGGTCGTAGTCGTTTTTTCCGAGAGGTCGTGTGATCATGGTCGAGCCCTAAGCGTGGCGTCGTGGCCGAACAGGCCGGCTGCCCCTAGCATGCGGGATTTGGCCTGCTAAGGTTCTGAGGGTAAACTGCTGATCTTGCAAGCCTAAATCACGAGCCCAGGTGTGGTTGTCAGCCGCCTGTCCAGGCTTTCGTGCTGGCGCCGTGCGGGTCGGTCGGTTAACGAGGGGTGTCGCATGCCGCCTCGCGTTTTGATCGCCCCTTCCATCCTCAGCGCCGATCTCGCCCGCTTGGCTGAAGAGGTCGCTGTGGTTGAAGCAGCTGGGGCCGATTGGATCCATGTGGATGTGATGGACGGCCGTTTCGTGCCAAACATCACCCTCGGAATTCCGGTCGTCCGCAGCTTGCGCCGTGTGACGCGTCTCCCGCTTGATGTGCATCTGATGATGCTGGAGCCTGAACGCTACGTGGCTGAATTTGCTGAGGCCGGCGCCGATACCCTGAGCGTACATGTGGAGGCATGTGTGCACTTGCAGCGAACGCTGTCGCTGATCCGCTCATTCGGCAAGCGAGCGGGCGTGGTGCTCAACCCGCACACGCCCGAGGACGTGCTGCGCTACGTGCTACCGGATCTAGATTTGATACTGGTGATGAGCGTTAATCCGGGTTTTGGTGGGCAAAGCTTCATCCCAGCGATGCTTGATAAATTGGCTAAAATCCGCAAGATGATCGACGAAAGTGGCTTTCCGATTCTGCTTGAGGTGGATGGCGGCATTGATGCTCGCACGGCCCCGTTGGTGGTGAACGCCGGAGCCCGAGTGCTCGTAGCGGGCTCCGCCATCTTTGGGCATCCAGATCGAGAGGCCCAGATTCGGGCGCTGCGCGCCGCGGCGGAGAGCTGAGTTCGGGTGCCGAACGCGCGGGCTGGCTGCTATCTCCTGGGCGCGGTGTTGGCGACTGGGTGTGCACGGTCGGAGCTGAAGCCCGCACTGCCGAGCGCGCCACCCAACGCGCTCGAAAGACCCGCCCCGGCTGCGCGCGCTGAAGCGTTGCCAAGCGCCAAAGAGGACCTGCAAAGCCTGGTTCTTAGGGTGTTTTCAGGTGTTTCGAAGCTGAGAGAGTTGCGGCCCAAAGGTTCAATCCGAACCAAGGAAACAACCCGCGAGGAGATGCGCGCCTGGCTGAAAGATCAGCTGGCGAGCGAGGTGCCCCCCGAGGTCATGGCGGGGAATGCTGCGTTTCTTTTGGCGCTAGGGCTTGTGCCAGCGGACTTCGACTATGCCGCCTCAATCGAACGCCTCATGACGCAGCAGCTTGCTGGCTTCTACGATCCCAAGACCAAGACGATGCACTTGCTCTCCGATCTGCGCGCCGAGGATCGCAAAGCGACTTTGGACCACGAGCTGGTGCACGCACTCCAGGATCAGCACTTTGATTTAGAACGCCTCACGGCCTGGCGTTCTGACGCCACGGATGAACAAAGCGCTGTGCACGGCCTGGCCGAGGGAGACGCCACCAGTGCCATGCTGCAAGGCATGCTGGCGCCGGGGCAGCATGCGGAAGATCTGCCCGACGAAATGCTGTTGGCTCAGGCCGAAAGCTCGCTCGGCAACTCCCCTGAAACCGACGTGCCCAATATCATCAAACGCAGCCTCTTAGCGCCCTATACGGACGGCCTCAAGCTGGTGCACTGGGCTCGTCGACGCGGTGGCTGGGCTTCAGTCAATGAGTTGTGGCGGCGTATCCCGGCAAGCTCCGAGCAGCTGTTGCACCCAGAAAAGTGGCTCAGTGACGAGCGTCCGGAATCCGTTGCAGTGCCAGTGCCTACCCCAGGCGCTCCTCCGCAAACCGTTTTTTATCACGATGTCTTGGGCGAACAATCCGTGCGAATCCTGCTTGAGGAATGGCTAACGAGATCCGAGGCAAGCGAGGGCGCGAGCGATTGGGCTGGGGATCGGTTGGCCGTGTTTCGGAGCGCTGACGTCTGGTCACTAGCTTGGCACCTCCGGGCCGATGATCCGGAGGCCGCAACGCGCACTCGCGTGGCTCTGCAACGCGGGCTGCTGGCTTCAGCTCCACAAGCTAACGTCTCATTGAGCGCTGAGCAGGTCCAACGTCTGGTCCGCCAGCAGGGGGGCTGCCGTGAGCGACCGGGCCTTGGACCGATCGCCGTACTGGGCAAAGGCCGATCAGTGGTGATCGTGGCGGGCCCTTACCGAAAACAGGATGGGCACCTGGTTTCAGCCAGCAACTGCCACTCGGCGTTGGCCTGGGCTCGCGCGGTCATCCAATAGCAGGTTGCGCGTCGTCCGTGGTCCGGACGGCTGTCGGACAGCCGTGCCCCGAAGTATCCGCCAGTCCAGGTTGAAGCTGTCTAAAGCAGCGGCACTCGCGCCCAGCTCCTGGATCGCGTTGCAACGAGCCATCGCGAGCGAAGAACTGAGGCAGGGTGTCCAGATAGACCTGGTGCGAGCTAGGCGGCTCGTTGCTTCTCGGGGCGGAACTGGCGGAGGTGCTTAACCCGGAGGGAAAAGTCTCGCCGCGCCTGCTCGCTGAGGGAGAGACCGCCGAAGCGCGCTTTTAGGTAAATCTCCGTCAATTCGTAGACTTCGGACGCCAACGGATGCGAAAGCGCCCGCAAGGCACGCGCATGGCCGAGTGGCGGAGTACTTGGAAAGCGACCAATCCCTTGCGCTACGAGCGCCGCGTCGAGCGCCGCATACAGCTCAACCACCTGGGAGAGCTGTCGCGCGAGTGGTTGTTTGGGAGTTCGCGCCCTGCCCACTTGCCACCCCCTCCGACGCAGCCAGAGCACCAAGTAGACCAATAATGCGGCCCCCGCGAGCAGCAGGAGGAGGCGACGGGGGGAGCCCAACGCGAATTTGAAGCCAGGGCGGGCGCTCAGCTTTCCGTATTTAGAGCGCACGGTATCGAGCAGCGAAATCTGCTGTTTTAGATCATAGCCAACCACGTGCTGGTTCCAGCGCTGCGTCGTAGCATCCAGAAAATCCCGAAGCTGCGCAGCTGCCCCACTCATTTCGCTCACCGGAGCGGAGTCTGCAGGCGGTGTTGGATCGAAACGGATCCACCCGAGGCGCGGAATGTACGCTTCGACCCAAGAGTGCGCGTCGCCCTGCCGCACGGCATAAAATCGGCCGTACTGATTGAACGTGCCCCCAACAAAACCTGTGACATTGCGTGAGGCAATTCCAACCGTTCGCAGCATCATGGCCATTGCCGTGGAGTAATATTCGCAGTGGCCGCGCCGGGACTCGAACAAGAAATGATCGAGCGGATTTTTCGTGGCACCGGAGGGTGTGTTGAGGTCGTAACGATAACCCTTGCGCAGGCGGGTTTCGATGGCACGGGCCTGAGCCATCGGGTTCGGTAGACCTTGGATCCACTCCTGAGCGAGTGCGGAAGTGCGCTCTGTGAGATTCCGCGGCAACGTCAGGTAGCGCGCGTAGTCGGAGGGACGGAGCAGATCGAACGGCTGCTCGTTGGGCCCGGCTACAAACACCTCATAACGCAGGCCACGCTCGGAAGCGCCCTCGTATTCCAGCTGGTTTTCGCTGCCCAAGAACAGGGTCGCCTGGGGCTGACTGATCGTGGCTGGCTGACTCAAAAGGCGGAGCGCGATAGTTTTGGGTGGGAGAAACACCACTGGCGGCTCGATGGGCTCAAGCTCGATCCGCATCCGATTGTCCGCGGCGAAATCAGGGTTGCGATAGAGTTGCACCTCAGGACCGAACTGGACCGCGGGGATCCGCTGTTTCAGGGAACGCGACCAACTCCGACCGTCGTACGTATCGAATGCTGTACCACGCAGATAGAGAGCCAGCCGCGGGGGAGGGTCTGCTGGCAAGCCTGGATAATGCACCCGCAGCGCGATGGTTGAATCTGCGCGCAACCGCCCCACGCCACCCAAATCAACTCGATCACTGAAACCAATCATGCGCTCAGGGCGGGCACGATTGAGCAACAGGAGCGACAGCCCCACGCGGGGAAACAGCACGAAAAGCAGAGCCGTGAACAAAAAAATGGGCACCGACATCAGGCACGTCAGCGCCAAAAAGGGCCGACCAATCACCCGTCGGCTGCGTAGGATGCGCGGCACATCCACGGGCAGGCCTGTGCGGTCGCGGGCTCCTTGCCGGTAGTTGCCCTCCACTTCGCGGCGCAGATGGCTGAGCACCAACGCGCCCGGTGCGACCATCAGGAAACCAACAAAACACAACCCATACGAGATCCCGCCGCCGAGCACTGTGCCCGCGATCAGGTGCAAAAGGGCGAGCACGATCACCTGCTGATCGTGAGCCGCACCGCGGCGAGTCGCGAGGCGGATCACCTGCAAAGCAGCGGCAAACTCGATCGAAAGTGGGAGAAATTCCGCTCCCATGCTGAAGCGCACGATCTGAAGCGTGAGCAGGGAAAGCGGGCCGACAAAACCCAAATGCCGAATGATGGCTCGATCTTGAAAGCGCTCGGGGATCAAGAGGGCCAGCACCAATCCAATCAGCACTGCCCAACTCATCATGTGGTTGAGCTCGCCCGAACTCACGAGTGCAATGACGCCGAGCGCAGCCAGCGCGTCGGTCATGATGCGATGAATGAGTCCGAACCTCACAGGACGCGCCCGCCTTGGCTTTTCAAGACCAGCAATTCATGCTCCGGGGTTGCCTGGAGGAGCGCCAGAAACCGAAGTACCTGGTCGGCGCCCTGGGCTGGGGTGCTGCGCACAGTCTGACCTGCGCTCGTCTTGACGGTGACGTCATTGCCGCGCTTGAGCTCAGCGACAGCTCGCGAAGCGACCTCGCGGATACGCTGCTCAAAGCCCTGCCCCCAATCGTCCGCGGCCGCTGCCAGAGGGCGAATGCTGTCCAGCACGTGGGTGACTTGACGGCGGGTGGTGCCACTCCGCTCCTTCAGCATCACTTTGTCGGGCAAGACGCTGCGGCGCCAGTAGATATCTCGCGCATCCTCACCCTCACGCATCGGTCGAATGCCCATGATTTCGTCACCCGTCCCGCGCCCTTCAGTCTGATTGGCGCCACCTTTGGCACCCGGGATCTCATTGGGCAAGCGGATGGGATCGACGGCCGGATACACTAACAGCGTGCCGACAAGCTCAATTTCCCGCGATTTTTCGAAGAGGCCGAACGGGAAACGGGTGGCAATGCGAAAGCCGACATGTTGATCCGGACCACGACGGCCTGGCGTGCGTCGATAGGCCGCCACTTGCGCTGATTTCGGGCTAATTTTCAGGAAAAAACAGCGCTTGTCGGCGGGTTGTCCAGCGCGCAGATCTTCGACTTCAATCGCGTAGGAGGGGAGGCGTTGCTTTTGATTGAAGACCTCGATCTCAACCAAATGCGCTCGCCCCACTTGGGCACGCTGCGGCAAACGCCGAACGACCGTCAAGTGCCGAAGGCTCGTCTCGCTCAGTAAGCCCGAAACAATGATCAGCGAAAGCAGCATGCCTAGCATCAAATACAGCAAATTATTGCCGGTATTGATGGCAGCAAAGCCTACGAAGAAGGTGATGAGGATGAAGTACCTGCCCTCTCGGGTTAACTTCAACTGGCGAGGTGGCCGAAAACGCCGGAGAATTTGCCGGAAGCGCTGGCGCGAAGCCGAAGCCGAAGCCACGCGCACGCTGGGCGGAGCCGGATAGCTATCCTGCTGCACGACTGGGGTCGGCATGAACTCTGCGCGCTCGAGTTTCAAAGCCCCGCTCCCAGCGTCAAAGTGGAACGGGCACTCGAGCAACAATATCGCGCACAGCGCCTTCAGCTTCTTCGCGCGTCGGCATGTAGCCATCGGCGTGCGAGGCCAAGCGAACGCGGTGTGCCAAGAGCGGGACCGCAAGATCGTGAATGTCGTCCGCGATGCAATAGCGTCTGCCGTTCAGAAGCGCGCGCGCTCTGGCGGCCTGCGACAGATTCATGCCCGCTCGGGTAGAAGCACCCAACGTCAAGGTTGAGCTGTTGCGAGTCGCCGTGATCAGCGCCTGCAGGTAAGCACCCAGCGCGGCGTCGATGGCGACTTGGTCGACCTGGAGCTGGAGCTGACACAGCGTTTCTGGATCCAAGACCGCGCGTACGCGTCCGGCTCGATCCTCGGGTGGCTCCAACATGAGGCGCGTCTCAACCGCTGCTGGCGGATAGCCAATACTGATGCGGACCATGAACCGATCCAGCTGGCTTTCAGGCAAAGGAAACGTGCCGGCAAAATCCTGAGGGTTCTGCGTCGCGATCACGAAGAAGGGTCTGGGGAGCGGCAGCGAGCGCCCATCCACTGAGACTTGGCCGTCATTCATCGCCTCCAGCAACGCCGATTGGGTACGCGGGCTGGCGCGATTGATCTCATCAGCTAGCAAAATGTTTCCGAAGACGGGGCCGTGCTTGAGCACGAATTCTCCGCGCTTCGCGTCGTAGATCGAGACACCAATCACGTCGCTCGGGAGCAGATCGCTCGTGAACTGAACGCGTCGCATTTCGCCACCGACAGCGTTCGCCAGCGCACGAGCCAAGGTTGTCTTGCCGACGCCTGGGACGTCCTCAATTAGCACATGGCCGCGCGCGAGTAGCGCGAGCAATGCCAGCTCAACAACTTCAGGTTTCCCCTCGAGCGCCGACTCCACAGCACTCCTCAAGTGAGCCAGCTGGGGTGGGCTTTCATGCTCCAGGGCTAAAGCGGTTGAACTCATTGGGGCCATCGTAGCATGGGGTCCTGTCTCTCCCGCCACCCCTCAAGGCTTGTTCGTCGCACTTCCACTCTGACCTCAGCGTCCAGAAGCAGACGCACTTTAGCCAGACCCAAGCAATTCGATCCTCAGCTAGCGAGAACAGCTCGCGGTTCTGTGTTATCTGGGGGTCAGTGGTTGAAATCCCCTGGATCGAGGTGCGCGAAGTCACCCGCTTGTTTGGCGCCACCGCGGCACTGCGGGGAGTCAGCGCGCGCTTCGAAGCGGGCACCATCACCTTCATTCGAGGTTCCAACGGAGCAGGCAAGAGCACCTTGCTCGCTATCTTGGGGACGATGCTCTCGCCGACACGCGGCAGCGTTTGGTACGAGCCCGTCGGGGAAGACAAGCAGGCGATTCGCGCGCAGCTAGGCTGGGTCGCCCACGATTCTCTGTGTTATCCAGAGCTGAGCGGGCGAGAGAACGTTGAGTTGGCCGCACGCATGTTCGGGGTGGATCCCAGCTTGGGCTGGCAACGGGTGGCAGCGCGCGTGGGGACGGAAGCGTTCGGCGAGCGACCTTTTGGCACTCTGAGCCGAGGGCAACGCCAGAGGATCGCGTTGGCGCGAGCACTGGTTCATTCCCCAGCAGTTTTGTTGTTGGATGAGCCCTGGAGTGGACTCGATCAGGCCAGCAGTGAACGGCTGGCAACCATCGTTCGTGAGGAGCGCGATCGTGGAACGATCGTGGTCGTTATCGCGCACGGTGAAGAGTGGTCGAAGCGGCTCGAGGCGCGTTCGATTTTCGTCGAACGCGGCAAGATTGTTGAGTCGGAATAGCTAGCCCGCGCGTCGGCGCAGCCAGCCTATGCCAAAAGCACCAGCTGCTCAGCCAGCGTAGATATCTGCTCGGGACGGTCTCTCGACCGACCACAGCCCCGTTCAGGGCGAGAGCCCGTTCATTCCTCGCAACCGCTGAAACTCTCCC
>Ga0209490_10001230_pt1 | contig 24978 bp, 24 predicted proteins | sample MAT06_FD_187209 | JGI IMG/M metagenome (GOLD analysis project Ga0209490, IMG submission 187209) | Freshwater microbial communities from Lake Fryxell liftoff mats and glacier meltwater in Antarctica - MAT-06 (SPAdes) (version 2) | ecosystem: Environmental > Aquatic > Freshwater > Ice > Liftoff... | reverse complement strand
ATACCATTTGGAAGTAGAAATACGTCCGATCTGCTCGCTCTTTTCCGCCCAGGCTTCTTCAAAAAATAGTTCCGTAGCTAAGGCTATGCAACGGTTTTTTGAATCGCCTGGCCAAAAAATAGCTTCGCATCTTCGGACGCATTTCTACTTCCAAATGGTATAACCAAGCCGCTCAAATGAACGTATAGGTCCGGATGTGGAACATGCATCCACAACTTCTCCATGCAACCCAACATGCTCGCCTACTACCAACAGGTCCTGGAAAAGATCAGCCAGGCGGATCCACGCACCTTTCGCAAAGAGATGCGCAAAGCATTCAAGCGCCTATCGCCGGACCAGCGCGAAGAGTTGAAGACTTGGTTCCGAAGCGCGTGCGTGTGCCGCTTACCGGCGAACCAATTGGTACCAGCACGTGTAGCCGGTAACGGCCACCGGGATCAGTTGAAATAGCGACTGTTCCACGCCTCGGCGCTGAACTGGCCAAAGAAGGCGAACCAGCCGAAGACCGTGAAACTGGCGCACACCATGATGCTCCAGAACATGATCAGGATCCGGTGCGAACCCCAAAACGTTGCAGCAGGGTCCAGTGTGACCAGTTGCGTGGGCACCAACAGTGCGAGCAAGCTAGCCAACACGACTACCGAAATGGCCAGGTTAATGGGAGTACGTAACGGCCAATAGGCGAACCTTCTCGTAGCAGAGAGGTCCGTTCCCCACTTGTGTACCAGGTAGTACATATCCTTCCCCAATGGCACGAACAAAAGAGGGTCCACCTCGCTATCGCTGAGTTTGAAACGCGTCGCCGGGGCCATGACCATGAAGCTCGTAAGTGGTGCCTCGGACTTGCGCTCCAATGCGCGCAGCGCATGAACGGCCTGGTTCGGAACGGGGCCCTTGAAGAGGGCTCCCGGCAGGAAACGCAGTCGGTAACGAACGCAGATCTCTCGAATGGTCCTGCGGTGGTAGATCCTATCGGGATCCATCCCGCGCAGATGCACCGGCTTCTGATCCATGGAACTGAGCACCATGGCCCGCAGAAGGTCATCCTGCTTTTGTTCCTCTGCAAGAAGGAGATGTACCTCCTCCATCACATGTTCTTGTCCCAGGAGCAAGCGCTCCAATCGGTCGCGTTCGGTAGATGTGGCCATGGCTGTTGACTAGTTAACGCGGCAAGACCCCGATCAGTTCGTCAGCCCTCGCTTCTTGCCGCCAAACTCATCTCCGAAGCGTGGAGTTTGGTATCCTCCTCATCGCCTTGACCTAAGGCCCTGCGGACAGAAGGCGGCGCATCGGCAGCGATGGAGGTGCGCACAAGACCGTTCGGCGCCATCAGCCTGCAACTCGCCTTAAGCTCCAACGGCTGTGCGTAGGAACCCATTTCCACCACGGCATTCCATTGGGCGTCAAAAGGCACCACGAAGCGTACCGGCGACTCTTCGAACAGCCCGCCCATGAAGGTGTGCGTTTTGCCTTTGCGGTAGGCCTTCAATTCACGAGCGGTCATGAACTTTACCCGCGTGGGCTGGTCGATCTCGACCTCGATGATCTCCTTGCGCTTGGCCTCGTAGGTTCGATACAGGAACTTCATGCAGCTATGGAAATGGTTTGCGTAAAGATAGGTGGTCTTGCTTCTGGTATCAAAGCTTTACGCTGAGCACCGGGAAGGTGGTGTGGTTCACGATATCCTCGGTCAGGCTACCATTCACCACATGGAAAAAGCCGGTGCGGCCATGGGTGGCCATGGCGATCAGGTCGGCATCGATCCCCTTGGCGAAATTCAGAATGCCCTCTTCGATACTGAGGTCATTATAGATCGTGGCCGTGTACTTTTTCAGCTCATGACGTTGCAAAAAACGATCGAGCGCTTTGTGGCTGTCCTCGCTCCGCTCGAATGCTCGCGGCGTATTGATCTTCACCAAGTGTACCTTGGGTTCGAACAGGTCGATGATCGGGAGGAACGCACCGAATTTCTCCACATCCTGATCCGAGAAGTTGGAAGCAAAGACCAGATCGCGGATCACGAAATCCTCTACCCGGTGCTTGATCACCAACACCGGCATGGGTGCCTGCCGCACAATGCGCTGGGTATTCGATCCCACGATCCCCCTCAAGCCAGTAGCGCCATGCGAACCCATCACGATCAGGTCGGCCTCCAACAAGCGTTCGTTCTTGAAGATCTCGGTAAGGGAGATCTGCCGCAGCATGAACTTCTTCAATTCGAGACCTTGTAGGAAGGGGAACTCCGGCACCCGCTCCAAGCGGGCTTCGATCTCTTCCCTGATCCGTTGGTTCTCGGTGTGGAAATCCGTCATCTGCTCGTACAGATGCACGATGTCGATCACCGCCCCAGTAAGCCTGGCGATCTTCGCAGCAACGCGCAAGGCATCGGTCGCGCAATCGGAAAAATCATAGGGAACAACTATCGTTCTTATGGCCATGAAGATCTTCGTTTAGTGCGTCTTGGGCACGCTGAAAATAACACACAACAACGTCGCCAACAAAACTACGGGCCGGGCCGGACCATTCTGCTACTTTAGCCAACGACATTGCATGGAGATCGACCTCGACCTTGTTGCTACCGATAAAACACCTGCCGTGCGAATTGTGCGCAGCCAGGGTCTAGTGGAGCTGACCGGCTGCTCCATACCCGAGAACGCCGATCGGTTCTACTCCCCCATTCAGGACCGCGTGGAGCAATATGCCTTGGCTCCCCAGCCCCGCACCATCATTCGTATCAATCTCTCCTACTTCAATTCAAGCACATCCAAGTATCTGTTGGACCTGCTGAAACGCTTGGAAGATCTGCATGCCACCAACCGGTCGCAGGTGGTAATGGAATGGTGCTACCAAACTGGCGATCTGGACATGAAGGAAGCCGGCGAGGATTATCGCTCGTTGGTGGAATTCCCGGTGAAGTTGAAGGAAGTGGACGGGTAGGGTGACGATCAACGGCCCACTGTGGCTTGATCGAACTGGCGATCAGAGATCGCAACCCCATTTCTAAAACAGTTGACCTCCCCCCAGGGATGGCTCACTTTGCGATAGACCACAAGTCTGTTGTCCTCCGGAACGGTGCGTTCCACCACAACGGATCGGCCTTCCTTGAAAACGCGTTCCCCTTGTTCCAACATACCCTTGGGCGGAGCTTCAACCTTTGGTGTATATTGAACGGGTGTGGTCTTGTGCATGGACGGCTCCGCCTTTACGGCCGGAGCCAAGACTGGTTGGACCGTCCCCGGAAGTACCGGCGAAGTCGCAGGCTTTGGCGGATCAGCGATCACCAGCCTCTCCGCCGCAGGAACGGGACCAGGAGTGGGAGGTGAAGGAAGTTGCTCTGGATCCTTTTGCGTCGGTGTCTGCTGCTGCACCGCAGGAGGCATTGGCTCGGAGGGCTGTTCTGCCTTCTTGACCGCCTGCTCCGCATCGCGTTCAGCGATCAAGGCTTGAAGGTCTTGGATCTTCACCTTGGGATACACGTTGTACGGGCGAAGCACCCGTGCTTCTTGGAATTTGGCTAAAGAGGCCTCGTACTGGGATCGTTGGAAAAGCAGCTCTGCTTCGGCCATAGCAGCTTGGTAGGGGGCATCCTTGAGGGAGCTGGCCTGTTCCTCCTTTGCTATTCGAGCCCGCTCTTTCGCGCTCAGCTTCTCGAAATCGCGCGCCAGCGCATCGGGTTGCGCCATTGCACCCACCGTGCAGAGAACGGCGCAGAGTGCGATAAGGAGTTGGCCAATAGGCGAGAACATCGGTGATCCTTCGGCTTAATTCAGGGCGGCTCCATGAACGGGCGCGCTTGATACGTGGTTCAGGCACACATTGTTGCCCGATGAACAAGGAACGTGCCGCATGTACTTTTGCACGTCAACGGTACCAACAACGACCTACAGCCACGTTGAACCCTGAACGAACCATGAGGACCCTCTTCCACTTTGCCTTGCTTACCGGCCTATTCGCCGCCTGCACCAGCGACCCTAAGACCAGCGAACCTTACCGCCAACTGGAAGAAGATCAACAACGTACAGCGTCCGCGGTGGCGACCAAGGATTCCACGATCAACGAACTTTTCGGCGCCTTCAACCGCATCAGTGAGAACCTGCGCACGATCCGCTCGAAACAAGGCGAGTTGGTGGCACCCGGCTCCGGTGCTGAAGGGAATGCCGATCTAGAACAACGGATCATGGGCGATATCGAGCAGATCGACATCCTCTTGGCCGAGAACAAGGGATTGATCGCCAAGCTGCGCAAACAGGCCAAAGGTTCCGCGGCCAAGATCGTGGAACTGGAGCAGACCATCGCAGACCTCGAACGAACCATAACGGAGAAGGATACTGAGATCGGTGCTTTAAAGGAGGAACTCTCCAGCACCAATGCCTCGTTGGCCACCTTGATCGAAATGTACCGGGATAGATCGCAATTGGCCGATATGCAGCGCGGCGAGATGAACAATGCATTCTATGCCGTAGGAACCGCCAAGGAATTGACCGCTAAAGGCGTACTGACCAAAGAGGGCGGGGTTGCCGGTATTGGGCGTGTGAATAAGCTGAATTCTGCTGCACTACCCAAGGAATATTTCGCAGCCGTTGACCTGACGGCAACACCGGAGATCACCATCGGTGCCAAAAAGGCCAAGCTTGCTACCTCGCACCCCGAAGGCAGCTACCGGTTCGAAGGTGGCGCAGAAAAACTGATGATCACCGATCCCGAGAAATTCTGGAGCATTTCCAAGTACTTGGTGGTGGTCGTGGATTGACCAGGATCAATACCAAAAAAGAAAGGGCTGTCGGCATTGCCGACAGCCCTTTGTTCTTTGCGACACAGACTACTTGGGTGCGACCAATTCCTGGCCACCACCCTGCATAGGGGTACGTTGCCCAGCGTCTCCTGCGGTTTTCGTCGCGGACTTTTTTGCGCCCGAGCAACAGGATCCACCAGCACCGCAATTCATGGCATCCAAGTCGAACTGACCCTTAGCCCGTAGCGATTTCAATTGGCCTCGTTGTTCGTCCGTGAGGGAAGCGATAGCCCGCTGATCCTGAGCGCCCAGTATGCGCGCCACATTGGCCGAGGCTTGCTGGCAAGCCGACCGATCGGCAGCCGCCTCCTTCTCCGCATCCAGGAAAAGTGAATACATAACGCCGGTCATTTCCTCATCCAAACCCAGGGCCTTGGCATAGAGATCGACCCGCTCGGTGGCGAATTGTTCCGGGGTCTTTATCGTTGCAGGAACTTGTCCAAAAGCGGCTGGTGCAAGCAAGGAGAAAAGCACATAAGCAATTTCGTGTTTCATCGGGTCCTGTTTTTGGATAGGGAAAGTTAAGTGGTCCAGTGCATACAATGATAGTCCAATATCTGGTCCAGCCTTGAGTGCGATCAACTGCCCTTGGCACCGCGAACCAGCTGCTCAATGGCATCCCACATACCGGGTTCCACCATATCCAACATGTTGAACTGACCAGCACCTTTGAGCCATTCGCCGCCATCGATCGTAACCACTTCGCCGTTCACGTAGCCGCTGAAGGGTGAGATCAGGTAAGCGACGAGGTCAGCCAATTCCCGGTGCTCGCCCAGGCGACCCAAGGGTACGCGCTTGGTCATATCGAACTTCTCCATCAACTCCCCCGGCATTAGCCGGCTCCACGCGCCTTTTGTGGGGAAAGGACCGGGTGCCACAGCATTGCTGCGTATGCCGTACTTGCCCCACTCCGAAGCGAGCGATCGGGTCAGTGCCAGCACCCCCGCCTTGGCACAGGCACTGGGCACCACGTAGCCCGAACCCGTCCACGCATACGTGGTAACGATGTTGAGAATGGCTTTGTCGCGCTGGCCTTTAGCGATCCACTCCTTACCGAAGGCGAGCGTGCAATTGACGGTGCCCATGAGCACGATGTCGATGATCGTTCGGAACGCCTTACTGCTGAGCCGCTCGGTGGGACTGATGAAGTTACCAGCCGCATTGTTGATCAACCCATCGACCGCGCCGAAACGGGCGGTTGCGCTTTTCACCAACTGATCCACCTCTTCGCTATTGCGCACATCGCACGCTACCGCTAGCACCTGCCCACCGGTCGCTTTTTCCAATTCAGCAGCTGTCTTTTGTAGCACCTCCAGCTTACGGCTGGTAATGATGGCGTTCGCACCTAAGCCAAGGACCATTTCGGTCATGCTCCGTCCAAGCCCTGTTCCTCCACCGGTCACTACGATGGTCTTTCCCTTCAGCGCATCGGGGCGCAACATGCTTTCCATAGATTGTTCTTTTAATGATCAAGGTGCGTTGCCCTTCCGGGGTGGCGGCGCAGCCGGTGCATTGGAGGGTGGCAGTGCTTTAGGCACTACAGGTGTGGTCGAAACCGGTACAGGAGGTAGGGTAATGCCGCAATTCGCCCGAAAGAGTTCTTCCACCTGCATACCGAACAGCACTGTGAAGTTGAGTTGAAGCGCCTTGCTGAAATGGGTACATGCTGCGGTGGTATCCCCTGTCTCCAATGCGATGATGCCCAGACTGCGGTGTGGATACGGATTGTCCCGGTTCTTGCGCGTCGCCAGATGCAGGTCCTTGATGGCCTTCTCGGTCGCGCCTAGCTTGTATCGGCTCCAGCCCCGGTTGCTAAAGGCGAATCCGTAATTCGGGTCCTGTTTGATAGCACGGTCCATATCCTGGATCGCGCGCGCGTGATCACCGAAAAGGGCATAACGGTAGTAGCCGCGGCTGTTGTAGTTAACAGCATCGCGCGGCGCCAAAGCGACGGCCTTATCCAGATCCTTCCGGGCGCTGGCCGAATCGCCGAGCATGGCGTGGCAGGAGCCGCGCTCTCGCACCATACGGGCGGATCCGGGATAGGCCTGCACTCCAGCATCGAACACCGCAAAAGCCTTATTCCACTCCTTCATGCGCTGATAGACACTGCCCACACGCGAACGATGTTCTTCATCCGCCAAGGGATCCAATGGAATTTCGATGTACCGTAGCGCACTATCCACCAACCCCAGTCCGGCATAGGCTCCGATCAACTGGGCGCGGATCTCTGCCGTCTCTCCCAGCAGAACTCGGGCACGGGCAAGGTCCTTCAAGGCATTCGTATACTCCCCGATCCGGATGTGTGCATCGGCCTGCAACACGTGGAAAATAGGTGGGGCATTCTTACGTGATAGCGCTCCCGCGGACTTAGCGAGTGCCCTATACGGTTTGTTCACCGCCAGTGCATTCCGCACCTGGCGCTCGATCTTCTCGAATTGACCATGGCTGACCCCGACCATCAACAGGCCCGCCATCAACACCATCAACCTACACATGGCACGAAGATATTCCGTCGGTGTTGCCGAAGGTCCAATAACTTCGTAGGCCGCTTCCCTCAAGCCCTTCTGATCATTGCAAAGAACGAATTGCTCCGAATGCGTACGACGTATCCAGCAAAGATCCTATTGGCGTGGGGAGAGGCCATCACGGGCAACGCGGCCTTGCGCGATTGGTTGACGCAGAACGGTTATCCAGAGCTGGGGATCTTCACCTTCGCGCTACGGAACAAACAGGAAGCACGGAAATGGCTCATGGACCATGGGCATGCTCACTTGATGGCTATTATCACCGGAATTGAAGGCGACAAGGTGGCCTTGGCATGGCTGGAGCGCAATGGTATGAACGTACTGAAACAGGTCGCCTTGACCGGTGATGGGGATGAGGAAGCCTTCCGGTGGCTGATGCAACACGGACACCGCGAATTAGCCGTGGTAGGGAACCGCATGCACCAGGTGAAGCGCAAGATGGACGAGGACTATGGCGACTATCATCGCATGGCCCAAGACTGAACAGTTGCTTAGGAACGCAGGTCCTCTTCCTGATCACCGCCGGATAGCATGCTGTTGAACAGATCGCTGAAGCGCGCCTTGCCGGCCACCATGGAACGCCCGATACGGCTATGCTCGGCCAAGCCATGCAGGATGAATTCGCACCACAGCACCTGCTCTTCGGCATCCAAATAAGGATGATGCTGCCTCACCAGTTGTTGAAGGCCTTTCACGGCATTCAATGCCTTGGCATGCTCTGCGTCGGTGGCTTCGAAGATCAGATCGATCTCCTGCGCTTCGAACTGCTGCACGATCCCTTCGTAAGGATCCGTCTTGGCGCTTTCTGCTTCTGGTCGCTTCCGCTTCTTGGACTTCGCAGGATCAGGAAAAAGTCCGGCGAAAATGTTGCGCACGGCCAGACCGAGGAGATGGTGTGCGATCTTCTCCGGCCCTTCTTGCTCGCCTTCGTAGACCAGTTCGATCTTGCCCGTAATGGCCGGCACCACAGCTTGCAGATCGCTTATGCGAGCCACAGTTCGCTTTTCGCCGTTGCGCAAGGCCCGGCGCTCGGCCGCGCTGATCACGCTTTCCAGTGCACTGATGGTCAGTCTCGCGCTTACGCCGCTCTTGCGATCCACGAACTCGCTATCGCGCGCCTCCCAGGCAATGCGTTCCACCAACACACGCAAGAGATCGGGCACGCGCACGCGCGCAGCCTGTTCCTTGGGCGAGCGAACCTCTTGCGCAGTGATGCGCATGCCCATTTCGATGGTGGGTGGGTAGTGCGTGAGGATCTGGCTCTGGATGCGATCCTTGAGCGGAGTGATGATGGCGCCTCGGTTGGTGTAGTCCTCGGGATTGGCTGTGAAGACGAATTGGATATCCAATGGCAACCGCAGCTTGAAGCCCCGGATCTGCACATCGCCCTCCTGTAAGATGTTGAACAGCGCCACTTGGATCCGTGGTTGCAGATCGGGCAGCTCGTTGATAACGAAGATGCCCCGGTGGCTGCGCGGTATCAAGCCGAAGTGGATCACACGCTCGTCGCTGTAGTCCAGTTTGAGATTGGCCGCTTTGATGGGGTCGCTGTCTCCGATCAGGTCCGCCACGGTCACATCCGGTGTGGCGAGCTTTTCGGTGTAGCGCTGGTCGCGATGTACCCAAGCGATCGGCGTTGCATCGCCCTTTGAAGCGATCAGGTCCTTGGCGAATTTGGAGATCGGCGCCAATGGATCATCGTTGATCTCGCTGCCATCGACCACAGGCATCCATTCATCCAGCAGTTGGACCAACGAACGCGCCATGCGCGTTTTAGCCTGACCGCGAAGACCGAGCAAATTGATGCTATGGCCAGCGAGTATCGCGCGTTCCAGCGCTGGCACCACGGTCTCCTCGTAGCCGTGGATCCCTTCGAACAAAGGCTGATCGGCTTGGATCCGCATAATGAGGTTCGCTCGCAGTTCTTCTTTCACCGTACGACTGCGGTAATTGCCTTTCTTGAGGTCGCCGAGGGTGGTGGGTAGATCCTTCATGAGGTGGTGGTGGGCATGAGCCGGTTTGCCCGATCAGTTCGTTCCAGAAGCTTTTCGACCCGATGCGTGATCCTTGAAGACCATGTCCGCAAGACCCTGAAGGCCGGTGTAGAACGCGCGACCTTGGTTGGCATCGGTGAATTTTTCGATGAAGCGCTGCAGGTATTGATCCTGCGCGATCATGAAGGTGGTTATCGGAATGCCGGCTTTGCGTGCACGCACGGCCGCATCCAGCGTACGGGCGACGATGAAGTCGTCCAAGCCGAAGCTGTTCATGTAGTACTCGCCGTCGCGTTTGATGCAACTGGGTTTGCCGTCGGTGATCATCACGATACGACGGTTCTTCAACTTGCGGCGACGCAAGATATCCATGGCCAGTTCCAACCCGGCCACGGTATTGGTGTGAAAGGGTCCCACCTGTAAATAAGGCAGATCCTTCAGGCTGACCTGCCACGCATCGTTGCCGAACACCACAATGTCCAAGGTATCCTTGGGGTACCTGCGTTTGATGAGTTCTGCGAGGGCCATGGCCACCTTTTTCGCGGGCGTGATACGGTCCTCGCCATAGAGGATCATGCTGTGGCTGATGTCGATCATCAGCACCGTCGCACAGGCGCTCTGGTGTTCGGTCTCGATCACTTCCAGATCACCTTCGCTCAGCTGGAACTCATCAATGCCACGCTGCTGGGCATTGCGTATGCTGTCGCTCATGGCCACCTGCTCGATCCGATCGCCAAAGCGGAAGGTGCGTCTGTCGCTGGTGGCCTCATCGCCTTGGCCGGTCTTGCGCAGGCCGTGATCGCCGCGGTCGTTCTTCTTCAGTTTACCAAAGACCTGATCCAGGGCGCGTTCACGGATCAATTTCTCCGCCTTGCCGGTCAGGGGCGTTTTACCTCCTTTAGTGGGCCGATCGCCAATAATGCCGTGCTTGCGCAGGTCCGCCTTGAAATCTTCCAAGGTGTATTTGTCGCTGAAGAATTGTTGCTCCTTGTCCAGTTCCTTCATCCAGTCCAAGGCTTCTTCCACATCACCACTGGTATGGGTGAGCAGTTCCAGGAACAGGGGCAATAACTGCTCGAAGGGCGATCGGTCGTCCGCAGGCGCTACGTACTTGGAAAAACGGTGGCCTAGCATGAGACCAAGGTAACATCCCGGTAGGCCAAGTGGTTCAGTGGAGTGGCGAAGGGCTTGGTCAATACCCGGTTCGCTCAAGTACATGACCTTGATCATTGTGTCCCGCTGGCCTTGGTGGTGGCTCAACAGCCTGGCGAACGAAAGCTGTAAGGATGGACGCTTGCGCTCTTCTCAACCCCGTACGTTGCGTGGTCCCAATGCCGTACCTCTAGGAATGACGAAGCCCCCGGCAAACACCGAGGGCTTCGATCGGAAAAAAATCACCTATTGAAGTACGATGCGACGCACCCCTTGCTGACCATCGGCTTGGGTCACACGCACGTGGTAGACACCACTTCCAAGACCAGTCAGGTCCAAGGAGCTACCGATCGCGCCGGTCTGGGTGCGCACCTTTTGCAGTACGATCTGCCCGGTCGCGTTGATCACTTCCACGGAACGCAGATCAGCACTTTCCATGCGCAGGTCGAACTGGCCGTTGGTCGGGTTCGGGTAAGGAGTGAACACCACGTCCTGCTCTGTGAGATCCTGTACATTCACAGTGAAAGGACCGAACAACCAATCGGCCGACCATGTGAATGTGGCTGTTCCAGCGCCTATACGCAAAGAGTCCCTTGATGTGCGCATGACCGGGTACTTGATCCCCTCTTGGTAGAAGGAGAACGAATCGTAAGAGCGGTAAAGAATGCCCAGTGGCGTTTGGTCGATCTGCACCTTACGCACCTTCACCCGAAGCACGTTCTCCATGGTGGTACCGGGAAGTTCAATGGTACCCCATCCATCGGCAATACCATTAACGGTACCGGCGCGTGTAACAGGAAATCCGCTAATGGTCAGGTTGGCGCTGAACGCATCGGTCCACGTGGTACCCAAGGCGCATGGATAGACCAATTCGAGAACACCATTGGTGTACGGGGCCAATCCTTCGGTGCCACCTTTTAACCCCAATTGCTCCATACCGTTCGCATTAACCTTCCAGAACAAGGTATCCGCGCCCCCGTTCGTGGAAAGCACAGTTACCCCCGGAAAGCTGGCCGACGTGGGGGTAACGCTGGGAGCGTCGAAATACATGTCGCGGTTGCCTGTGCTCGGGATCATCCACATGCCATAGGTCTGGCCAGCGCCAGGCACACCCGACGAGTAGACACCACTTTCGAGTGTAGTGGTGTAGCTCGTAACTGCGTAAGGAGCGCCAACAGGAACAGGACCATTGTTGGCAAGGGTGAGTGTGGGTTGGGCAACCAAAGGACCAGCGAAGGCCAAGGTCAAAAGAAGAAGTGTGTTATGGAGTTGCATGCAGGTTAGCCGATTTGTGCGGCTGAAGGTAAGACGCTCCGAGTGAGCCATCTGCTGCCCCAACACAGAAGTTGCCGACAGGATCTCGTCTATTTGCGGCGAACACCCGAAAGAACCCCATGAAATTCAGCCTCAGCGAGATCACCGACCTTATTCGCCACCGGCGCACCATCTATCCCAAGGACTATACGGACCGGGTTGTACAACGGGAAATGGTGGAGCGCATTCTTACCAATGCCACTTGGGCCCCTACCCACGGCATGACACAGCCTTGGCGCTTCTCGGTCTACACCGGTGAAGGTCGCGTAGCACTTTCCACCTTCTTGGGGGAAGAGTACCGGCGCATTACACCTGCCGAGAAATTCCTACCAAAGAAGTTCGAGACCATGACCCAGCGACCCTTGCAGAGTTCGGTGGTGATCGGCATAGGCATGGAGCGGGATCCGAGCGCAAGGATCAGCGAGCGGGACGAGCTGCTGGCCACGGCCTGCGCGGTACAGAACATGTATTTGACCTGCACGGCATATGGGCTTGGCGCGTTCTGGTCCACCGGTGGTGCGCTCACAAGCGATGGCATGCGGCGCTTTCAGGGCTTAGGTGAACAGGGCCAAGCCTTGGGGCTCTTTTACATGGGCTATCCTGCTGTGGAGTGGCCCAAAGGGTATCGAAAACCATTGGACCAGCTTGTACGCTGGGTGGAATAGGTAGGCACCTGTTGCTTTCGATAGACCTCTTTCATAATTCAGCCCTGCTTCCCTGCGCCTCATCTTTTTTCCCTCTCCAAAGTAGAGGGAGTGGATGAATTATGAAAGAGGTGGAATAACGCCATGCGAATTGGCTGGCCCAGTGAGAGTTGCGCTGCACGTTGATCTGGAATGCCGCGCACCCGGCTTTAGGCACCTTTGCCCGATCCAACCATCCACCCCAGAGGATCCTGCCCCATCTTTGGCTCCGACCATGCACGCCAAGCATCGCCTCTTTCTGCTCGCACTGCTTGCCAGCCACCTGCATGGGACCTGGCATACGACAGCGTGCGGGCAACAAGGCGTGACCACCTTTGGGATGCAAGTAAAACCGGTGTTCCCGCTTTCCTACTTCGACCCGGTGCTGGAGCTGGAGCGGCCTAGTTTGAGAGGTACTGTTGCGCTGAATGGTGGCCTCGCCTTTGGCATGAGTGTGCGGGTGGGTCTTACCAAGACCATTTCGTTGGAAACGGGTATTGGACAGATCACACGACGCTATTCGTTCACCCTGGTGAATGATACCAATGGCTACAGCGACGGCAGCGAGCTGAAATATGTGGGTTACGAGATCCCCGTAAGCGCCTTGGCGTATGTGCGACTTGGCGAAAAGACCTACATGAACGTTGCACTGGGTTTCTCTGCCGACTTCTACCCCAGCGATGTGCAACGCGATGTACAAGATGGGCGGATCTACATCTTCCGCAACAACTGGGCGCAATTGGGTGTGCTGGGCAATTTGGGCGTGGAGTACCGAACGTACAAGTCGGGTATCTTCTACTTGGGCAGCACCTTTCACCGGCCATTCAACGCCATGGCCAGCGCCGACCTTACCTACTACGACCGGGCGCAGGGATTCTTCCCGTACCCCATTCGCGGCACGCTCAATGGCAGTTACCTGACCCTTGACATGCGCTACTATTTCCACGAGGACCCCGAGCGCCTTCAGCGGAAAAAGACCGCGAGGTGAGGCGTCCGTTCGCAAAGGACCATGGCGTCTTACCCCTGCCTATCTTCGGGCACCCTAACCTATTACACATGCCTTCAAGCTTACACCTGTTTGCTTCCCTTCTTCTGGTTTGCTCGGCCAGCAGATCCCTGGCCCAAGTGCCCCCGAATGATGCTTGCTCCGCTCCCATCCCGCTAACGTGTGGCCAAACGGTGGCAGGCAGCACAGCCGAGGCCACGAACGATATCACGGCTATCGACTGTTCTACTTCGGTGCAAGCCGCAGGTATCTGGTACAGTTATGCAGGCGATGGGCAGGCCGTTACCTTAAGCACCTGTATCAATTGGGGCTACGACACGAAGATCAATGTGTATAGTGGCACCTGCGCCAACCTGGTCTGTGTTGCCGGTAATGACGACGGCGGCGATTGCGACCGCGGATCCACAGTGGACTTCGTTGCCCTGACCGGCATTACCTACTTGATCCTGGTGCAAGGGTATGAAGGCGCGGTGGGCACATTCGAAATGACCGTGGAGTGTGGTCCCATCACCAGTGACTTCTGCCAAGGCGCCCTACCCATTGTATGCAATCAAAGCATTGACGGTAGCACGCTCGAAGCCGGCCTGGATGCAGCACCAGCGTGTGAATTCAGCATACAAGCGCCGGGTGTCTGGTTCACCTTCACCGGGATCGACGACCCCATTTCACTAAGCACCTGCGAGTCGTTCGACTACGACACCCGTATCAATCTGTACCAAGGCGCTTGCGGTGGCTTGGTTTGTGTCGCGAGCAATGATGATACGCCGGGCTCTGGCACGTGTTCCACATTGGACTTTGATCCGGATCCATCCGCTACGTACTACGTTCTGGTGAACGGCTACGATGGTGCTATTGGGAACTTCTCCCTTGGTTTGTCTTGCTTCACTTGCGGCACCCCGAGTACCGTTCTCACCTCCGCTACGGATGTGAGCGCTTTCGTTTATTGGAACAGCTTAAACCCAGGCGCTATCTACAGTATCGAATATGGGCTGCTCGGCTTCGTGCAAGGAACAGGAACGGTGACCACCGGAACAGTGAGCGGCACCTTCGCCTCAGCAGAGATCAGTGGTTTGACCCCGGGTACGGAGTACGCCTTCTTCTTGCGTGAAACCTGCGGCCCGGGTGATGAGAGCGCCACAGTGGGTGCGTTCACCTTCACCACGCTTGCGGACCCTGTATCGGAGAACGCGGTTTGCGGCGCTGCCTTGCCCATTGCCTGCGGCGGCAGTGTGGAAGGGGATACGCAGTTGAGCTTCTTCACCCCTGGACCAACCTGCGGCAGTTCACCGGTAACAACGAAAGGCTTGTGGTACACCTTCACGGGCACTGGCGGAACGGTGATCCTGAGCACGTGCGACACCGCCGATTTCGATACCAAGCTATCCGTGTACAGCGGTGTCTGTTCCGATCCCGTTTGCGTAGCTGGGGGCGACGATGCACCCGGTTGCTCCAACAATACGTCCAGGGTCGAATTCCCGACCGTGGATGGCGGGACCTACTTGGTCTTGGTACACGGCTATGATGGTGACGTAGGCGCATTCACGCTACTGATGGAGTGCGCGCCCACATGCTCGCCGATCGCTGAAAATGACAACTGTAACGGCGCGCTTACCTTAACACCTTCCGGAATTGGCCTATGCAACGCGATCTCCGGCAGCAACGCCTGCGCTTTCGCTACTGGCCTGCCCAACCCGCCTTGTGATCCATACATTCCCATTGTTGATGTTTGGTACACCTTCAACACGGCCGGGCAAACCAGTTTCACGGCATTGCTCGCAGGGCTCACCGCTGGCGAAGTGAATGCGGCACTGTATGCCGATTGTGGCGAACTGGTCTATGTGGATTGTGAAACACTGATCAACGGCCCATGGCAATTGAACAATTTGGAAACCGACACGGACTACTACCTGCGTATTTGGAATGGCGGTGGGGAAGATGCTGGCAGCTTTGCAGTTTGTATTGAGACCGACCTGACCACAAGCATTCCAGACGGTGCGAATTCCACCCCCATTCGCATTTGGCCCAACCCAGCGAACGATCGGGTCATGATCGAAGGCACGACCGTAATGCGACTTGCGGTCATGGATCTACAAGGACGCATGGTACTCACTTCAGCCACCAACGGCGCTTCCTTGGTGGAACTGGATATCACTCGCTTGGCAGCTGGCAGCTACGTACTTCGTTCCTTGGATGAAGATGGTCGCACACTGGGCCGGTTTACCAAGAACTAATACCATTTGGAAGTAGAAATACGTCCGATCCCGCAAGGCGGGACAGGTTCTGCTCGCTCTTTTCCGCCCACGCTTCTTCAAAAAATAGTTCCGTAGCTAAGGCTATGCAACGGTTTTTTGAATCGCCTGGCCAAAAAATAGCTTCGCATCTTCGGACGCATTTCTACTTCCAAATGGTATAAGACCCCACACATCCTAAGCCCCTCGCCCGAACAGGACGAGGGGCTTTGTTCTAGGCAGTCCCTAGGGTTCCCTGAAAAGCAGGATCCCGATCACCGCTTAAGCACCCGTGTGCTACTTGCACCATTGGCGGTCTGTACCACGAGCAGGTAAGGGGCTTCGGCGAGTTGGCTTAGATCGGCGAAGATCCGTCGATCAGCGGGCAGCGGCCCTTTGTGTAAGGTCATCACCACGCGACCCAACGCATCGGTCAAGAAAACCTCTGCACGCACACCAGCAACACCGTCCAACGTCACCATTAGAATGGAAGAGGTCGGGTTGGGGAACACTTCGGCGATCACCGGTCCCATGGCCGTTGCGATGGAGGTGTTGATATCCAGCACCCGGAATCGCCACCAACCTTCGGGCGCTACCATGGGCCTGACCTGCACTTTGCCACTGTTGGCAATTCCTTGTACGTAGTAGAAGATGCTGCTATTGGCCGGTTGTGCAGGTATACTGGCCTCCCAGTTGCCGTTGCCCTGATCGACCATGGGCACTGCGGCGAAACCATTCGCCGTATCGGTGGTCCAATACAGGTTGGCTGCTGCCATGCCACTGCGATGGCGCATGTAGGCAGTAACGGGATAGCCTACAACGGTCTCGTAGGTATCACGCAGTCGTTGATGGCGGATCAGCAGAGGATCCGCTACTCCAATGGTCTTGGTGATGCAATGGATGGCACCGCTTTGCGAAATGATGTTCTGCTCGCTATCACAATCGATCCCAACGATCCGATAGCCGGGCAACGCCTCGCGCAGGATCCGCAGGCCCGTGGTGTCGTACTCGGTGCGATAAGTGGGCACTAGAACCGTTCGGTTCAGGAAGAGGTTGTTCGCGAAGGTCCGGTAGCTCGCATCGGGCGGGTAATTGCCACCCGCGCTGGATGGCATGGGGATGCGCACCATCGCATAGGGATCACCGAACAAGGATGTCTCGTTGGCCATGATCTGCGCCATGTTCAATTCCAGCTGTGGACCATCGCTGACACCTACTGGGAATTCGCCAACGAGCAAGGTTTCCTCATCCAATAATTTCATGTGCATATCAATGTGGTTGATCCCATCGAACGGCAAAGCGCTCATCTTGATGTAACGCTGGATCCCCATGAACTGCTGCATGATCGCATCCACGCCTGCCTCGTCGCGAACCGTTTGATTGAATTGGCCACTGGGTCCGTTCTCTTCAAGCACGAGTTCCGAGGAAAAGGCAGTGCCCGCTCCATCGCTCATGAAGTTGCCACCGGTATGCACCAGGTCGTAAGGCGCCTGGGTGGTGCTGTAGACCGCGATGTTCTTCGCCTGCCCGATCACATCGCTCATAGCATCATCGGCTGGGCGAGGTCGGTTGTAGATCCAGTCCAGGAGTAAAAGGGAATCCACCTCGTTCTTGTAAATGGTCTCGGACATGTAATCGCGCGACCAGATGCTGTTGAACGGTGCTTCCAAAAAGGTGATACCCGACAGATCCGCGATGGGGCCACCGAAACCGGGACCTTGTAAATAGGCGACCACCTCAGCCTCCGTATCGCACACGATGATCACCTCGCACTCTTGTTGTGCGTTGCGCACGATCTGTTTGAGGATACCGGGATAGGAGGTCCAGGCGATCACCACACTTTGCACTTCTTCCCACTCGGCCATGGTGCGAACCGAAAAGGGTGGCGGTGTGCTGATCCCGCGACCTTGACCGGCACGCGAATCACGGTATGCGGGGATCAGCGGGCGCTCTTCGGGGGCAATGGCATGTGGTAGATCGTGTTGGGCGGTCGCCAAAAAAGTGGCCGGTAGTTGTAAACAGAAAAGGCAAGCCAGTCGGTTGAAGATCGAACGATTCATGGCTGAAAGTTAGGACTATCGGTGGCGCTTGTGAGCGTCTTGTAGCGTTGAGATGGGAAAGCCGACCAGACAACCGATCCGATCGTCCTGCCTATCCGACGATCACTCGACCAGTGCTGGTTCTGGTGACACTTCCACAGGGTCCACCGCTTGTGGTAAACCGGTCAGCTGCTCGTAGAGTGCAACAATATCGCGCACGTAGTGGAAGACCTGACTGCCTTTGCAGAACCCGTTCTTCATCTCGGGCCGCATATAGTAACGCGGCTTCGCCAACAACAGGACTGTACGCTCCACGTTGTGCTCCCAACGCTTTGGATCCAAACCCAGGCGTTCTGCCAAACGCTGTGCATCGATGATGTGGCCAACGCCGGCATTGTAGGAGGCGAGAACGAAACGGAGCCGTTGCGATCGATCAGGCACGGCGCGCATCCAGATCGTGTCCAGTCGGCTGATGTAGCGTTTCGCTGCGTTGATATGATCACCCACGGCGAAACTGGGATCCACCCCCAAGTGCTGAGCCGTGCGGGGCATCAGTTGCATGATGCCCTGCGCACCCATGTTCGAAACGGCGGTGCTATCGAAGCGCGATTCCTTCCAAGCCATGGCTGCCAGAAGCTGCCACTTCCATCCGAAGCCACCTCCGTACTGGCGGAATTCCTGGTCAAAGGGCGAAATACTATCCGACCGGGCCGGCATGCTCCGTTCACGCAATGCTCCAGCGTTGGGGACCCGGCCCATATAGGAATCGAGCAGTGCAAGGCGGAAGGAGACCTCGCCTTTACTGGCCAACCAGTTATCAAGTTGCAGCAGCAGCTTTGGCGCATTGGTCCGAATAGCGAACGAAAGCGGCTCCTCCCTGCCTTCCCCTGCTGTGAATTCCAAGGCCGGGAAGCGCTGCCCCTCGCAACCAGCCAATGCATCGGTCACGATCGCGTTCTGCTGTGTGCCCAGTAGCACCGCCATCAACTGATCCTCCGGCGTTCCGGGTAGAATTCGATGGATGTGCTTTGCTTCCTTGCCCTTCTCGGCACCCCATGCCTCAACAAAAGGTGACCATCTGCTCAAGAACAGCGTATCCAAGGTCGGTCTTGCTTGTATGCCACGACCCACATGATCATCGCGCAAGCGAGCAAGCATGGGCTTCACGGTGCCATATGGTCTTGTCAACGCCATCCATCCATCCCGCTCACGGTCGGGCGTGAATTGCGCAGCGATCACATCGCCTCTACCCGTTTGCAAGGCCATGATCATGGAATCCGGATGATCCACGGGAACGACCAGGAGCTCCAAGTTCTGCTGTCTGGCAAATCGTTCCATCAACTCGAACTCCAGGCCGGTGCTGGCATTGGGGCGCAGTTCCCACGAGAGCGGATCACGCAGCACGAGCAGGCGGAGTGTATCCTTGACAATGGCATCGAGATCTCGGGTCACATACGGATGATCCCAAGCAACATGCGTGTGGACCGTACGACGTGTATCGCGAAAGAACAGGGCCACTAATGCCGCTAGGACCGCAGCGCCGGTCAACATGACCAGACCAGTGCGTTCACGAATGATCATCGCAGCGGGGCCACATGGGTATTGATATCGATCAGGAATATACGGAACTCTGCCGTATAGAGGGCCAAATGCTCCTGCAAAATGATCTCTGAACCAGCCATGGCCGCGCCATGCGGCACACGCCGTGCCAGACCCGCCAAGGCCCTCCCGATCCCCGGCAATGTGGCATAAGAGGTTAGCTTATCACCTTCGATCATGTAGCGCAGCATGTGCTGCGTGCGCTCCGGCATCAGGCTGCGATGCTGGTCCAAAAGGCGGTACATCCGTTGCGAAAAAACGGACAATGGCTCGTCATGGAATTCGCTCCAATTCGATGCGAGCACATGATCGTAATACAGGTCCATGACCACGGGGGCGTAGCGGCCAGCGAATTCCCGCGCCCGCTCCTTGCCTTGCTTTTGAAGTGGATGTGAATCTGTGAAGCTGTCAATGGCGCGATGCAACCTCAACCCTCTTTCAATAGCCGGGTCGAAGGCGGAAAGATCACTGCCCTTCACGGCATCGCCCATGAAATTCCCCACAATGACCAATGGGTCGTTCCCGGAGAGATAGAGATGGCCCAGGAAATTCATCGCTTCGGTGCCAAGGTAATGGCTGTATTCCGTCGGCCACTTGCCGTTGCCGTTCGTGTGATCCAAACCAGCTCACCGTTCCAGGCCGGTACCTTAGCACACCCCAACTGGCCGATGGCTGCAACTATTACGACCTCTGTCCTGCGATCGCCACGAACGATCTACTGGGTCACCCAGTTGTTGGCTTGGTCACTGTTGATCTTGATCCTGGGTCTGTACTTCTACGAGAACAACGATCTCTCTGGCGATCAGGTGAAAGTATTGGTGCTGTTCTATTCCACGGGGATCGGGATCAGCCATCTATTCCGTTACGTGATCCTGCGCAATCACTGGTTGGAGCGCGAGATCGGGCACGTGCTACCGCGCCTCTCGCTCGCTGCACTTCTGCTCAGCGTACTCGCATTCCTGATCCTTGCGATCGTACACGACCTGTTCTTTCCGGGCTACAAGCCCATGCTGGTGGCCAATGGGCTTTCGGTGTTGTTGAACATCATCAACTGGTCGGTGCTGCTTTTCGTATGGTCGCTGGGCTACTTCGCTTACATCTACTTCATCCGCAGTCGGCGCGAAGAGATACGCAACCTGCGCTTGGAGGCCGCCAACCGCGAGAACCAGTTGAACACCTTGCGTGCCCAGATGAACCCTCATTTCATGTTCAACGCGCTGAACGGGATACGCGCTCTGGTGGATGAGGATCCGGAACAGGCAAAAAAGGCCATCACCCAACTAAGCGCCATACTGCGCAATGCCATGGCTTCGGTGAAGCGGAACCTGGTGCCCTTGGGCGAAGAACTGGACATGGCCAAGGCGTATCTGGAGTTGGAACGCATGCGCTATGAAGAGCGATTGCGGGTACACATCCATGTGCCTGCCGAACTGGAGCGCGAGCTGGTGCCGCCCATGTTGCTGCAAACCTTGGTGGAGAATGCCGTCAGGCACGGAATTGCTCCTCTCGTACAAGGTGGTGAACTACACGTCCATGCCGAGCGCACCGAACTTGGACTGGCCATAGCAGTGCGCAATACCGGTTACTATGGGCCCGGCCAAGTCAAGGGCACGGGCATTGGCCTACCCAATACACGCAAGCGCTTGGAATTGATCTATGGCGCCGATGCCTACTTGACCATCACCAACAAGGATGGCATGGTGGAGAGCCGTGTGCTACTTCCCTTGAAGCAATGAACGGATGAGCCTCGATCATGAACAATAACGGGGCGATGAGTATCGGCCCCAACACGAACGAACATGAAAGCACTGATCATCGACGATGAACGTCTGGCCCGAAAAGAGCTGGCGAGCTTATTGGAAAAACATGACGGTATCGAAGTGATCGGTGAGGCAGCGAACGCGGATGAGGCTGAATTGCTGATCGCGGAGAAACGGCCCGACCTGATCTTCCTTGACATCAATATGCCAGGACGTGACGGCTTCGAACTGCTGGCCAGCTTGGACCCCGCGCCGCAGGTGATCTTCGTTACCGCCTACGACGAGCACGCCCTGCGCGCTTTTCAGGTGAATGCTTTGGATTATGTAGTGAAGCCGATCGATCCCGACCGGCTTGCTGCAGCACTGAACAAGTTGCATACCCCCCATGACCCGAACTTGCCGCAACGCGACATCTTACGCGAGTCCGATCAGATCTTTTTGAAGGATGGGGAGAAGTGCTGGTTCGTTACCCTGAAAGACGTTCGCTATTTCGAGAGCGAAGGCAATTATGTACGCGTGCGCTTCGATGACCAGAAACCACTGGTACTGCGCTCCCTGAACAAGTTGGAAGAAAAGCTTGATCCTTTGGTCTACTTCCGTGCCAGCCGAAAGCACATCATCAACCTGCGTTGGGTGGATAAGATCGAGCCTTGGTTCAATGGCGGGCTTATGGTGAAACTGAAGAGCCTTGACAAGAGCGGCCAACCAGAAAGCATGGAAGTCTCACGCCGGCAGGCCGCCCGTTTCAAGGACCTGTTGAGCTTGTGATGCGATCACGTTCATTTCGGCAGCTGCACACTCAATACAACCTGCGTCGATCCAACGCATAAAGCACCAGTGAGAAAAGCAGCGGTCTACTGCTTCACAAAAGGCAGCAAGGTGTTGCGGCGGCCACGGTCCATCATCAGGAAGTACTGCCCGCTGGGAAGGCCCTTCACGTCGATCTCGTTCACGCGATCATCCTGAACAAACTGGCTGCGTAATTGAAGACCGCCTGCACTCAGGATCGTTACCCGCGTGGCACCCGTGCAGCCATTGAGGGCAAGCATGAGCACATCATCGGCGGGGTTTGGGTAAAGCGCCACGGCTTTGTTGGTCGCGATCGGCCGCACCCCATTGGGGCCAAGCACTGTAACGGTACCGAATTGGGTGGTGGCGTGCGCCTGGCCTAGGAAGGCTACCGTGCAATGGTAGTCCCACACACCGGGAGCGTCGAACGTGTGGGAAAAGGTCCAAGGCGCTTGCGCCGCATTCCCATTACCAAAGGCATCCGGATTGTCTGGAAACACATCCAAACCAGCGTATACGTTGTGGCTCCCTCCCACCGACGTCCATTCAACGATATCTCCCACCTCTATCGTCAGGTCCATGGGTTCGTAATACGGTAGGTTGTTGGGCGCACTCAGCGAGCCGCCTACTTCCACTTCGAAGGTTGTTTGGGCTGAAAGCACACATGGGGTGAATACTAGAAGGGTAAGGAATGTTCTCATGGTATGGTTTTGAAACGTTGCGTTATGAAGCTTTGATCACGAAGAAGAAGCGATGTAAAGTGGCACGAAGAAAGATCAAAGATGACGCACGTCACTGAACAAAAGCGTGTCTTTCGTGAAATGCTGAACGACCTTTAGGTTCCAACAACCATACCCTAGCACAAGCTAGTGGCTTACAGCATGGCGCTATCGAAAGACCGTCACATGACCGCGATCGACCAACTCGCGGGACGGTTCACATGGGTCTCGCCTGCGCACTTGGTAGACATAAACCCCTAAAGGCGCTTGGCCGCCGTCCAATTCCCCATCCCATTGGTCCTCTGGGTCGGTGGTGCTCCAGATCTGCGTGCCCCAGCGGTCGTACAACCGGAGGTCGAAGCCGACATCAGGATGATCGATGCGCACGGGCCAAAAGTCATTTATGCCATCCTCATTGGGCGTGAAGGCGTTGGCGTAGAAGAGCGTTGGCTCTGTGCGTATATCGAGCACCACCTCCAGCGTGTCATTACACCCGTTGGCCTGAGTGGCATAAAGGGTATAGGTTACTTCCACATAGCGGCGGTTGTTGTAATTGAAGAAGCCATTGCAGTCGTTCGTCCACAAACTATCGCCAATGAAGAAGGCACAGGAATCAGCAAAACTGCCCAATACCACATCCACCGTTGGCGTGCACGGCACCTGGGCCACAGAAAAAACGGCAGGCACTTGTGGTTGTGCGTAAATGCTATCGAGCATGGCCAGACCACCGCAGCCCAATGAGTCGAACGGCTGAAGTGAGACGAACTGCCAGCCAGCCTCATCGAATGCGATCAACGGATCCTCTTGGTTGCTGAAACCTCCACCAGCCCAACGCCACACGAGGGAATCTGCGTTCGTGGATACGGTGTTCACCAAGGTGAGTACTCGCTGGCAGGTCGTATCTGGCGTTGCCATTACGGCAATGGGACTAGGCAATTCGGTGAGTTCCACTTGGGCTGTGACTTGACAGAGGGTCACGGTATCCACTGCTAGAAGGTCGATGGTGCCTTCTGTACCGGCCGGTATCTGGATGGACACGGTGCTTTCCAGCGTGCTCCATACATAGACATCCGGCTGGAATCCGCCGGTTGGCAGCGCGGTCAATAGCGGCGGGCTGCTGGGGCAATAATCCAACACGCCCAAGATCGTGATCCCTGGCTCTTCCACCACGTAGAACATCAAGGTATCGCAAACGCCATCTGTGACCTGTACGGTGTAGATATCTGGTCCCAGATCGATCGCAGCAGCAACGTTCAAAGCCGGATCATGGCCCCAGGTATAGGTATAGGGGCCGCCTGCGATCACCGTTACGGTGACGGTACCATCCGCGATACCAGCGCAAGATGCGTTGGTACCTGATATGGATACAGCGCAGGGCTGGGCTTTAAGAAAACACGCAACGAGAATGGCAATGAAAAGAGAGACTTGACGCATGCGGATGCGAATTTCGTGCATTGTCTCCGAATATCCGTGAAAATGGCATTTTTCCCGCTTACTGGTCTTGCGAACATGGGCCAGATCAGGTCTTGCACGAGGATCGCTGGCTCCTAGTAGCGGAATGATCGAAGGATAGGTTCGATTAGCTCTAGGCCATCAGCGCTTGCAGGATCAAGCTCCAAGAACCCGCATTGGTAACTACCAACCCGATGGATCGCTCTGCGAATGACGCTTTGCCCCTGCTTTTTTTGCGAATAACCATTTCTCAGTATTGTCTATGGGGTAACGAGAGTGCCTTCACCTGAGCGATATACGAAATTCACGGTCCTGGTTCTTCCACTGGCCTGAGGGTGGACCGAAGTACCTCGCTCCGGCGACATCATCGTTCCGCTCTGACCCTTTGGGCGCAAGGCTCTGGTTCGCCCATACTTCCCACGTTGCCGGGATGAAACAGTTGCTCCTTGGTCGGATACTTCGTTCGCTCCGTCGCCATAACGGCTTTGGCGCGTCAGCGAACAGTTTCCTCTCTTCGTCGCGCCTTGTCTGGACGAACGATAGCCATGCTTGCCATCCGTTCGAGGTACTTCGGACCACCCCTGAATGAAAGCAATTGACACGACCGCGCTGAGCGTGCTTCTGTGCTCGGTTCCATCGCCACGCTCGAACGCGACGAAGCTCGCGGCCATGACCAATTGGCCCCGTGTTATGCGAATTCATCATCCGTATCGTGGCGGGTCGACTGGTAACCGCACCCAATTCGGAGCACACGCCCCCACGGGTCGGCCCTTTACCTTTGTGGCAGTTCTCGCTATGGGGAAACCTTTACCTATTCAACTCTTGATGTCCAAGACCACTACGCTCATATTGATCCTCTGGAATGTGCTGCTGACCGCACTGGTAGGCTGGGGCCTGCTGGGTTCTTCCAAGCAAACCCCTGT